>Ga0123357_10000852_pt1 | contig 31027 bp, 25 predicted proteins | sample TergutEmb28metaG_FD_89873 | JGI IMG/M metagenome (GOLD analysis project Ga0123357, IMG submission 89873) | Embiratermes neotenicus P4 segment gut microbial communities from Petit-Saut dam, French Guiana - Emb289 P4 | ecosystem: Host-associated > Arthropoda: Insects > Digestive system > Gut ...
AACTCCGCTACATACGAAGACCATATCTCAGAGGGCGCCGCACTTATACTGAAAAGGCTGAACGAGGCTTACAGGGACGACCCGCACTCGCGCAGTGACGCCATGCTGGAGCTAACGTCGGCGGCGCGTGCGTACAGGGACGTATACATCGAAATCGGCATGAAAATTGGCGCACGGTTGTTATCTCAGCTTCTCTTTCTCGACGATTAATAAATAAGAAACGACGAACCGCTGTTATGCTTTTCAAAATTAGCTTTCACAGATTTCGCGCTGTAATTTGCGTAACAGTAAACGCAACCGTTCGGACAGCAGTTATACGCGCCTATATCGACGCTTGAAACGCACCCGCACTCCTGTCTTTGATTTTTATCTTTCTTCAAACTATCTGCGTCCAATTTTCTGCCGGAAATTTTTTCTATAAGACCGCCGTCAACGCATTTAGAGCGTCCGATATCATATTCCGAAAAATCACCATTTTCCGCGCATGTCTCTACTGTAAAGCCATCTGCCTTTGCAGTATTTGAGAACTCTTTAAGAATTAAGTTTTTCTGAGAAAAATCTAATTCCCGTATATTAAATTTATCGGCATTTCCCGCTATTTTCTTATAGCAATCAATAAAACTTATTATAACTTTTTTTGCGTACCCTTTTAAAAGTTCCGAAGTTCTTTCAAAATGCTCTGCGTGATATTCAACGTTGTATTTGTCGTTGAGGAATATAGGGTCATATCTCCAGATAACACGCCCCGCTCCGGTTTCGCCGATTATATCCGCGAGTCTTCTGAAAGTGTCTATAATCTCCCGTTTGTCGGGGAGCCCCGGTTCTATGTCGATTTCATATGAATTCAGCGTAAACTGAAAATAATACGCGTAATCTTTTAATTTATACAGGCTGTCAAGCATAGGCGCCGGATTTTTTGTCCAGAACACAAAACCGTCAACATTTTCCGGCGATAAATCTATCTTTTTTATTTGGCTTAAATTCAGAGGATTTTTTGTAAAAACATATTTTTCTTTTATCCTGTTAAACAGCCATTCAGAGTAATAACAGGGAATATCAGTCCGTCTGCTTGCGCTTATAATCATAACCTTATTATATTTTATATATTTTATCTTATAAAAAACTAATTTTTCGCACGAATATTAAACATTTTTGTGAACTTTTATTTATCTTTATTTATTTTCCGCAAGACCTGCAAATTTAATCCAATTTTTATTTTTTGCATAAAAAATAAAATAATATTTTTTAATATTTATATAAATATAACATAAATATATCAATAAATTGTTGATTATTTTTTGAATTTGTGTTATTATTTATCTGTAATTAATACTTAAAATTTTATTTTAAAGTTTATAGGGGGATTATCAGATGAAAAAAAGCATATCTATAGTAATTTTGTTCATATTCGTTGTCTCAATTCTCATAAGCGCGGTGTCATGCGCCGGCGGCAGCTCAGAAAACGGCGCGCCGCAAAGTACTTCGCAAAACGGACAAGATAACACCGCTCCGACTTCGGCAGGAGAAACTCAGGATCCGAGACTTTCGGTAGCAGACGATATTCCGGCTCTGGATTTCGGCGGGAAAAATTTTACTATTATTTATCCCACCTGGAGCATGTATAACGATTATTATTTCGCCTCCGAGGAAATAGGCGAAAAAATGAACGACGCCGTATACAAAAGAACGCAAGACATTAACGAACGCTTCAACGTAAATATCAATCCGGTAACAAAAGGATACATAGAAACAATATATCCGGAAGTATCAAAAGCCGTAAAAGCCGGATCCGACGATTATCAAATGGCGCTTACCCACTGTATGTCCGGCGTGCCTGATCTGACATCCGGCGGTTATGTTCAGGACTGGAACAAAATACCTATAGTCGATTTTACAAAACCATGGTGGAATCAAACTATGAATCAGACTATGTCGGTTGACGGAATTCTCTTAGCCGCCGTGAGCGATTTCATTATCTTCGACCCGAACGTGATTTATTTTAACAAAGGCATGGCGAAGGATTTGGACATCGGAGACTTATATCAAATGGTCAGGGATGGGAAGTGGACTTGGGACAAACTCACAGAACTCGCCAAAACCGCGTCGAAAGATTTAAACGGCGACGGAAAATTCGACAAGGACGACCAGTACGGACTTGTCACCCACATAGGCTGGATGCTTGAAAGCGCGATGCAGTCATGCGATATTTTCGTCTCAAAAATCGGCGACAGCGGCTATCCCGAAGATAATCTGAACACCGAACGTTTCGGCAATCTTATAAATACTTTATACAATTTGCTGTACGTCGGCAATCAGACTTTTATCGGAGACTGGGACGCGAACAATCCCGCGGTCCAATTTGAAGCGCAGGTGCCCATGAGCTCCGGCCGCACCCTGTTTATCACCGACCCCCTCAGCGCAGGCAAAAGATACAGAGCTTACGACGTTGAATTCGGCATACTCCCGTATCCTAAATACGACGAGGCGCAGCAGGATTATCTCAGCCTTTCATGGAACGGGTTTATGATGATTCCCAGAACGGCAGACCCTGAATTTGTCGGGGCAATAAGCGAGGCTCTCGCGGCTGAAAGCTATAAATATACGGTTCCCGCGTATTACGACGTTCTTCTGACTTCCAAAGTCGCAAGAGACGTCGAATCCACCGAAATGATAGATATAATCTATAAAGGCGCGGTTTACGATTTCGCGATGGACTTCGGCAACTGGAACGCGCTTACATTTCCTATAGAAAATATCCTGAAAACAAATAAAACCCCCGATTATGTATCGTTTTTAGAAAAAAACGAAGGCAGTTTCAACAAGCAGATGCAAAAAGTATACGACGGCATCAGGAAGAATTACGAGCAGTAATCAAAACCCCGTGCTATAATTTCGCATGCGAAATCGGGAAAAACTTATGCAAATTTATAAAATATAGGGATTTTGTAGTACCCTACAAAATCCCTATAATATGGTGTTTGACGTTATTTACCGGCTGCTATGGAAAATGCTTATTTTGTCTGCTGTGACGATATAAATTTTTGTAATGCGTTATAGTGCATTGGAAAAAATAAATCTTTATTATTTACAAGCATTTTTTTCAATTCGCTAACTGAGACCCATTTATAATTCCTTGACTCATCAGAAGATTGCATGAGTTCTCCTTCGGCGTGGCAAATAAATAAAAGTACCATAAATGGAAATTGTCCCTCAAGGTTTTGCGAACACGAAAACGGCATAAAATTTATCACTTTATATTCGTGCTTGCTGTATATCTCCGATAATTCTTCACCATAAATTTTTGTTATGTCAAGCCCTGTTTCCTCTTTCACTTCACGTTTTAACGTATCAAATATATTTTCAAATTCCCGAATCCTCCCTGCGGGTACTTCTAAAAGCCCGTTTTCGCTTGGCGCGTCTTTTTTATATCGTTCCTGTAGGAGTATATGTTTTTGCCCGTCAATCTCTTTTATTATGATACCGCCGACACCGGGTATTGCGAGCCGCTCTGTTTTTTCGTTAGCTATGCTTTCCTTTTTTCGTATGGCTATCGGGAAAAAATCGCGTATAACCGGATATGTCAATTCATCTGGAATGGAATCGAAAAATTCTATTCTTTCCATTTCACTGTTATATGGCAATTCGCCCAATGTATGAACGATTGCGAAATACACCTGCCCATTCCCAATAAACGTGTTGCCGTTTAGTTCTCCGTTAAAATAGTAGTCGCAAAGTGGTTCAATATCGAAATCAATTGCTCCTGTTTCTTCATACAGCTCTCTTTTTGCAGCTTCTAAGGGTGTTTCGCCAATTTCAATATGCCCGCTGGGGTATTCCCACGTAGTCTTTTCTTTTTGTTTGCAGAAAATCCATTTGCCCCTGTATAAGGAAATAATATCAGCGAATTTATAATCGCTTAATGTATTGAATGAATAGGTTTTACTTTCCATAATAAACCTCACTTACTAAATATAAATTTACTGCGCTATCACCATAATAAAGACAAATCATATCTGTGGATATTTTCATCAACAGTTATTAACGTCATATCTTCCGCAATCGCCGTTGAAACAATCAGACGGTCAAAAGGGTCTTTATGATAATTCGGCAAACTTTGCAGATTTATCAAATATTTTCTTTCTATCGGTAATGTCATAAAACCGTTACTGTCAATCATTTTGTAAAATTCAGGAAGTCCGCCGGTGAAATCTAATTTTGTGGTTCCGAGTTTGATTGCAACTTCCCAGGCGGACGCAATACTCACATATTTTTCAGCGGATGTATCTAGTATCGCGCTTTTAGCTTTTTCTGATAATGACGGTGAATTTTCGGCAACCCACAAAACGACGTGAGTATCCAGCAGATATTTAATCATTCCATATACTCCTTAAATTCTTCCATTGGTTCATTGAAATCAGGCGACATAAAAATTTTTCCTTCCCAGCCTCCAAGTTTAGCCTGTTTTAAATCAATAACTTTTGATTTGCTGATTTCAAACGGAATCGCCTCTTTATATACTATTTGCTTAAAATAAATATTAACCGCCGTAGATATATCAAGACCTAAATCATCAAGTACCGATTGTACTTTTGTTCTGAGTTCACTATCTGTATTGATATTAATTTTTGATACTGCCATAATCAATTCTCCTCCTGCACAAAATATAAATTTCATAATATCCGCGCCAATAACTGTGATGACGTAGATAATATTATTAACCGCTATACACTAGTCCTAATTATAGCATATAAAATAATAGAAAGCAACAATGTCCGTAAAAAATTATAAATTTTTTGCGTATATCAGTTTTTGTTTATATCCCTGTGCACGGCGGACGCGCTGTAACTGCTGTCCAACAAATATTTTTTCAGGACTTCAGCAATGCATACGGAGCGGTGCTTCCCTCCCGTACAGCCTATTGCAACCGTCAGATGCGCCCTGCCCTCGTGTATGTATAACGGCAGAAGAAAAGCTGTCATGTCTTTGAGTTTTTCCGTAAATTCAACTGTCTGTTTATTTGACATGACATATTCTGCGACGTCTGAATCAAGACCCGTTTTGTTTCTCATGCTTTCTATATAAAACGGATTGGGAAAACACCGCACGTCAAAAACTAAATCCGCTTCGGATGGTACTCCGTATTTATATCCGAACGACATGCAGTCGACCGTCACGCCGTTTTTGGACGAATTTACGACTATTGCTGTTATGCGTTCTTTTAACTGCTGAGTCGCGAGCTTTGTGGTATCTATGACAAAATCCGATTTTTGTTTAGCTTCCGCCAAAAGCTCGCGCTCTTTTATTATCGCCTCTCTCATAGGGATACCCTGCAATGCAGTGAGGGGATGAAGCCTTCTTTTCTCTTTTTGCCTTGTTATGATGACCTCGTCCGAGCAGTCCAGAAATATAAGTCTGCATGTATTTTCAGATTTTATTACGTCAAGCTGTTTTATAAGAGTGTCAAACTCGCTCTCGCCGCGCACGTCTATGACAAAAGCCACAGTCTGGCTTTTGTCCGGCACTCTTTTATAAATATTCACAAACTCCAGAATCATAGTCGCAGGCATATTATCCACGCAGTAATATCCCAAATCCTCAAGAGTATTTGCCGCCTCTGTTTTTCCCGCACCCGTCATTCCTGTCAAAATCAGTATTTCCATATTTTTACCCGCCTAAAACATTAAAAATTTATTATTTTAACTTCGCACTCTATATTTATCCCCGTTTTGTCAAGCACCACGGATTTTATATGCTCTATAAGATTTACGACGTCCGAAAATTTTGCGCCGCCTTTGTTGATTATAAATCCGGCGTGTTTTTCGGATACCTGCGCGCCGCCGAACTGACAGCCTTTTAACCCGCAGTCTTCTATTAATTTTGCTGTATAATACCCGTTCCCGCGCTTGAAAACGCTCCCTGCGCTCGGATATTCAAGGGGCTGTTTTTCTTTTCTCGCCGCGATATTCTTTGCCATCAACGCTTCGATTTCAGATTTTTCGCCGCGTTTTAATTTTAACACAGACGATAAAATTATATAATCGTTATTTTCGTCGAAAATACTTTTTCTGTACGCAAACTCGTGTTCCTGCAAGTTTAAAGTCCTGACTTCAAGACTGCCGGTGTCCAAATAATCGCTCGAATACAAAACATCGCTCATCTGACCGCCGTATGCCCCTGCGTTCATGTAAACCGCCCCGCCGACAGTTCCCGGGATTCCGTATGCAAATTCAAGCCCTGATAAACAAGTTTCTTTCGCGAAATTTGCCGTCCTGTTTAAAGTCGCACCGCACTCCGCATATATGCTGTCGTTGTCGCACATGATACCGTTCATGCCCGAAGTGATTATAAACGCGCCGTCAAAATGATTTTCGCTGATTAGGACATTACTTCCGTTGCCGATTAAAACATATTTTGTATTGTTTTCTTTTATGATTCTAATCAGATCAATCAGACTTTCTTTATCTTGCGGTAAAACCAGAACTTCGGTATTCCCTCCGATTTTAAACGTTGTATAGTCTTTTAAACTCTCGTTAATTTTAACAATACATCTTTTGTTTTTGCAATAATCAGATATAGTGTTAATATGATTCATCAGGCAAATTCTCCTCTAAAAATAAATTATATTATATTATACTACAGATTTGATTTATTTTAAATATATAAAACGCATTTTTGATAAAAAGTTTTTATAAAATCTTTATAGACGAAAAATAACCGCTCTTTCGAACGGTTATTTTGAATTATTTTAAATTTGCAGGGAGTAGGGAGGCGGGATTTTCCCGTCCTGAGAACACATAGAAGTATAGAATAACAATTTATTTAATCCACAAAATCAAACTCAGCGTCGTATATATTCACAGTGTCGCCCTCATTTATACCGGCGGCGCGCAGTTTTTCTATGACCCCGCTCTTGTTCAGAACCCTCTGTAAATACATCATGCTTTCCCTGTCGTCAAAATTTACTGAATTCACAACTTTAAACAGCCATTCCCCCTCGACTATATATACGCCGTCCTCGACTGTTATGGTAATATCGTGACTGTCGCGGCTTATTTCCGGTTCATCCCCGATTATTTCGCTCTCGTAGATTTTCATTGGCGGAAGCGTCGGATATATTTCGACGATTTTCTCTATCAGTTTATCTATGCCTTTACCCGTAACCGCAGATATATATACAACATCACAGTCGAGATTTTTAGCGTAACTTTCAAACTCACTGAAATCCGCGCCGTCGTCAAGCAAATCTGTTTTATTCGCCGCTATTATCTGCGGACGGTCAATTAAATCTTCGCTGTGCTTTGCGAGTTCGCGGTTGATATTGTCTATGTCGTCGATAGGGTCTCTGCCCTCGCTCGACGATATATCGATGACGTGCACAAGCAGTCTGCAGCGCTCTATATGCCGCAGGAACTCATGTCCCAAGCCCAAACCGTCGGACGCTCCCTCAATCAATCCGGGTATATCAGCCATGACAAACGAAAAATTGTCGTCAACCGTGACAACTCCCAAATTCGGCGTCAGTGTCGTAAAATGATAGTTTGCGATTTTGGGTCTCGCCATGCTCACTATATTTAATATAGACGATTTTCCCACATTCGGATAACCGATAAGACCGACGTCTGCAAGCATTTTCAGTTCCAGTATCACTTTTTTTTCTTCGCCGGGGAGTCCGTTTTTTGCGAAGTTGGGCGTCTGGCGTGAAGCCGTGGCGAAGTGCCTATTGCCCCAGCCGCCTTTGCCGCCTTTTGCCGCGATAAAATCCTCGCACTCCGACATGTCTTTGATTATCCTGCCGGTTTCGTCATCTCTGACAAGAGTGCCGGGCGGGACTGTAATATACACGTCGTCTGCGGATTTGCCGTACATTTTGGACGTTTTGCCGTCTTCGCCGTTTCCGGCGATAAATCTGCGGCGGTGTTTAAAATCAAAAAGGGTATTTTTACCCTCGTCGATTCTGAATACAATATCCCCGCCTTTGCCGCCGTCTCCTCCGTCGGGACCGCCCTTTGCGACATATTTTTCCCTGTGAAACGATACGCGACCGTTTCCGCCGTTTCCGGCTTTTATATATATTTCAACTTTATCTAAAAACATTTTTTATCCTCAATCACTGTTTGAATTTAATATTTTTTCGGCAAATAAATCATCCATCAAAAACTGATTTCCGCAGCGGCTCAATTCTCCCAGAACGCGCTCTATGCCTGTTTTATTCATAAACCAGTTGTCTTTGCGTATTTCTTCGGTTGTATAACAATTTACCGGAACAATCTTTATTTCGGTTTCGGGAAAAGCCAGCTGATAATACATCAGACACCGCCGCGCATGAAACGGCTTACAGCATATTATCGCCGAGTTAATTTTAAAATTATGTTTATCTGTTACTTTGCGTGAAAAAAACGCGTTTTCTTTTGTGTAGGTAGATTTGTTTTCGCATAATATCGCAGAATCCGGCACGCCGTTTTTTATGAGCACGTCTGTGTAAAATTCATACTCAGTTGCATACTCTTTATCATAAATCTCTTTTTTATTTTTTACCCCGGGAAATTTTTTATTTAAACCCGCGCACCCCGACGGAAGAATGATCGGGGTATATTTCCCCGCATAAAGTTGCGCCGCCTTTTCTGGGATTTCAGGACACGAACTACCGGGCAGAAAAATAATATCCGACGGCTCCAGCTTATCCGAAACAAAAATAAATCTTGTTATATCGTCTATAATTCTTCTGTTTTCAAGCATGTAATAACCCTTTCCGATTGATTTCTTCGTCAATCCATTCGTAAACTTTTTTTATTTCTTCTTCGTAGTCGCCGTCTATCTCAAAATATTTTGCGCCGTAATCTTCGCAGATTTTCTTCTGCTTCGCGTTTTCCGCAATATAATCTTCAACAGTGCCGGTATCTTCATATCCCCTGTATTGTATTGCGCTTCTGTTTGCGAGAACTTGCGAGTGAAAATTTTCTCTGACATAATTTTCTGAAAATCCCATATAAAACGAGATAATATTCGGCGAATATTGATTTTCCTTGTTGTCTTCTTCTTTGAACTCATTGATTTTCTGCGGGAATAAATAAGCTCCCTCGATAATCAGGTTTTGTTTGTTTTCGATACTCGTCATTATTATGCCTTTTAGAATCCCCCACAATTTATTTGCAATCAATTCAAAGCCGCCAGTCTCAGAGTCGCTCTCAGGCGTAAATCCGCAGTCGGGGTCGGAGCGGTATATCCCCATTTTCAGGTCGTCTATCGACAGATAGGGCATTTTATATTTTTCCAAGAGTTTCTGCGCCATTAGAGTTTTTCCGGCATATCCCACGCCGCCGATTAAAATTATCATAAATACTCTCATCCTTTCAATCTATTTGAATCTGCAATATACCGCTCAATTCCTCGTACGGCACTGTCACAGATATAGTTCCCGCAGCATATTGGGCAATTTCGTATATCTGAAATATAAACTCAATACCATTATCGGTTATTTGGAATTGTAAATTTTTCGCATAGCTTATTATATCGGTTTCTTCAGAAGGATTTATAAATAATTCTTCATCTTTATATTGAATCAATAGATTTTTACAAATTAAATTATTTAATATAGAACGATATATTTTTGCATTGCCGAATAAATCATCAAGCGTTAAAAGTTTGCCTGTGTTCATATCGAAATTATCGACTGTATAAAAGTGCAAACCATGTACTCCTCCACAATAATCTTCATATGAATAACCTACGGACAAATATTTTTTGAAAAAATCAACATAATAGGTTTTATAACAATAGTAATTGTAATCATAAATTGCATCTGTAACAGTGTCTCCTATCCCCCAATATTCCATAAATTTTTCACATTCAGTATATTCTTTTTCAGCGAAGTCGGCATAATATTGTTTTATAGCTTCGCTTCCGGCATGTTTTATTTCATCAGTAAAACGGGGATAATATGCCGCATATTTCCTAAACCATTTATTTTCATATGACTGCGTTTGAGCAATAACATAACTGTTCGGGGTATATCCCTGCCAAATATCATTATAAGGAAAATCTGCTTCATCTGAAATAACAATTTTTGATTTGTCCACTTGTATTTCCTGTCCATAATTACTATCGTCATTATTATTACTTTCAACATTAGAAGATGTATCGCTGTTATCAATAGACTCAGAAGTGTTATAGTTGCTTTCAACAGTGACATCTGTATTTTGAACCTCAACTGCATTTTTGTCTATTTTATGGCAAGCGTAAAATAATAGAGACAAAATAGTTATTAATAATATCATTATATATTTTTTCACAATATAAGCCCCTCAAATTCATCTTCGTTTATCACTTTTACCCCCAAATCCTGCGCTTTTTCGAGTTTGCTGCCTGCGTTTTCGCCCGCTAACACATAATCCGTCTTTTTCGACACACTCGACGATACTTCCCCTCCGTTCTGCACTATCAGCTTTTCAATCCCGTCGCGCGTGTATTTTGTCAACACGCCAGTCACGACAAATTTCAGCCCGTTCAATTTATCCGACGCTTTCTGAGTTTCGCTTTCGTCTAAATATGTCTTTACGCCGTATGACTTGAATTTCTCTACATACTCTATGTTTGCTGGGTTCGCGAAATAATTCACGACCATTTTTGCGGATTCTTCGCCTATGTCTTTTATCTGCGTGAGTTCCTCGACTGTAATAGTTAATGACCAAGTACCAAGTTTGTTAATTTCGCAATACAAGTTAAATTCGCAATAGAAATTTTGTAAGAGTGGAGAATACAGTTTTTCTATATCAATAAATTTTTTCGCGATTAACGCGCTGGCTTTTTCGCCTATGTGACGTATGCCGAGCGCGTAGAAAAACGCAGTAAATCCGCGCGTTTTCGAGATTTCTATCGCATCAATCAACTTCTGCGAACTCTTTTTCCCCATGCGTTCTATATTCGCGATTTCGTCAACCCTGTCTTTAAGCGCATATAAATCGGCGGCGGACGAGATAAATTTATTGTCTATAAGCTGTCTTATCACCGACGGACCAAGCCCCTCGATATTCATTGCGGGTTTTGACGCAAAGTGTATGATATTTCTCTCAGCCTGCGCGGGACATAACGGATTTATACACCGTATCGCCACATCTTCGCTGTCGTAGTATATCTGCGACCCGCAAGACGGACATATAGTCGGGGGAGCAAATTCGCGTTCCGCGCCGTCTCTTTTATCAAACTCGACCGACAGTATTTCCGGGATTATTTCGCCCGCTTTTCGGACATTTATTATATCGCCGATTTTGATTTGTTTTTCCGCGATGAAATCCATATTGTGCAGCGTCGCCCTAGAAACGTTTGTGCCCGCTAATCTTATCGGCTCAAAAACTGCGTTCGGCGTTAAGACCCCGGTTCTGCCGACCTTTATTATTATATCCAGAAGTTTTGTGCTTTTTACTTCCGGAGGATATTTATACGCTATCGACCACTTGGGGGAGTGGGAAGTTTCCCCGATTATATCGCGTTTCGCGAGCTCGTTTATGTTCAAAACTGCGCCGTCTATTTCAAAATTCAAATCAAAACGCGTTGAATCCAATCTGTTGACCTCGGCGACAATTTCGTCGGGTTCGGTGAACGCATTATACGTAGACGCGACTTTAAATCCGAGCGAGGCAAGATAGTCCAAAGATTCTGAATCCGTCTTAAACTTTCGCTCAATTCTGTCGGTTACGCCGCCGTCGAATTCAATCTGCAATATTTTGAAGATAAATATATCAAGTTTTCGGCTGGCGGTTTCCCGTGGGTCAAGCTGACGCAGACTGCCTGCGGCGGCGTTTCGGGGATTTGCCAGGAGCGCAAGTCCTTGTTCTTCTTTTTCCGCATTCAGCTGCCTGAACACGCTGATCGGCATATACGCTTCTCCGCGCACTTCTATGTATTTCGGAAAATCTCCTGATAATCTCAATGGGATCGATTTTACAGTCTTGAGATTTTCCGTGATATTTTCGCCGACTATTCCGTTTCCTCTTGTCGAACCCCTGATAAATACGCCGTCCTGATATTCCAAAGAGACAGAAAGACCGTCTATTTTATATTCGACGATATATTCTTGCTTCTGCTCATCGAAGATTTTATTTGTCTTGACGATAAAATCGACAAGTTCTTCTTTTGAATAAACGTTGGAGAGCGAGCCCATTCTGACATTGTGCGAGACTTTCTCGAATTTATCCAGGACTTTTCCGCCCACCCGTTTTGTGGGAGAAACCGGACTGTCAAACTCCGGATATTCCTCTTCAAGATTTGCGAGTTCTTTTAACATCATGTCGTAGTCGTAATCGCTGATTAGACTCTCGTCCTCATCGTTATATTTTTTACTGTAAAACTCTATTTTTTTGCGCAATTCCTCTATTTTATTTTTTATATCAGGATTATTCTCCATAAAATTTCCCCAATCCTCCGCCTCACCTAAAATAACTAAGTATATTATATCAAAAAAATTTGATATTTTCAAACGTTTTTTGTAAAAAATAAAAAATCCCCGCGAGGGGGATTTTTTGATTTATATAATTTTTAATCAAACGATGTCTAATATTACGGCTCGGTAACTGTGATAGTTATATCGCCATGTATAGCGGAGTTTTCAGCCGATATGGCTCTTACGGTTATCTCGCCTGCTCCTGTAATTATTAGATTTGTCGAAATACCACTATATGAATCTAATGTCGCTATTGTATTAGCATCTGAAATGATTGTCCAAATAACGCCTGTATTTGTGGCGTCCTCCGGCGATATTTCTGCAGTCAATGTGATTTCTATCGGAGTGCCGCCATATTCTATATCAGTCGACGGGCTTGACACGGTGATTCCTGTTACCGTCACATTATCGGCGGCTTTATATATTTGCACAGTATTGCTGCCCAACGGAGTGAAAGTATATCCAGTTTTTGTTATACTAACCGTCACAGTCCCGGCGTTTGTCACCGTTATGGGAACCGCATACGTTGTCCCTCCGTTAGATCCTGTACCTTTTATCACAGTAGCCGCGCCCGCACCGGATGCAAGTAATGTTATATCGGAATCTGTAAGTGTCGGAACTGCCGTGCTGAGCGTTATTGTAATTTCCGTTGTCGTTGCGGAAGCTGAGCCGTCTGCTCTTACCGCATAAGTCACGGCAATATTATCGGGAGCTTTATAAACGCTAACGCCTCCGGCTGTATTTGAGGTGAAAGTATATCCCGTCTTTGATGGCGTAATTATTGCTGTTCCTGCGGTATTGACCGTTACAGGAATAGTATAAACATTTCCACTTATACTTATTAATCCTGTAGTTACTTTGGCTGTGCCGCTGACAGTAAAATCGCCTGCGCTCAGTGTCGGGGCTCCAGTACCGAGAGTTACTACTATTTTTGTTGTCGTCGTTGACGCATTGCCGTCTGAGGTATAAGAATACGTTATATTCTGTGCCGGTTTATACACCTGAACTGTCTGACTCGGACTTGTTATAGTATATCCCGACTTTGATATTGTAACTGTGACCGTTTCCGTTGCAACAGGCGTTATATATAAAGTATATTTTCCCGGCGAGCCCGACTGTGTCAATACAAGATTCGTCGGCGTAATATATCCTCCGCCGCCCGGACGGGTTATAGTTATATCGGACAGCAGTAAATTCGGTATGCTCTTGCTTAAAGTAATTACAAGTTGGGTAGTTGCGGCTGTTGCAGAACCTCCGATTTGGGTGACACTATTGAAAGTAAACGAGTCCGCGACATACACCGGAACTTGGAATACATTCGGATAGAACGTATATCCCGCTTTGGTTATCGTCACAGTTATGCTTACCATATTGCCGACCGTTATATTCGATATACCCAGAGTATATAACACCGTACCTGAACCAGTCACGCTCGGCGAACTCAAAGTTCCTACTTTCGCGCCGTTGATTGTGAAATCTGTCGCGGCAAGTCCCGGGACCGATCTGTCGAGCGTTACGTTAAGCAGCGTTGTCGTCGAAGCCGGCGATGATGACGAGCCGTTAGCCGCAGTAATACTGGATACGTATACAGGCGAGGTAAGCGGTTTACGAACTACTACGTCCCTGCTGTTGGGAGCAAAGTTATATCCGTAACGCGCCACTGCCACTGTAACTGTCCCCTTGTCGGCAACAGTTATAGCGGATATTGTGAGAGTATACGTCACGGTCGTGGAGGATGTGGCTGTCTGCGTCAGATAACCTTTTGACGCTCCCGTGACAGTGAAATCGTTTACTGTAAGTCCTAAATTCAAAGCCGCTATTCCAAACGTCATATTGAGAGTGGTTGTCACAAGCGAATCCGAGCCGTCCGCCGCTGTCAGAGTTGCAAACGATATATCCGGCAGTTTGCGTATTGTAACACTGAGTGTGTCGGGAGTAAATATATATCCTGTTTTAGCGATTTTCACAGTGACGTTATATCTGTCCAAGACTGTTATATTTGATATGGTGAGATAATAAATATTACCGGTGCCGTAACTTGATTGGGTTAAAGAACCCTTTGTTGCGCCTGTAACTGCGAAATCATTTACCGAAAGCCCCGGAACCGGCGTACTTAACGTTATAGTCAATTGACTTGTACTCTGGGTATCTGAGCCGTCTGCAGCAAGGTTTCCAAACGTTACCGGAGACTTATATACTGTGACGGTTTGGGTGTCAGGCGTAAAAACATAATTATTTTTATAGACTCTTACGGTTATACTTTGTCCGCTCACAACAGCTATATCGGTCAAACTGAGATAATAGATAGGACCGTTTCCTGTTAAAATCCCTTTTGTTGCCCCTGTGACCGTGATATCATTTACCGTAAGTCCCGGGACGGTTTTGTCAAACGTTATTGTAAGCTGAGTCGTAATCGTATTGGACGAACCGTCTGCTGTAAGATTTTTGAAGTTTATGGTGTTCCCGCCGGCATTTACGCTCTTCGTCGCCGACGTGATTGAATATCCGGCTTTCTGCACGGTTACATAAACGGTTGTCGCGGTAACGTTTGAGACTGTTATTACATAAGTTTTGCCGGAGCCGGTAACAGATACAAGCGCCGCGCCTTTTACGCCGACATCGCCTGAAGTCAGACCATCGTTTATGCCTTTGTCAAACGTCGCCGTAAGCTGTATATAGCCGTTTGAAGAATTAGTGCCTGTCACGGATAAATCCTGAAATACCGCGCTTATTATAGGAGTGCCGTCAACTGTCGGATTTTTTACGACTTTCTGCGTCTGCGCGCTCAAGACAACCCCGGACGAGGTTATATTAGCCGTGCTTATCGTGCCGTCGCCCGTAACATTCACAGGCGCGCTGAGATTCGCGGTATTTACCGACGCGCCGGAACTCACTGTGATTTTGGCATTTGTCCCCGTGGCGGACAGTACGTTTAACACAGAGGCTTTCCCGAAAATATTTACCGACGCGGCAGATTTAACATCAACCGTATTGACTGTGCCTTTTATATTTAAAACGGCGGTTGCAGGAGTTCCCGCGGCAGCCGAAATATTAGGCGATACCGCATTCTGGACGTCTATGGTTCCGCTTGAAAGCGCAATTATTTTACTTATTGAATTTTTCCCAGCTCCGTTGAGTAAAAGCCTTGTGTTATAAGTTGAATTTAATACTACATAGCCGAAATTGCAGTTTGTCGCGGTTACGGAGTTCGGTCCGCCTCCGTATATATATGTTATGCCTTTTACTATGACGTTTTGGAGAGTAATATTGCCGTCCGCAACGTCTTTTGCGATGATCAGGTCGCCGTTTACGACCACCCCGTTAATGGCAACGCCTTTTTGCGTAACCGTAACGTCGGCATAATTCTGTATTGTATTGCCGTCGCCGAGATTTGACGTAACAGTAACAGACTGTAAATTGCGCGTATTGTTTTTAATTGCGTTGAATATTTTTTCGGAGCGCAGGATAACCGTGTAAGCCTCTGCTCTCGTGATATTGTTTTTAGGCAGGAATGTCCCGTCGGGATATCCTACCAGCACTTTTTCGTTAGCCAAAGCCCCGACGTAATCTATAGACCAGTCGGCTATATTCGCTACGTCTTTAAAAGTTTTTGCGTAGTCTTTCCCTGAAGACAGCTTTAAAATCCTGCCGACGACCGTTGAAAGTTCCTGCCTTGATATAGGGTCGTTCGGGTGGACGTTTACTCCGTCGCCTATCATATATCCAGCTGCTTTCGCTATCTGCAGGTCTTTGTAATACCATGCGGACGGGTCGGCGTCTTTATAATTAATCGGCGCGGTCTGCGTATACCCGTAGGTTTTGTTTATGGCTGCCGCTACTTCGGCGCGGGTTATCGGAATATCCGGCTTTATATTTCCGTTCAGATCCACCGGGCTTATAATCCCCCGCTCTATTAAAACAGAGATAGTTTCTTTAGCCCAGTTGTTTTCATAATCGGTTGCCGCAGAAACGGAAACCGTAAGCGAAATCATTACGGCGCACAATGAAAGCAGTATAATAACGATTTTTTTAGCTGTGTTTTTATTCTTGATAATGCCTGTATTATCCATGATAATTTTTAATACCTCCCGAATTAAATATCCCCTTTATGAACTTGATAGAAAAATCTAAAAAATTATTAATTTTTTGATTTTTCAACAAGTTCATGTAAATAATATATTTTTATTACCTCTATAATATCATATATTTTAACCACAGTCAACTAATATATCATCATTTTGTATAAAAATTTTACAAAAATATTTTGGGAAATTTATAAAAAATAAAGGCTGAACTTGATAGAAAATTCTGACAAATTTTGTTTGTCGAATTTTCAACAAGTTCAGCAGAACTGCGCGAAGTTGATTTATTAGGAATCTACAATATCTTATTCTTATTTTTGTCCCTCGTCAGCTTTATAGTGACAAAAGCGGTAGCCCCGCATACCGCAAACGCGATGATAACGCCTATATCTCCTGTATCAGGCGCAGAAACTGCGGACGCAACGGCTTGAGGGTTTGCCGTTGTATCAACTTGTTGAAAATTTGACAAACTGTTCTGCAAATTGTTAGAATTTTCTATCAAGTTGATGGTATCAACGGATGCCGCGAGTATGTAAACCGATAAAGCTGAAATGAGAGCAAATATTAATAAAACAACAAAAAATGATTTCATTCTCGTTTTCATTTTCACACATCTTCCCCAAAATTTTTTATGTTGGATATATTATAACATAAAAAATCTATAAAATCAATAGTTTATTAATATTTTTTTGAAATTTTTTTCACTTTATTTTAATTTATAATAGCGGAGTCAAATACTGCCTTTTGCTGATGCAACAATGTCTTCAGCGTTTAAAGCAATAGCTTTTTTAATTACTTTTGCCGACGTTTTAAAAATCGCCTCGACTTTATGATGGTCGTTTTCGCCGTACGGCACATTTATATGAACCGTTGCGAGCATATTGTGAGAAAGAGCGTAAAAAAATTCTTTTGTCATTTGAGTGTCATATTCGCCGATTAAATCCGATTTAAATTCCGCGTTGAATACAAGATACGCCCGTCCTCCGATATCGACGGCGCAGAAAGCCAGACTTTCGTCCATTGGAATATATTCCGACGCAAATCTTATTATATTTTTATTGGAATCGACAATTTTTCTGAACGCCGTTCCCAACACAATCCCGACGTCCTCGATTGAATGGTGACAATCCACATTTAAATCGCCGGATATATCCAAATTAATCGCAAATCCTCCGTGAACCGCAAATGTATTGAGCATATGATCAAAAAATCCAATGCCGGAACTTCCGGTAAGTCCGGGCGTAATGCTTTCTGTTTCCAACAACAATTTTATTTTAGTTTCTTTTGTGTCGCGTTTGATTACCGCGGTTCTTCCGGGTTTATCCATAATTTTATCCTTTCTATTAATCTATTGTTTTCTTCGCAGTTTCCTGTCGTGATACGAAGAAACTTGTTGTCGAAATTCCTGACTAATATTCTGTCTGCCACAAGAAAATCAAATAATCCTTTCGATTTATCCGTCTCGATTAATATAAAATTAGTTTCCGTTCTGTATAATTTAAAATCTTTTCTATCTGCGATTAAATTTTTAATAGCCGTTTGCAGAAATTTTTTATTTTCTTTTATATTTTTTAATCTTTCTGCAAGATATTGGGGATAACAAAGCGCAATTTCGGCGATTTTCTGAGAAACTGCACTGACGTTAAACGGACTTTTTATCGTCTTTATCACATTTATAAAGACGTCGTTCGATAAAGCAAATCCCACTCTTATCGATGCGAGTCCGACTGATTTTGACAACGATTTCATCACAATCAAATTTGGATATTCCAAAAAATCATATAAAAACGACTGACTCTCTTTATTATCTGCGAAAGTCATATATACTTCGTCCACTACAACGACGGCGTTCACGTTTTTTATAAAATTTTTCAGAACTTCTTTCGATTCAAGCCGTCCCGTAGGATTGCACGGATTGGAGAATATCGCCAGTTTTATATTCTCTTTGTTTATTCTGTCCGCGATTTCATCAAAGTCAATCGCGAAGTCATCGCCGCCTCTTTTTTTCACCCGTATAACGTCGGCTTCTATAATATCGCCGTAAAACGCGTACATTGAAAAGTCGGGCGTAAAAGTCAGGATTTTGTCGCTTTTTGACAAAAAAGAATTGATTATGATATTAAGAAGTTCATCTGAACCATTACCTACCGCAATATTTTCTACGCTCACATCGGCGTTTTCGCTGATTTTCAGATATTCTGTGTATTTTTTTGTCAAATCTACCGCCGACGGGTCGGGATACCTGTTAAAATCTATATTTTTTATGTTTTCCTGTATCTCTTTGACAATATAATCCGGCAGGTTTGAAAAACTCTCGTTTGCGTCGAGACGTATTTCGATTTTACTTAAATCTATTTCGTTGTTTAATGAATACGGAGTGAATTTTTTTATTTTGGGATTTAAGTAATCTTCAGGATTTTTATTATTTTCCATCATCAAACCTCACTTTAAGAGAATTTGCGTGAGCAGTAAGTTTTTCAGCCTCCGCGAATTTAATTATATCGCCGCTTACGTCCGAAAGTCTTTCTCTTGAATAATATATAAAACTCGATTTTTTTATAAAACTGTCAACCCCAAGAGGCGATGAGAATTTCGCCGTGCCGTTCGTCGGCAGGACGTGATTTGTGCCGGCGAAATAGTCTCCCAAAGGTTCGGGCGAATAATCACCCACAAATACAGACCCTGCGTTCTTAATCAGATCCAACTTTTCGAAACCGTTTTCGACGACAAGTTCAAGATGCTCGGGCGCGATAAAATTTGCAATTTTTATCGCTTCGGTTATATTTTCGCACAAAACGCAGCCGCCGTATTCAGTCAGCGATTTCTCTATTATTTCTCTGCGGCTGAGATTTTGAATCTGTTTTTCAAGTTCTGCATCCACCTGATTTATAAGTTCTTCGCTGTCTGTGACAAGCACGGACGAAGCGAGAATATCGTGTTCAGCCTGCGACATCAGGTCCGCCGCTATATATTTTGGATTAGCCGTTTTGTCGGCGATAATCAGAATTTCGCTCGGACCTGCTATCATATCTATATCCACCGTGCCGTATACAAGTTTTTTTGCGGCGGCTACATAAAAACTACCCGGACCGACGATTTTGCTTACTGGTTTTATACTTTGCGTCCCATATGCGGCAGCGGCGATTGCCTGCACTCCGCCGACTTTCACTATTTTATCAATGCCGCATATTTTAGCGGCGGCAATAATTGACGGGCTTATGCCTTCATTTTTCGGCGGCGTGAAAATAGTCATCTCGTTCACGCCTGCGATTTTTGCCGGAATTGCGTTCATCAGAACGCTTGACGGATACGCCGCGGTTCCTCCCGGCACATACAGCGCGACCCGCTCTATGGGCATGACTCTCTGTCCCATAATTATGCCATCTTTTGTGATAACATACGAATTCTGCAACTGCCGTTTGTGATATTCTTCGATATTCAATGCGGCTTTTTCCATGACTTTTACCGTTTCTTTATCGCATTTTTGAAACGCCTGATTTATTTCCTCGTCGGTCATATAGAAGTTTCTCAATTCTACGCCGTCGAATTTTTTTGTATAGTCCCGCACAGCTCCGTCGCCGTAAAACTGTACGTTGTGAATTATTTCAGTCGCCGCTTTTAATGCGTCGTCGAATTTATCGTCTATTCTGTTCCTCAACTTTCTGAAAAAGTTATCTGCATTCGATTCGTCGTATATATCGTATACATTTGCGTTATATATATTTAACATAAATTCTTTCTCCTATTCTGATTTTAAATCACCCTCGAAATTCTCCCGACAAACTCGTCCACTTCGTTTTTTTTGAGTTTTATACTCGCTTTGTTTACTATAACCCTCGCTGAAACACGCGCTATTTCCTCATATATCACAAGCCCGTTTTCTTTCAGCGTACTCCCTGTTTCGACTATATCTACTATAGCGGCGGATAATCCCAGAATCGGCGCAAGCTCTACGGAACCGTCGATTTTTACAATCTCCACGTCCACGCCATTTTCCGTAAAATATCTTTTCGCAACATTAGGATATTTCGTCGCTATGACTTTCTGCGAATATCCTTCGTAAAAATCTTTTTCTTTATCTTTCAGTCCCGCAAGCGCAAACCTGCATTTGCCGAAATTCAAATCAAGTACTTCATAAAAAGATTTACCGTACTCCATTATTGTGTCTTTGCCGACTATGCCAATATCGCACACCCCATGCTCAATGTATGTTATAACATCAGCCGCTTTTGCGAGCACGGCTTCTATGTCCGCATTTTTGATTTTGAATAAAAGCCTGCGTCCTTTGTCGGTAAGCTCCGCCGCGTCATATCCCGATTTATGCAATATTTCGACCGTTTCTTCCTCTATCCGTCCTTTTGTCAGTGCAAGGCGTATCATTTTTATATTGTCACCACCCTCTCTATACCGTTTTTTGCGGCATATTCTTCTGTCTCTTTCAGAGTTTCAAAACAAGACAGTTCTATTTTGATATACTTGTCGATTTTTTTCATTCCGTTGATATAATTCAACGCCATATCATAGTTTTCCGCGCTGTAATGCACAATTTCGGATATAGGCATACTTTCCTGAAAACAATGCGCGTTTTCGAGGGCTTTGGCAATCAGATTTATGTTTACGGCAAATCCGACGGCGGGCAGGTCAAGCCCGAAGTTCGCGATTAAATTGTCGTACCGCCCTCCCGCAAGAACGTTTTCGCCTATGCCGTCAACATAGCCGCTTATCACCAAGCCCGTGTAATAATCTATCTCGTGGACTATGCCCAAATCTATTATTATATGTTCCCCGTAGCCGGAATTATCGAGAATTGTGTAAAGCTTGTATAAATAATCCAAAACATTCTGCGCTTCCCTGTTGTTTTCAGCGAGACCCCGCGCTTTCTCTATTACTTCATATCCCCCGAACAACTGCGGAATCATTCTGATTATTTCATATTCGTTCTCGTTGATATTAAGATTATTTATTTCTCCGGTATTTTTCGATTCTATGTACAGTCTTATAACTTCTTTTTCTTCGCTTTTCAAATTCAGGGAATTTATAATGGATTTGTAAAATCCCACATGACCTATTTCGAGTTTAAAGTTTAATCCTGTGGATTTCAATACTTTCAACGCCGTTTCTATATAATGAATGTCCGTTTTCATACCGTTTACACCGATAATCTCAATGCCGCTCTGGATTATTTCGCTTTTTTTGCCGGAATAATCCGTGTTTATCCTGAATACATTCTGATTGTAATATATTTTCAGGTAATCGTGTTTATCCGGTTTCAGTTTTGTCGAAACCACTCTGGAAATCGGGGTTGTATTGTCAGGGCGCAGAACTAACAGCCTGCCGCTGTTATCTGTAAGTTTATACATCATTTCCTGCGGAATCGGCTGGCTGATAAAATTAAATACGTCGTAATATTCTATAGTCGGGGTGATTATTTCCCGGTAATTCAAATCTTCGTAAACTTTTGTGAATATATCGGCGGCTTTTTTTATGTAAAACGTTTTGTCGAATATAATATCAGCCGTACCGTCCGGTATATTTTTGTTGTATCTTTTCATAAAATTATATTTCCGCTCCTCAAATCATCTATTAAACTATCATGCTAATATATTAGCATGATAAATTATTTTTGTCAAGATAAAAATAAATATTTTATTAAATTTTTATTTTTCATCAAAAACCACAAAAAACAATATAACATTATATAATAAATTCAAGAAAAAGTCAACAAATTTAAAAAAATCTCTTGACAATAATAATTTATCATAATATAATTTATCTTATAGACAAACAAATTATATAGAAGTAAATATGAAAATAATTAAATTTTATTAATAATTTGAATTAATTTAAAGGAGATATTTCATGAAAATCAAAAGAATCGTTTCGTTACTTCTAATCATATCAATAGCGTGCCTGCCGATTTTGGCTTCTTGCAACGGTAAAACCGGCGGCAATAGCGGCACAACTGCCGTTGGAGACACGCAGGACACCGCGCCTGTTTCCGCCACTGATCCTAAAGAACAGTTCGACCCCAAATTAGCCCCCGTCGATATGGGCGGTTACGTTTTCCAGGTAGCGACAAGGGACGACAACGCACCGTATCACAATTATCCCGCGCATACCCGCGACCTCTATGCGGAAGCGGAGAACGGCGACTTAATCAACGACGCAGTATACAGACGCAACAGTGCAATCGAAGATAAATACAACTGCAAAATTGAGATGGACGCTTATCCTGAAAACATAGACGAATCAACATTAAACAATAATGTTGACAAAGCAGTCAAAGCCGGCGACAAATCATACGACTTGGCTATGACTCATATGATGTACGGCGTAACCACCGCAACAAAAGGCGATTTCTATGACATAGCGACATTCCCGAACATAGACATAACAAAACCGTACTGGAATAAAGGCGCAAACGACGGGTGTTCTATAGGACATAGATTATTTACCGGATTAAGCGATTACAGTTTCAGCACAAACGAAAATGTTTATTGTATATTCTTCAATAAACAGCTTATCCAGAATTACGGAATTGAAAATCCGTATCAGTTAGTTGATAACAATCAATGGACTTTCGACAAATTCGACCAGATTATAAGAGTGGGCTACTCCGATTTGAACGGCAACGGTGTAAGCGATAAAGACGACCAGTTCGGTTATGCAAGTTCAAACTCCGTCGAATTTTTATGGGCGGGCGGAAGTCATATGGCGGCAAAAGACGCAAACGATATACCTTACATGGATTTCCTCTCGCAAAGAACAACCGATATATACGCCAAAGCTTTTGATATTACAAACAACGACTTTACTTTCTCGGAAGACCAATGGTACAAAGACGACGGAATAAAAATATTTCAGGACGGGCGCGCGGTGTTCCACGGTTCCCAGCTCTGCCGCGTGAACAATCTCAGAGGAGTTACGTTCGACTACGGCATAGTCCCGTACCCGAAATTCGATTCAACTCAGGAAAACTATTATTCCTACGTCGACGGTCACGCCTCAATGATGGGTATTCCTCTTTGTCTGCCTCATCCGGAGTGGACGGGTATGCTCATAGAAGATATGTCTTATCTGGCTTATAAAGATATACTCCCGGTTTATTACGACGTTGTATTGGACGTTAAAATGGTCAGAGACGAAGAATCCGTCGCTATGCTGAAAATACTGTTCGACAGCAAAGTTTTCGATCCCGCATATATTATGGGGTTGAGCCTCTGGATTGACTGGATAAACAATATTATGAAAAAAAATACAGATATAGTTTCAATGTATGACAAAGAATCGGCTACTCTTCAAAAGAACATGCAAAAGACGATAGACGCTATTCTTGCAATTCAGTAATTTTTAAAATAAATTAAGGAGATATTTCATGAAAATCAAAAGAATCATTTCTTTTTTTCTAATCATATCAATCGCGTGCCTGCCGATTTTATCAGCCTGCGGCGGAAAATCCGACAACGGAAACAGCAGTAATACCACCTCTGCCGGAGACGCGCAGGACACCGCGCCTGCTTCCACAACCGACCCCAAAGAACAGTACGATCCCAAATTAGCCGCCGTAGATATGCAGGGTTATGTTTTCACAATAGGCACAAGAGACGATTCAACCCACAATTATCCCGCGCATACGCGCGACTTGTACGCCGAACAGGAAAACGGCGACTTAATCAACGATGCCGTCTACAAACGCAATACCGCAATAGAAGACAAATACAACTGCACAATCAAAATGCAGTCCTACAATGAAACGACAGACGAAACCGCCGCAAATAAAGTCGTTGCAAAAAGCGTAAAAGCCGGCGACTACTCCTTTGATTTGCTTATGACCCACATGATTGACGGCGCAAACGACGCGGCAAACGGAAATTTCTACGATTTAGAACAATTCCCGAACGTCGATTTATCGAAACCGTATTGGAATCAGGGAGCGACTTACGGATGTTCTATAGGAAATAAACTTCTCGAAGGACTCAGCGATTTAAGCTTCAGCTCAAATGAAAATGTTTACTGTATGTTTTTCAACAAACAGCTGCTTCAAAACTACGGCGTTGAAAATCCGTATCAGTTAGTTAAAGACAATCAATGGACTTTTGACAAGTTTAACGACATAATAAAAGTCGGCACAGCCGATTTGAACGGCGACGGCATAATGGACAAAAACGACCAGTACGGATATATAAGCTCATGCGCAATGAACTTTTTATGGGCGGGCGGAAGCCATATCATGACAAAAGACACAGGCGATATACCCGCGCTCGATTTCAATACTCAGCAAACAGTCAATATATTCAACAAAGCATATGATATCACAAATAACGAATATACATTTGCTGTCGAAGAATGGTTCCAAGACCCGGCTATCCAGATGTTTTCAAACGGACAGGGTGTATTCTATTCTTCGCAGCTGTGCCGCGTAAACGATTTAAGAGCGGTGAATTTCGATTTCGGCATAGTTCCGTATCCGAAATACGACTCGTCGCAGGACAGATATTATTCCTATGTTGACGGACATGCTTCAATGATGGCTATTCCCCTCTGTCTGCCGCACCCCGAATGGACCGGCATGATTATCGAGGACATGTCTTACTTGGCGTATAAAGATATACTGCCGACTTATTACGACGTCGTTTTAAATGTCAAAATGGTAAGAGATCAGGAATCTGTCGATATGCTTCAGATACTGTTCGACAGCAAAACTATTGATCCGGGTTATGTATGGGGTTCCTGGGACTTCTGGTATATATTTATCGACTGCATTTTTAAAAAACAAAACGATTTCGTTTCCGCATACGAAAAGAAAGAAAAGGCGTCGATGACGGCGATTCAGAAAAAAATAGACGCCGTTCTCGCACTGCAATAGGCTGTGACAGAAAGATAAAAATATGTTGAATCAATTCTCACGCACAGAATTAATCTTCGGCAAAGACGGAATGGAAAAGTTAAGAAACGCACAAGTCGCAGTTTTCGGGATAGGCGGAGTAGGCGGCTACACGGTCGAGGCTCTTGCGCGGAGCGGCGTCGGAACCCTTGATTTGTTCGACAATGACAAAGTTTCCCTGACTAATATAAACAGGCAAATTTACGCGACAAGAAAAACCGTCGGAAGATATAAAGTCGACGTCGCGAAAGAACGCATACAGGACATAAACCCCGACGCTGTCGTAAACGCGCATAAAATTTTCTTCATTCCGGCAACTTCTCAGGAAGTCGATTTTTCGCAGTATGATTATATAGTTGACGCAATAGATACGCTCTCAGGCAAAATCGAACTTGTGTTAAAGGCAAAAGAATGTGATGTACCGATAATAAGCTCCATGGGCGCGGGAAATAAAACAGACCCGACAAGATTTGAAGTCGCGGATATATACGATACAATGATATGCCCGCTTGCGCGGGCTATGCGCCGCGAACTCAGAAAACGCGGGATTGACAGATTGAAAGCCGTGTATTCAAAAGAGCCGGTTATTACGCCTGTACAAACGAAAGACGATGAAACGGAACGGGAAACCACGCAGAAGCGTCAGATTCCGGGAAGCGTTTCGTTTGTGCCGCCTGTTGCGGGACTGATTATCGCTGGGGAAGTCATAAAAGATTTAATTGGGCGTTAAAATAATTTTACAAAAAATAATAGATGTGTCCGGAAACCCCGATTTACGTAGGGGCGGATGGTAATCCGCCCGTGATTTTACGGGACGATTACCATCGTCCCCTACAGTTTCCGGACAGATCTAATTAATATTAAATAGTTGAGGTAAATTTTATGTTTTCAAATCTCGAATCGATAGCGTTTTTATCAAACGCAAAAACCCGTTCCATTTCGGCGGAGAATCCCAACGGCGAAAAAGGCGGGGGAGCAAAAGAAATTCCCGATAAATACAGCGCGGCAAGCGCGCTCGGAAAGACATGGAAAGTCCGCCCGTGCATAACCCTGCCGAAAAAATCTGCGACGACTCTCGCGGAAATAGACGGAAGCGGCTCCATAACCCACATATGGATAACCGTCGATACAATCGCTTACAGAAACTGCGTTTTAAGAATGTACTGGGACGGCGAAGAATATCCGTCCGTCGAGGCGCCTTTAGGCGACTTCTTCTGCTGCGGCCACGCGCAAAGGGCGAAAATAAATTCTATGCCGATCGCGGTAAATCCGTCAGGCGGATTCAACAGTTATTTCCCCATGCCGTTCAGAAAATCATGCAAAATAACGGTAGAAAACTGCCATACCGAAGATATAGGGGGATTTTTTTACCAGTTTGATTATATGCTGTGCGATATCCCCGAAAATGCGGCATATTTCCATTCCCAGTGGCGCAGGTCGATGACGACGAGGGAATATCCCGAGCATGTCATTCTTGACGGCGTGCAGGGACAGGGACATTATGCCGGAGTTTATCTGGCGTGGGAGCAGCTGTCAAACGGCTGGTGGGGCGAATGGGAACTCAAATGCTATATAGACGGCGACGGCGAATACCCAACTTACTGCGGCACCGGAACAGAGGATTATTTCGGCGGGGCATGGGGTTTCGGCGAAACATATTCCACGGCGTTTCTGGGCTACCCGTTCTGGAAAAAAGACGGGAATGAAATCCCAAAACACGGGCTTTACAGATTTCACATCATGGATCCGATAAGATTCGAGAAAGACATCAGAATCACAATACAGGCTCTCGGTTGGTGGCCCAACGGCAAATTTCAGCCCTGCACCGACGATATTTCGTCAACGGTTTACTGGTATCAAACCCACCCGCACGCACAGTTCCCAAAACTGCCCTCAGTAGAAGAACGGTTCCCGAGATAATAAATTTAAATGGATATAGCTGGTATATGTAGTTTATAACGGAGTAAATTTATATTATGTGCGAAAAATAATTTTATAAAATAGGAACTTTCTAACGATGAAAGTAGGTTTCGATTACGCCATATGTTAATAACCATAAATGACGCAAAAACGCTAATTCTATCTGGGCAATGTCTGCTGGAAAAAGATAAAAATCAGGTGGTGCAGGTGGTGTCTGATTTATCGGGCATACAGTATGACCCCTGTCCTATTTTACACTTGAATCACTACTTGGTTCTTTGGAGTAGAGTGCCGGGTTTTAAGGTCACAGATTACGACAGAATCGCTTATGAAGAAAAGGAACTTGTTGAAGCGTCTCTTTTTAAGCGGAATCTTTTTATTGCTCCCACTGGTGAATTAGATATATATAATGCCGCGACAGAAAGAATTGTACGCTGGGGAAATTCAAGAGAGCAACAAAAACGTGAGCGTCAAAGTAATGAACTATTAGCGGAAGAGGAGAAGCTAAGACAGGCGTTTCATGAAATGCGCTCATGCACGAAACACAGTTTATGGGAGCATCTTGGTCTTGCGGAGGAGTGGAAAGCATATAGACAGAGTGGAAAACAAGGACTGCTTAAGGGGTATCTCCCTATTTTTCAGGTCTTTCATAACATGAGATTAACCAATGATATAATCGTCTGTAACAGGTTGCACGGGACATTCAGGGAACCCGTATTTGCCCTGAGAGAGGATTTGCTGAAAGATAAATCCTCTGTGATTGAAATTAGCAACAATGATGCTGTTGAGGCTATTTTGTACAAGCTCATTTGTTCGTTTGGAATTACCGAAATTACTCATATGAAAGCGATTACCGGACTGAACACAGAAGACATATCAATGGCTATTGCATCTCTTCGGTTTAAGAGGTTGATTACCGACATCAATGTAGAGGGCTTAAAGAAAACCTATGTTGCCGCGAACAAATTGTTGGCAGTCTTGCAACAACAAGGGACAAGGAGTACAGATGAAGTTTCCTTGCTATCCCCTATGGAAGGGATTATACGAGATAAGCGTTGGTTGAACACCTTTTTTTCTTACTCTTTTAGTTTCGAGTATTTTAAGAAAAAGGGTATGAAATGGCCGCTTTCGATTTTAGTTGGCAATAAGTTTGTCGGTTATTTCGATTGTAAAATGGAGTGGAGAACTAAGAACTTCATAATAAAAGAAAAAAACATATTTGATTCTGCTTTTATCGGTTATAAGGAAATTGACCTTGCTATACAGGATTTGGCGGCATTTCATAATGCTAAAGATATTGTCGAAAATAAATAATAACTTGAAAAATAGAACCAGACTGAACCGAATAAGCATTTTCTACGTACCAACAAATTTTAAAATAATATAAACAGGAGGCATAGAATATAAAATGATAGATATAAAAACATTCGCAAAAGGCGACGGAATAACAGACGATACGGCGGGATTTCAGAACGCCGTCGACAAGGCTCATGAAACGGGCGAAACACTCTATATAAGCGGGGGAAAATACGTGTGCGGCGAAATATTCATAAAACCCGAAGTGCATATTAAAGCGGACTATTCATGGGGCTACAGAATGGACAGACCCGGAAACGCCGTAATTCTGCAAAAAGACGAAAATCAGAAGTGCGTGCTCGACATGACAAACGGAAACGGCGCGACTATCGACGGCTTATCAATCACGGGACTCGGCAAGGGTGGCTGCGTCGGCATACTCTCGCGCAAAAAAGATTACGGCAAAGAAGAGGACGCATACAGAATAGAAAACTGCCGCGTTGCGCATTTCGGCTCTCACGCAGTATTTCTCGATTTTATCTGGTGCTTCAGCGTGAGACACTGCATGTTTGCATATTCCGGCGGCGACGGACTGGCGATAAACGGCTGGGACGGCTTTGTCATAGACAACTGGTTTTCAGGCAACGGCGGCGCGGGATTCGGCTCGCAGGGACCGAACGCCGCAGTCACAATGACGGGAAACAGAATCGAGTGGAACGCGAGAGGCGGGGTTGTCCTCGACGGCGGAAGCCATTACAATATAACCGGCAATTATATCGATCGTTCGGGTTCCGCGGCTATAAATCTACACAATACTTCGATTGTTTCATGCACGGGCAACGTGATTTACAGAAGCGGTAAATTCGAGGGCGCTGTCGCCGATTCCGCGCAGTGTATTCTCGACGGCTGCAAAGGTCTGACTTTCACGGGAAACACAATGAACGTCGGTCGCGACGACGGCAACAGAGGCGACTGGACGCCGAATTACGCTCTGCGGCTTGCAAATCTGGAGAACAGCGCAGTGACGTCAAACGTTTTCCACAACGGCGGCATGACGGGTCTTATCGACGACCGCGGCGGACATGTAAACTCCGTGATAAAAGACAACGTCGGGTGCGTGTATAAAATGTAGTATCGTATCCGGCAAGATTTTGTAGGGACGACCTGTGGTCGTCCGCGTAGATTGTGCCATTTTAACGGACGACCACAGGTCGTCCCTACTTGAATACGGGAGGTATAAGCCATGTATATTCATAGGCGTACGCTAATCAAGCTTAACTCCATACAGAGCTGATTGATTTATTAACGACAACTGTGTGGAGAACAAAATTCTTGATGTCGTTATGTATGTCATATTGGTTCTGTATTTTTAGAGAAAAATATAATTATAAATCTAAAAATTAAAAGGAGTCAGTAAATATGACAGAAAAAAGTATAAATTATTTTAATAATATAATAATGCCGTCGATTCGCGAAAAATATTCAGATATTATGCCCGAAATGACCTTTTATATCCACGGCTCTGTGGGTTTAGGCATTGACGATGAACTTTCCGATGTAGAAGCGATTATTCATCTCCCCGATGACCTCTGGAAAAAAAGAGGCGGCTATTTACAGATAGACCTTGATAAACTCCTGCTTGAAACAAATCTGTGGTCGCAGCCCTGCTCGATAATATGCGTACACCCGTTGTCATGGATGATTAACGGCGACGTCGAAAAAATTATTTCCGGCGAGGCTGATATACCATGGTCGGAATTATCATTTGAAACATTGTTTAATATGCAGAACGATCCTATATGGCATGACCCGAAAGACAGATACGTCAAGCTCCGCAGAATGACCGCTCCAGAAAACATGCCGGAGATTATGTGGAAAAAAGCGTTGCTGGAGAAAATAAGGACTTTCGTGAGTGACGGTATGCAGGAAATACACAGATGTATAGACCGCAAGCATTATTTAGACGCTTACATTCCGTTCGGAGACGCTGTAAAAGCGTTGCTTGAGATAGGTTTTATGGTATGTCGGCAGTATTATCCATACCGCAAGCATTTAAGCTGGGCGTTCAACAGATTGCCCTCGCCGATATCGGATTTAAAACCAAGTTTTGATTTGTTATCTGTTGCTGAAAACTGGCAGGAACGAATAAGCATAATGGAAACGATATATAATTTTTACAGAGACTATATTATCTCAAATTCCCTTCTGCCTGAGCTTGATTTCAACAGAGTTGATTTGGTCGAAATGCCCTTGCATGACAACGAGTTTAACACTGCTAAATGGATTTTGGATAATCCTAATTCTAATTGGCGAGCTGAGCATGATGCTCTTATGGAAAAGACGCTAAAATTGGGTTTCGAACCCGAAGCCGCCCGTTGGATCGACTGGTGGGAGATAGATGAACCATAC
>Ga0123357_10000853_pt1 | contig 31026 bp, 23 predicted proteins | sample TergutEmb28metaG_FD_89873 | JGI IMG/M metagenome (GOLD analysis project Ga0123357, IMG submission 89873) | Embiratermes neotenicus P4 segment gut microbial communities from Petit-Saut dam, French Guiana - Emb289 P4 | ecosystem: Host-associated > Arthropoda: Insects > Digestive system > Gut ...
AAGATGCTGCGCTCGCAGTCGAAATACGCGATCGCCGAAATCACGCTCGACTTCACCGACGGCACCGACATGTACTGGGCGCGCCAGCAGGTGGCCGAGCGCCTGAACGGCGTGCAGGGCGATCTGCCGCCGACGGCTTCGGGTGGGTTGGCCCCGGCGACGACACCGCTGGGCGAGATGTTCATGTTCACCATCGAGGGGCCGCTGTCGCTGGAGGAAAAGCGCACCCTGCTCGACTGGACGATTCGCCCGCAATTGCGCAGCATTCCTGGCGTGGCCGACGTGAACGCGCTGGGCGGCATGGTCAAGACCTTTGAAGTCGTCCCCGACGTAAACGCGCTGGCGGCACGCGGCATCACGCTGGAACAGCTTCGCACAGCCATCGAGGAGAACAACCGCAACGACGGCGCCGGACGCATCGACCGCAACGAAGAAGCGCTCCTTGTGCGCGGGCAAGGCAACATCGTTTCGCTCGACGACCTAGGCAACATTGTTGTCACCCAAAAAAACGGGCAAGTGACGCGCATTTCCGATGTTGGCACGGTACGCACTGGCATGCTCACCCGCTACGGCGCCGTGACCAAAGATGGTCAGGGCGAGGCGGTCGAGGCGCTGGTGCTGGCGCTGCGTGGCGCCAATGCTCGGCAAGTGCTTAAATCGGTGCGCGCAAAACTGGGCAACATCCAGAAAACCTTGCCGCAAGAAACCAGCATCCAGGTTTTTTACGACCGTAGCGACCTCGTCGAACGCGCCGTCGGCACGGTCACCAAGGCGCTGGGCGAGGCAATTTTCCTGGTGCTGGCGCTGCTCTTCCTGTTTCTCGGCAACCTGCGCGCAGCGCTGGCCGTGGCCTGCATCCTGCCGCTGTCGGCGTGCGCCACCTTCATTTTGATGAACTGGTTCGGCCTGTCGGCCAACCTGATGTCGCTGGGCGGGCTGGCGATTGCCATCGGCCTTTTGGTCGATGCAGCGGTGGTGATTGTCGAAAACATCGAAGCGTATACCGAGGCGCGGCACGACCGCCCATCCATTTCCTGGCTGCATACGATTTATCGCGCCGTGGGCGACGTTGCCGTGCCGGTAGCTTCCGGCATTGCCATCATCGTCACCGTGTTCCTGCCGCTGCTGACGCTGGAAGGGTTGGAAGGAAAAATGTTCGCACCGGTGGCCCTCACCATCGTGTTTGCGCTCGTTGCCTCGCTGCTGCTGTCGCTGACCGTAATTCCGGTGCTGTCGTCCTTCCTGCTCAAGCAGCAGGCGCATCGGCCGCCGTGGCTGCCGCGCAAGATCGAGGCGCTCTACATGCCGTCGCTTTCCTGGGCACTGGCGCGGCCCAAACTGACGGTCGGTGCTGCAATCGGTGCACTGGTTGTGGCATTGGCGCTGTTTCCGCTGATCGGCAAATCGTTCATGCCGACGCTGGACGAAGGCGACATCATCATGCAGTTGGAAAAGCTGCCGTCGATCAATCTGGCGCAGTCGATCCGCATCGACCAGGACATCCAGAAGGAAGTGCTGGCGCGGGTGCCGGAAGTCAAAAGCATCGTCGCCCGCACCGGCTCCGACGAGTTGGGGCTGGACCCGATGGGCCTGAACGAAACCGACAGCTTCCTCGTGCTCAAGCCCAGCAAGGAGTGGCGCAGCCCGGACAAGAACCAGATCGTCGATGCGCTGCGCGAGGTGGGCCGGGATTTCCCCGGCGTCGATTTCAGCTTCACGCAGCCGATCGAAATGCGCACCTCCGAAATGCTCTCCGGTGTGCGCGGCGACCTGGCGATCAAGATCTTCGGCCCGGACACGGCCACGCTGTCGCGCCTGGCCGAGGACATCGTGCGCGTGCTGGAAAAGATTGCGGGCAGCGAAGACGTCATCACGGTAAAAAACAGTGGCGTGCAGTACCTGCAAATCAGCATCGACCGCCTGGCCGCCGGACGCCTGGGCCTAAACAGCGCGCAGTTGCAAAACGACCTGCGCGCGCTGGTCGAAGGCAGCGCCAGCGGCATCGTGATCGAGGAAGGCCGCCGCCTGCCGCTGCAAATTCGCGGCAGCGCCGAGCTGCGCGCCTCGCCGGAACTGTTTTCCCAGTTGCGCCTGCCGCTGTCCGATGGCCGCGTGATCCCGATCCGCGAGGTGGCACACATCGAACTAGTCGACGGCCCAGTGAAAATTGAACGCGAAAACGCCTCGCGCATGGCGGTGGTACGCGCCAACGTGCGCGGGCGCGATCTGGTTGGCTTCGTGGACGAAGCCAAGGCCGCCGTTGCCAGCGCGATCAAGCTGCCAGCCGGCTACCACCTGGCCTGGGGCGGCCAGTTCGAGAACCAGCAGCGCGCCGCCGCACGGCTGGCGGTGGTGGTGCCGGTCGCGCTGGGGCTGATTTTTCTGCTGCTGTTCGCCACGCTCGGCAGCGTGCGGCAGGCCGCGCTGGTGTTGGCCAATATTCCGCTGGCGCTGATCGGCGGCATCTTCGCTCTGCTGCTGACCAGCGAATACATGTCGGTGCCGGCCTCGGTCGGCTTCATCGCGCTGATGGGCATCGCGGTGCTCAACGGCCTGGTGATGATCACCTGCTTCAACCAGCTTGCCGCCACAGGCATGAAAATTGGGGAAATCGTCCGCGAAGGCGCTCGCCGCCGGTTGCGCCCAGTGCTGATGACTGCGGGCATCGCCGGTTTCGGCCTAATTCCATTGCTCCTGGCGACCGGGCCGGGCTCCGAAATCCAGCGCCCGCTGGCCATCGTTGTCATCGGCGGGCTGCTGAGTTCGACGTTCCTGACTTTGGTAGTTTTGCCGATCCTGTTCAAGCGTTTCGGCCTGGAAGGAAAAAAATGACAAAAGAAACAGTTAAAGGATACGACTGCATGATGACTCTAGCGTTCCCGCTGGCACTGGAGGAACAAATCATCGATTTCCTGCTCGACCATCCGCAATGGGTCAGTGGTTTCTCCCTGATCCACGCACAGGGCATGGGACGCGGCGTGGGGCTGAAGAGCGCGATGGAAAAAGTGAAAGGACGTGAGCGGCGGCGGCTAATCAACATGCTGATGCACAACGATAATGTCATACTTCTGGTGGAGGCGTTGCGCGAAGAATTCCACAGCATCTACATGGCGTATTGGGTTACGCCGCTACTCTCGTTTGGGAGGGTGGTATGAAGGGCACGCACGGCAACCAGATTCACATCACGCTATTGGCGGCGTTGGCGCTATTGCCCGCTGCTTCTTGCGCGCAGGCACCCAGGCTCTCCCCTTTTTCGGCCACGGCAACAATTGCAACCCCTGCTAGTTCCGCATCCCGCTACCCCGCCGAATTGCCGTCGGAGACGGCAGTGCGCGACGCGCTTGCCCAACTCCCGGAACTCCTGGCGGTGCGTGCTGGCATCGACTACTCCACCGCTGAACGGCAACGCCTGCAAAGCGGTCCGTACGAGTGGAGCGTGCGCGGTGAAACTGCGCAACGCCGGACGCGCATAGACGGGAATTTCCACGAGTACGAAATCACCATCGACCGCCCAGTACGCTGGTTCGGTAAGTCCAGAAAAGACGGTGAACTGGGGCAACAGGCGATAGTGGTTGCTGATGCTGCCTACGCCGATGCTTGGCACGAAGCGGGCCGGACACTACTCGCCGCCTGGTTCGAGCTACTACGCGAAGAGCGCGCCGCGTTGCGGGTTTCCGAACAAGTTACGCTGAGCGGGCAATTCCTCGCCAGCATGCAAAAACGCGTACATGCTGGCGACACACCGAAAATGGAACTGTTATTGGCGCAGACCGAACATCAGCGCCTGATTGCCGCGCAGCAGCAAGCAGAGCAACGGGTAAACCTGGCGCGGATCGCACTTGAACAAAAATATCCCAACCTGCCGTTGCCGCCGGTTTCGGTTTCCGCGGTGCCGCTCCTGCCCGATATCCCTGGTGACGAAGAAAACATCGACTGGGTGGCCCACATCATTGCCGACAACCACGAACTTGAACAGGCACAAGCGCAGGTACGGCAAAAGCAGCTTCTGGCCGAACGTAGCGCGCTTGAGCGCATGCCCGACCCGACTGTGGCGCTACGCTACACCAGCGAGCGTAGCGGCGAAGACCGCATCATTGGCGTCGGCGTCAGCATCCCCTTACCTGGTGAAGCGCGCCGCGCCGGTTATGCGGGGGCGCTTGCGCAACTCGACCAGGCACGCCAGGAAGAAACGCGGGTTCGCAACAAGGTCGAACGCGAAGCGCGGCAACTGCTAGCGCAAGTTATCGCTACAAAAAAGATCGCTGCCACCCAAGCACAAATCCGTGACCAAGCGCAAAGCAACGCCGCGCTAGTCATGAAAGCCTACACTCTTGGCGAATCGGCCTTCGCCGATACCCTGCTCGCCAACCGTCAGGCGCTCGAAGCCACCCAGGCCGCCGAAACCGCGCATCTTGACGCCCTTGAGCTCCACGCGCGCCTCCTGGTTGATGCGCACCAGATATGGAGCTTCGAAAGCGGGCGCAAATAGGAGTAGGGAGGTAGTGATTTCCGGACAGGCCAATAAGGAGAAAAACGGCCTGAAACCCGCACGGTTATAAGGAAATTCGGCTCAAGGGTTAAATCTTGATTCCCGGACGGATTGCGGTATTTTACGGCGGATTTCCCTTACCAAGGCGACTGCCTCGGCATCATTCCCGGCCTGCGCCACCAGTTCGATGCCGTCGTAACCGATCCGCCGTACTCAAGCGGAGGGGCAGTCAAAGGACAAGCTGCAAAACCGCTTCAAGCTCGCGTCCTGAGAGTTAGATTCCGCTTTAGTTCCCAGCACGATTACACAGGAATTACACAAAACAAAAAGGCTTGCAAGATTGAACTTTTGCAAGCCTTTGATTTATGGTGGGTGCTGACGGGCTCGAACCGCCGACATTCGCCTTGTAAGGGCGACGCTCTACCAACTGAGCTAAGCACCCGTACAAAAACAGGATAACGGGTGCTGTTTTTGCCTAAGAGGCGTTATTGTACGGCTTCCTTCAACCCCTTGCCAGCCCTGAACCTCGCCGTTTTGGTGGCCGCAATTTTGATGGCTTTTCCGGTGCGCGGGTTGCGGCCTGTGCGAGCAACACGTTCGCCTACGTAAAAAGTCCCGAAGCCTACAAGGGTGACGTCCTCTTCTTTCTTGAGTGTACCCATGATGGTGGCAGTGACGGCATTAAGCACTTTGCCCGCCGTTACTTTGGGTACTCCTGCCCGTTCGGCAATCACGTCGATCAGTTCGGTTTTATTCATGCTGTTTCCCCTCCTCTTGAAATGAACATATGAACCCAACCCTTTAACGGGCCGGTTTCATCCCAAAATCCTCAATGTGTCCGGATGGGTTGCGACGCGCTTGCCGCCGGTTCCTCCGTACTCGCCGAGGTCGGGTCTTCTTCAGACTCGGCAAGCGGGACGGGTTTACGTTCGAGCGCCAGTTCAAGCACCTGATCGATCCAGCGTACCGGGATCACTTCGATCATGTTTTTGATGTTATCCGGAATTTCGGTCAAATCCTTGATGTTTTCTTCCGGTATCAGGGCGCGGGTAATCCCGCCACGCACGGCAGCAAGCAGTTTTTCTTTCAGGCCGCCAATAGGCAAAACTTCCCCGCGCAGGGTGATTTCACCCGTCATGGCTACGTCGCAGCATACGGGAATGCCGGTGAGCATGGATACCAACGCGGTGGTGATAGCGCTGCCCGCCGAGGGACCGTCTTTGGGAATTGCGCCTTCAGGCAGATGGATGTGGATATCACTCTTCTGGTAGAAATCACTTTCGATACCAAGCGAGTGGGCACGGCGCCGCACGACAGAGAGCGCTGCTTGAATAGATTCCTGCATGACTTCGCCAAGTTTGCCGGTCGTCATGACCTTGCCCTTACCAGGGAGCGCCACGGCTTCGACGGTAAGGAGTTCCCCACCAACTTCCGTCCAGGCCAATCCAGTAACTTGCCCGATTTGGTTCTGTTTTTCGGCCATGCCGAAATTGAAGCGGCGCACGCCCAAATATTTGTCGAGATTCTTGCCGTTTACCACGACTTTGCTGGCGCGCGGCTTGAGCACGATGGATTTCACAACCTTGCGACAAATTTTGGAAACTTCACGTTCCAACCCACGCACCCCGGCCTCACGCGTGTAGTAGCGGCAGATGTCGCGCAGGGCATCATCCGTGACAGCAAGTTCGTCCTGCTTGAGGCCGTTGTTCTTGAGTTGCTTGGGAAGCAGGTAACGATGGGCGATGTTGACCTTTTCGTCCTCGGTGTAACCGGAGAGCCGGATAACTTCCATGCGGTCGAGCAGCGGCGGCGGAATGTTGAGGGTGTTGGCAGTAGCAACAAACATCACGTCGGAGAGGTCGTAATCGACTTCGATGTAGTGATCCTGAAAGGTGTGGTTCTGCTCGGGGTCGAGCACTTCGAGGAGAGCCGATGAGGGATCGCCGCGAAAATCCATACCGAGTTTGTCGACTTCGTCGAGTAAGAATAATGGGTTCTTGACGCCGACACGCGTCATGTTCTGGAGGATTTTGCCGGGCATGGAGCCGATGTAGGTACGGCGATGCCCACGAATTTCGGCTTCGTCGCGCACGCCGCCCAAAGCCATGCGCACGAACTTACGGTTGGTGGCCCGGGCAATGGATTGCCCAAGGGAAGTCTTGCCCACGCCGGGGGGGCCAACGAGGCAGAGGATGGGAGCCTTGACCTTGTCGACGCGTTGCTGGACGGCCAAATATTCGAGGATGCGCTCTTTGACCTTCTCCAGCCCGTAATGATCCTTGTTGAGTATCTTGTCGGCTCCGGCCAAGTCTTTACTGACGCGCGAGCGCTTCTTCCACGGCAGGCCGATCATGGTATCAACGTAGTTGCGCACCACGGTCGCCTCAGCAGACATGGGCGACATCAGACGCAGTTTTTTGAACTCACCCTGGGTTTTTGCCAGCGCCTCCTTGGGCATGCCGGCGCCTCTGATCTTTCTCTCCATCTCTTCGAGGTCGGCCCCGTCTTCGGTTTCCCCAAGTTCTTTCTGGATGGCCTTGACCTGTTCGTTAAGGTAGTACTCGCGCTGGCTCTTTTCCATTTGGCGCTTAACGCGGCCACGGATGCGCTTTTCAACCTGAATGATGTCGATTTCGTTTTCGATTTGCGCAAGCAGCCGGTTGAGACGGTCGCTAATGTTAAACATTTGCAGGATTTCCTGCTTTTGTTCGAGCTTGAGCGGCAGGTGGACGGTGATGGTATCGGCAAGCCGCCCCGTATCATCGAGGTTGGTAAGGGAGGAGAGGACTTCGGCAGGTATTTTCTTGTTGAGTTTGACGTATTGGTCAAATTGGGCAACAAGTGCACGCCGCATGGCGACAACCTCGGTGCCTTCCCTACCCGAAACCTGCTCTACCGGGGTAGCTCGGGCAAAAAACATCTGGCGACGGTCTTCCACTTCTTCGATGCGGACGCGCTCCACACCTTCGACAAGCACCTTGAGCGTGCCGTCGGGTAGCCGCAACATTTGCAGGATGTTGGCAACGCAGCCGACACTGTAGAGGTCACTGGCGGAGGGTTCATCCTTGGCCGCAGATTGCTGGGCGACGAGCAAGATGCTCTTGCCCGCTTCCATCGCGGCTTCTAGCGCCTTGATGGATTTTGGCCGCCCCACGAAGAGCGGGATGACCATGTGCGGGAACACCACCACGTCGCGTAGCGGCAGGAGCGGTAGCTCCAATTTTTCGTTGGAGGATTTGGCAGTACCCGACATTGTGTATTTTCCTTGGAAAGAACCGCTCCCTATATGGGGTACAGTTGTCGTTTATTCAAGTTACCGGGACTGCGTCCTGCGGGAACAGGTCAGTTGGAGCCCGACACCTTAGGCTGATCGGCGTAAATCAGCAACGGTTTGGACCCCTCAGTGATGGTATTTTCATCGATCACAACCTTGACCACGCCTTCCAGGCTGGGTAAATCGTACATGATATCGAGGAGAGCCATTTCGAGGATGGAACGCAAGCCCCGTGCGCCGGTCTTGCGCTTGATTGCTTTCCTGGCAACTGCGTGCAGCGCCGCCGAACGGATTTCGAGTTCGGCGCCTTCCATCGCGAAGAGCTTCTGGTATTGCTTGACCAGCGCGTTTTTTGGCTCAATGAGTATCTGGATGAGCGCGTCTTCGTCAAGTTCGTGCAGGGATGCCACTACAGGCAGGCGGCCAATAAGTTCGGGGATGAGCCCGAACTTGATGAGGTCTTCCGGTTCAACCTGACCGAACGTCTCGGTGATGCTGCGGCCTTCGCCGCCTTTGACCTCCGCGCCAAAGCCGATCCCGCCCTTGTCGGTGCGGTTGATGATGATTTTTTCCAGACCGTCGAACGCGCCGCCACAGACGAACAGGACGTTGGTGGTGTCGACCTGGATGAAATCCTGGTTGGGATGCTTGCGCCCGCCCTGTGGCGGAATGGAGGCAATAGTGCCTTCAACGAGTTTCAGGAGCGCCTGTTGCACGCCTTCGCCCGATACGTCGCGGGTAATTGAAGGGTTATCGGATTTGCGGGAAATCTTGTCGATTTCATCGATATAGACGATGCCCTGCTGCGCCTTTTCGACATCGTAGTCGCACTTTTGAAGGAGTTTCTGGATGATGTTCTCGACATCCTCACCTACGTAACCGGCTTCGGTGAGCGTAGTGGCGTCGGCCATGACGAAAGGCACGTTCAGGAGCCGCGCCAGCGTTTGCGCCAAAAGCGTCTTACCGGAACCAGTCGGGCCGATCAGGAGGATATTGCTTTTGGAAAGCTCTACATCGTTCCTGACAGCATCGCCCAAGTGGCGCAGGCGCTTGTAATGATTGTAGACCGCCACCGACAAGTTGCGCTTGGCCTGCATCTGCCCAATCACGTACTGGTCGAGGATAGTGCAGATTTCATGGGGCGTGGGCAACTGCCCGCGAATGTTTTCAACGCCTAGCCCATTGGCAATTTCCTCGCGGATGATGTCGTTGCACAGGCCGATACATTCATCACAGATGAAAACGGATGGCCCGGCAATCAGTTTGCGGACTTCGTGTTGGCTTTTGCCGCAAAATGAACAATAAAGCAGCTTTTCACCGTCCGAGCCCGTTTTTTTATCCGGCATGATCGTTCTTCTCCTCGTTAGATGTCGCTGCGCGCAGTCATTACCTTATCAATGAGACCGTACTCCAGCGCCGCAGATGCGGACAGGAAATTATCCCGATCAGTATCCTTTTCAATCTGTTCAACCGGTTTGCCTGTGTGCTTTGACAACACTTCGTTGAGGCGAGAGCGCAGAAAAAGTATCTCCCGCGCATGAATTTCGATATCGGACGCCTGCCCCTGAAAACCGCCCAGGGGCTGGTGGATCATGACCCTAGAATTGGGCAGGCAGAAACGCTTGCCTTTCGCCCCGGTTGCAAGCAGGAAAGCCCCCATGCTCGCCGCCTGGCCAACGCACAGCGTACTGACGTCGGGTTTGATGAACTGCATCGTGTCATAGATTGCCAGCCCTGCCGTGACCGAACCCCCAGGGGAATTGATGTAGAAATGAATATCCTTGTCGGGGTTTTCAGATTCGAGAAATAGCAACTGCGCCACGACCAAGTTGGCCGTGGCATCCGTGACGGGGCCAACGAGAAACACGATCCGCTCTTTGAGGAGCCGCGAATAAATGTCGTAGGCACGCTCGCCACGGCCACTTTGTTCGATGACCATCGGCACCAGCCCAAGGCCCACCGGGTTCCAACCATTATTGTCCTGCACAGAGTTTCCTTTTTCGCTTCCGTTCGAGTTCATCATCCGCCTTGCTTTCGCGTGGCTTAGGCAGCCGCCGCGTCGTTGCCCATCAGTTCGTCAAAGGAAACCGGCTTGTCGCTGGTCTTGGCCTTGGAACAAACCCATTCCACGACATTATCCTCGGTCACAACCGCTTCCGCCCCGGCCAAACGTTCCGGCTGGGCATAATACCAACGAACCAACTCTGAAGGATCTTCGTAGGTTTCCGCCATATCTTGTATCAGGGCACGTATCTGCTCTGGCGTGGCGCGCAATTCGTTGTTTTTGACCAACTCGTTCACGATAAGGCCGAGTTTCACCCGCCGCACTGCCCGGTCGGTGAACATCTCTGGTTTCAACAGAGCATTTTGAGCCGCCATCCCGCGCGCTTCAAGTTCGTGGCGGGCGTTTTCGAGCAGCCGTTCCGACTCGCCTTGCACCAACGTTTTGGGCGCTTCTACCGGTGTGACGGCAAGCAGGGCGTCCATCACCTGATCCTTGATTTTTGCCTGGATACGCTGTTTGACTTCGCGCACGAGGTTGTTCCTGACCTCTTCACGCAACTTGGCAACATCGCCGTTGGTCACGCCAAGCGCCTTGGCAAAATCAGAGTCGATTTCCGGCAGCACCGGCGCTTCGACTTTTTTCACTGCCACTTCAAACTGTACCGTCTGACCAGCCATTTTGGGGTGGTAATCCGCAGGGAACGTCAGGTCAAAGGTCTTGCTCTCGCCCACCTTGAGACCCATCACGTTCGCATCGAAACCCTCCAGCATCGACCCCGCGCCAAGCACAAAAGGGAAATCCTGCGCCTGCCCTCCCTCGAACGGCACACCGTCCTTGCGTCCGGTAAAGTCGACCGTCGCCCGGTCGCCACTGGCAACGGCACGGTCTGCCTCTTCAAAACCGACGCGTTGACTGCGCAGGACTTCGAGCGTCTTATCGACTTCGGCCTCGCTCACTTCCAGCATTGGACGCTCGATTTCACGCCCAGACAGGTCGCCAACCACGATTTCCGGATACACCTCGAACACGGCGCTGAATTCCAGCGTACCTTCCGTAACGGCCTGCTTTGCTTCAATCCTGGGATGCCCGGCCACACGTAGGTTCTGGGCGCGCACCACCTCCTCAAAGGCTTTCCCTACGGCAGCCTCGATGGCTTCGGAACGCAATTGCGGTTCGTAAGTGCGTGCCACGATATTGAGCGGCACCTTGCCTGGACGAAAACCCGGCATTTTTACCGTGCGGGAAAGTTTTCTGAGGCGGACATCAACGTCCTTATCGATATCCGTCAAGGTGACGGACATGTCGATGCGGCGCTCCAGCGCATTCGCGGTTTCCTGATTGGCTTGCATGCAAATGATCCTGATGAAAAGTCAAAACGATACTGGCTCAGCTTCGTCTGAAACTTCATCGAAAAATTTTGAAGCTCCAAACCGGCCTTCCCAGCAAAGCCAGTATTCTATACTGGGTTAGCGGGCTCCTCCAGATTCAGTTGGGTATTTGGTAGCATTAGTTCTTGAACATCATTTTTCCGAGTTACCCGTTTCCAACCATCCGCCTCTATCCGCACATCATACCCGCTATGTCCGCCACGCCTGTCTATTCTGTCCGGGACATCCTCGAAATCGAACGCCGATGCCTCCCCGGCGCACGTCCCCCTTTGATGGAACGCGCCGGGTGCGCTGCCGCTGGGGATGCCGCCCGGTTGATCGAATCCCGGCCTGGCCCCGTGCTCATCGTCTGCGGGCCAGGCAATAACGGCGGCGACGGTTTCGTATTGGCACGTGAATTACGCCGGGGCGGGCGAGAAACGGCCGTCGTTTTCGCCGAGAACCCTGCCCGCCTGCCTGAGAGTGCTGCACGCGCCTACGCCGAGTTTCTCCGCGCAGGCGGCAAAACCCTGATTGACCTGCCCCCTGCGCCAGAAAGCGGTTGGGCGCTGGTAGTCGATGCCCTGTTCGGTATTGGCCTGCAACGGCCCATAGAAGGACGCGCCCGCGAATGGATCAGTGCACTCAACGCATTGCCCGCCCCGCGGCTGGCCATCGACATCCCTAGCGGGCTAGAGGCCGATACAGGCCGCGTGCTCGGCGCGTGCCTGCGCGCCACCCACACCACGACCTTCATCGCCCTCAAGCCCGGTCTGTTGACACTTGACGGCCCGGACCACTGCATGGAAATCTCGCTCCAACGCATCGGGATTGAAGCCGCCGCTCAGGTGCCGCCCGTCGGCCATTGCGTCGATACTTCCCTTTTCTCGGCGCACCTCGCCCCGCGGCTACGCAACACACACAAAGGCGTGTATGGGGAAGCTTGCGTCCTTGGCGGCGCACCCGGTATGGCCGGGGCAACCCTGCTGGCGGCGCGCGCTGCCCTGTGGCTGGGCGCAGGCCGTACCTATGCTTGCTTGCTCGACCCCGGTGCGCCTAGCGTCGACCCCAGCCAGCCCGAACTGATGCTGCGCCCAACTAATCGGATGCCCGAACGCCCAAATGCCATTGCCGCCGGACCGGGGCTTGGAATCGGGGAAGAAGCCGAATACCTGCTGCGGACAACCATCCACCGCGACGTTCCCCTGCTGCTTGATGCCGACGCGCTCAACCTCGTCAGCCTCCACCCCGCTCTGGCAAATGTGCTCAAGGCACGGCAAGCCGCGACACTGCTCACGCCCCATCCCGCTGAAGCTGGACGGCTGCTTGGCGTAAGCACTGACGCAGTTCAAACCAACCGTGTTGCCGCCGCGCTTGAAATCGCACGTAACTATCGTGCCTTCACCGTGCTCAAGGGCTGTGGCAGCGTCATCGCGACACCCGACGGGCGTTGGTTCATCAACACCACCGGCAACCCCGGCATGGCAAGTGCGGGAATGGGCGATGTTCTGAGCGGCATTGCCCTTGCCCTGCTCGCGCAGGGCTGGCCTGCCGAAGCGGCGTTGCTTTGCGCCGTCCACCTGCACGGCGCGGCCGCCGACCAACTCGTCACCAGCGGCATCGGGCCAGCCGGCCTGACGGCAGGCGAAACTATTGCCGCTGCGCGCGGGCTGTTCAATACCTGGTTGAACACGTGCCGAGCGCAATCCCCATCATGAACGGGGATTGCAAGACAATCGTCGTTTATGGAGCCGAAGGTTCCCCTAAACCGTATCGGAGAATCCTCGGCCTTCAGGTCGAGGTGACCCAAAACACCGGTGAAAGCAGCTACAAAAACGCGATATTCAATAATTTTCAGAGCAATTTCGGCTTGACTACTATAACCACCACCGCATCAAGACAAAATTAGAGCGGTTTTGATTCAAGTACATACACTTTTTACTCTATTTTGAGACGGATTCTTGTAGGGGCGGATGGCAATCCGCCCGTTATCTCACATAATCCGTCCGTTTTTTCACACAATCTGCCTGTGATTCGGCGGGACGATTGCTATCGTCCCTTACGGGTTTCACGATCAGAGCATCTTTGATCTGTACAGACTTGAACCAAAACCGCTCTAGCGGCTTAACCCGTTTAGCTGTCCAACTTTTATGGGGTCACATCAAAAGGCTCTCTTTTTTGCGCCCTGCGCTGCTCAAGCGCTGGGCCTTAACCGTGCGATGCGCGCAACTTCTGGAACCTGCCGCACGCGGCGCATGACCCGGGCAAGATGCTGACGATCACGGACTTGCAGCGTCATGCTCAAGGTAGTAATGGGAGACGCCTCGGCCTGGTGATCCATGACAGCACTCTGAATATTGCAGTCGCAGGAAGAAATGGCGTTGGCAGTGCGCACGAGCATGTTGTAACCGGAACGGCAGAGGATGCGGATCGTGACATCGAACAGACGGGTCTCATCCGGTTCCCAATCGGCGTCGACCCAGCGCCCAAGGTGGCCGCGCATGCGGGTGACGGCAGGGCACTCCTGAAGATGGATTTCAAGCCCTTGCCCGCGGCGGATGAGGCCCACTACAGGGTCGCCCGGTATCGGCTGGCAACATCGCGCCAAGTGCATAGTTCCGTTTTCGCCACCACGTATCTTGAGCCTTGGCATGCTAGCGTCCCCCTCCCCCTCCTTGCTACCCAGTTTTCCCGACCCGTCGACCCGCTTCTGGGCGAGCAGCAACCGGCGCGCCACAGCCACAGGCATGCGGTTGCCAAGGCCAATGTCGGCGTAGATATCGCGGGTGCTGGCCACGCCTCGGTCGCGCAGGAAACGCTCCCAGGCGGCCGGGGAAATTTCGTCAACGCTAAAACCATGGGGGCGCAAGGCAAGGTTGAGCATGCGTTCACCTAGGCCAATGGCTTCGTCCTGCTGCTTATTTTTGAGGAAGTGCCGAATCCTTGCCCTGGCACGTCCGGTGCGCACGTAGTTGAGCCAGGCTGGGTTGGGGCTTGGATAGGCCGAAGTGATGACCTCCACCTGGTCGCCGCTTTGCAGTTCGGTATTGAGCGGCTTGTAGTCGGAATTGATGCGGCAGCCAACGCAACGATGCCCAACATCGGTGTGCACGGCGTAGGCAAAATCAACTGGGGTAGAACCGTCCGGCAGGCTGAAAATGCGGCCTTTAGGTGAAATCACGAAAATTTCGCCAGGGAAGAGGTTGACCTTGACTTGTTCAAGGAATTCGCTCGCCCCACCCGAGTGCATCTGCAAGTCGAGCAGGGATTGTAGCCAAGCATGGGTCTGTTTCTGCAATTCGTTGATGTTTTTGTCATCATCTTTGTAGAGCCAATGTGCGGCAACGCCTGATTCGGCGATGCGGTGCATCTCGCAGGTACGTATCTGCACTTCGGCGAGCACCCCGCCCGGGCCGATCAGGGTTGAGTGCAGGCTGCGGTAGCCGTTCTCGCGCGGCATGGCGATGTAATCTTTGAAACGGCCAGGATACGGCTGGTAGATCGAGTGCAGCGCGCCGAGGCTGAGGTAACAGGACGCCACATCGGGGACGATGAGTCGAAAGCCGTGAATGTCGTAAACATGGGAAAAGGCTCGACGTTTTTCGCCCACCGGCCTCATCGAACGGATGTTGTCGTGGTGCACCTCGGTAATCCTCTCCTTCATCTTGGAATAGATGCTGTAGAGGCGCTTTTCACGCCCATGTACTTCCGCTTTAACGCCCCATTGTGGCAAACGCTCCTCAATGCCGGCTTGGAGTTGTGCAAGCAGACGGCGGCGGTTGCTACGCTCGGCGGTGACGGCACGGGCGAGCACGCGATGCCGCCAAGGGTTTTTGTTAATGAAAGACAAATCTTCCAACTCCTGGAAGATGCCATCCAAGCCAAGGCGGCGGGCAATCGGTGCGTAAATTTCCAGCGTTTCACCGGCAATGCGGCGGCGCTTGTCAGGGCGCATCACAAACAGGGTGCGCATGTTGTGCAGGCGGTCAGCAAGTTTGATGAGGATCACTCGCAGGTCACTGCTCATGGCAAGCAGCATTTTGTAGAAATTGGCCGCCTGCGCCTCTTCGCGGGAACGGAACTGGAATTTGTCCAATTTGGAAAGGCTGTCGACAAGTTCGGCGGCAGGTTGGCCAAACCGTTCTGCGATTTCGGCTTTGGAAATGAAAGCGTCCTCGACGACATCATGCAACAACGCCGCACACAGAGCCTGGGCATCAAGATGCCAATCGGCGATAACGGAAGCTACTGCGATGGGATGGACGATGTAAAGCTCGCCGCTCTTGCGCATTTGCCCGCTGTGAGCCTCAGCGGCGAAACGGTAGGCGGCCTCGATGCGGGAAACGTCCTCATCCTTGAGGTAAACGGCAACCTTTTCTTTCAGGAGCGCAAAAAGCGGGTCAGCGATCTCGGCCAGCGAGCCGGTACCGGAAACAGGCTGGGTTTGCCCAGCACAGGCAACATCTGTTCCTGCATCGTCCGCTACGATGTCGACCACTTGAGGGGCGTGTACATGGGCAGGTTCCACGACACTTCCCGGTAGTCCCTAAGCCTGACCTCGGTTGAGCATTTCCAGGCCGACCTTGCCTACTTCGATCTCCTTGAGCGCGATAATTGTAGGTTTATCGTTACCGTTGGGGTCGATCTCAATCTGCGGCGTCCCGCCTATCGTAAGCTGGCGGGCACGGTAAGCCGCCGCCAAGGTCAACATGAAACGGTTTGGGATTTTTTTCAGGCATGCTTCGACAGTAACACGAGCCATTTTTAACAATCCTTCGCAAGAAAAGAAAAATACTGTGGGTGACGCTTGTGCTGGTTGGAATAACGTAACCGCGCCGCCTGCACGACTACCGCCAATTCATCAATGGCATCAGGCAAGCTATTGTTAATTATAACGTAGCCAAATTCCCGCACATGTCGCATTTCGCCTAGCGCAGCTTGCACGCGTCGTGCGATAGTTCCCTCGTTATCAGTTCCCCTCCCGCGCAAGCGGTTTTCAAGCTCACCCAATGACGGCGGCAAGACAAAGACGCTCACTTGGTCGGGAAACGCCCCGCGCACCTGACGTGCGCCCTGCCAATCGATTTCCAGTATGATGTCGCGCCCTTCCCAAAGCTGTTCGGTAAGCCAGGCGCGGGAAGTGCCATAGTAATTGCCATGTACTTCGGCCCATTCGATGAACCCGCCGTTATCGCGCATTTCAAGGAAGCTTTCGATATCGACGAAATGGTATTCGCGCCCATTCTCCTCGCCCTCACGCGGGGCACGGGTAGTGTAGGAAACCGACAGGCGCAGGTTGGGATCTCGCTGTAAAAGTCCACGCACCAGTGTGGTTTTTCCTGCCCCAGAGGGTGCTGTGACGGTAATGAGCGTTCCAGCCATTATGTCCTGCAAAGTTTGACTTTCCAATGCCCAAGTTTACGAAACGTTCGTTTTATCCGAGCTGTCACAATATTGCAACAATTGCGTTACTGTGGCCGCCATGATGACGCCTGCGGCAGCATCTGGCGGATCCAGCGGCAATTCGACATGCGCGGTTCCGCCTATCGTCCCCTTGAAACCGACCTGTCCTGCCGTTTCCGCAGGCAGGAGAAGCACATCGGCTCCGGCAAAAACTTCTGCTTCCAGTTGCGTATCGAGCACGAAAAGGTTCCCCACTTCGCGCAGCAATTTCAGGGTAAACGCGTCATCGGGACGCAGGTTGTCCAGCCGGCCGCACCAGACGAAACAGGCACGCGTGCTACCGCGCGTCACGGTGTCGGCCAATGCGATGAAATTTTGTAGCACCCGTTGCGACTGATCCGATCCGCCCCCCACGATGATGACAGAAGCATCTGGCACGCCAATGACCTCGCACAGCCAGTAACGAGCCGAGGCACGGGAGCGCAACAGAAGTGGTACCGGACGTTCCAGGCGCGGCGCCTTGCGCCTCTCCATGCGCGTTTTGCGCACCACCTGCGGTTTTCCCGGCGGCGGCAAAAACCTGCCGCACAGGCGCTCCCACAGGCGATCGAAATAACGCACCGGTGCACTCGCCTTCCATGACGGCGAACGCAATATGGCTGCATGCTGCGCAGCCAGCGCCCCTACCATGGTTTCCAGGCGGCGCTGATTGAGTGCGCGGGAACGAGCCTCTTCGTCGTGCGCTTGCAGGAGGTCTTTCAGCCGCAAGATTTCCTCTTGTCCCCGCAAGCGCTTGCTCAAGATGGCGAGCAGGGTTTCTGTTTCCCTGCCTCCCCTGGCCTCGATTTCGGCTCCCACCTTTTCCAGTTCCGGCAATAGCCTATGGTAGTCGGATACCATCTCGAAGGCTGTGCGCACCGGGCTGGAGCGCAAGACGCCAACCACTGCGGCGAGCCGTTCGCGTGCCTGGTCAAGCGCGTGCAGGATGTCCAATACGGCGTCGGTTTCGGGTTCAATCAGAAAACCATTCAACCCGTTTTCAATACGGTTCGAACAAGCACCGGCTCGGACAGCCACCACCGGGATTGCAAGCGCCTGCATCTCGCCTAATGCATAGCAGGAACCCTTCGGTTGCGACGACAGCAACAGGGCGCAATCCGGACGCCATTGCACTATCTTTTCCGGCCATTCGCTGGAATCGCACTCATACACAACCTCTATTCCAGGGCAATCCGCGAAAGGCTGGCCGAAATCGCCGCAATCCAGCAGCAACACATTGGCGAAGGCGCGCAATTCATCGCAAACCTTCCGCAACAGGTCCAAACCAGTATGCGGTAGCAAACGCCCAGGAACTAGGACCCTTAAGCGGGAATGCGGCGTATCCGCCTGTGCCGCCCCATCGCCAGAGCCCTGCCTAGCCATCGCCAAACCGCGCACAAAAGCCGCACCCAACCCATAAGGGATGCACGTCCACGGTCGCCCGCCCAAACTTGGGAATAGCGCCTCCCAGCGAGCATGCAATTCTTCATTCGGAACAACGATCTGCACGTTGCCTGCCGCCAGACATTCTGTCAAATCTCCCCGCAGGGTTTGCCAGCCATCTGCATCCATCAGATGCCAGAAAGCGTTGTACGGGTTCCCATGCAAGCAACGCGCCAGCGAATGCCCATCGCAGCATTCGCAGGTTTTGTCGAAATAGCCGGACAAGGCCGGACAAAACGGAAAAAAATCGTGCACGGCCAGGACTGTCGGCAGGTCGAACCGCAACAGGTCGAGCGAACACCCAATCAAGGACGAAACTAGCAAGGCACGCACCTCGAACGCGGCACAAATCCATTTCACGATCCCAGCAAACTCGGCATGCTTGATGGCGACGCTCCGAACCGGGTCGACCAGCGTCCAGGTCATCAAGGGCAATGGCCCCTGGCGTGGGTCAAAGAGAGCCAATTCAGCCGTAGCGGCGTTGCGTGAACTGCGCCCACGCAGCACTAGATTGCGGCAATCGAGGTCTGCCGCACAATAATCCCCCACCCAACGTTCGAAACCAGCCTTGTCGTGCGTTACATGCAGCACCACTGGCAACGGCGGGTCGAGCGGCGCATCCGAATAGGAAGCGGTGCGTGCGGCACGCTTTTGAGCCTGCTCGTCCATGACTGAAGCAAACTCGGGGCCACCAAGCGCAGCCCGTGCACGGTCGACCCGTGCCCGCAACTTTGCCAATGGGTCGAAGTGGACGAAATCTTGTGTTTTCGCGCCGTAATCGGGATACAGGGCTGCCAATTTGTATTCGGCATCCTCTACCGTTTCTACCCTGGTGGGGCCGGGAACCGCGTTTGCCCTACGATACACAAACACATCGGCGGCCAGCACGTTGCGCCAGCCCACTGCTACCGCACGCCGAGAAAAATCCTTCGCCTCCCCGCTACCGCGCCCGAAGCGCTCGACATCGAAGAGGCCGATCATGTCCAGGCACGCACGACGGATCAACATACAGAATTTTTCCGCTGCAGGCAGTTCCACCCACTGTCCGGCATTGACACCGGCCAGCAGCGCATCCAACCTGGCTAGCCCCTGCATACCGGGCAGGCCTCCTTCCCAGCCCGCAAAAGGATAGGCACAAAGTATGGCATTATTGGAAAATGGCGTTACCGTGCCGATGTTGGCCTGCGACCCCGCGCAGGCCAACAGTCGGTCGATCCAGTCATTTGCAACTTCGACGCTGCTTTCCAACAGCACCACGTCACGTTCCGGGTGCAGAGCCAGCGCCCCATTGACCGAGGCGGTGGAGCCACTGCCTTCGTTGTTGCGCAGCAATATGATGCGCCCTGCCCCGGCCTCACCATCGAGCCAATCCGTCAATTCCGGCTCGGACGAAGCATCGTCGATGACGACGATCTCGCGCATTGTGTGGCACGCGGCTCCATAGAGCGAACCAAGGCAGCGTTGTACGGCTTCCCGCCCGCCACGTGCGACCACCACAACATCCACAACGGATACGTTCGACCCTGTTTCGCTCCACGACGACATACCGGGAACACCCTCCACGACCAGCCCACGAATACAGCATTACCCGGATTCTATTGCGCAGTGCGACAAACAAAATGCCACAATGTTCTCATTCATATTCCGACGGTTCGCGAGAGAAAAATGTTTCATCCAGTTTGGTATCTCTGTACAGGGTGAATCACCGGTCAGACAAAAACACCTGCAACAGATCATTCAAAAACCGCAACCCCTGCGCCGTAGGACGCAAGGTATCCGGAGCAGAGTCAAGCAGGCCAGCACGCTGGGCTTGCTCCAGGAACCCGGCAATTGCCTCCAACGGCAGGCCAGTGCGTTCGGTGAAAAGCGTGGCGGGTACGCCGTCGGAAAGGCGCAAGGCGTTCATCATGAACTCGAACGACAGCCCCTCCGCATCAACGACATGCCGCTCCTGGATGAAGTCGCGCCGCACCGCGCCTTCCAGGTAACGGGTGGGGTGTTTGTGGCGCATCTCGCGCACGACGCAACCGGATGTCGTCAGTTTGCCGTGCGCGCCGGGACCTAGCCCGAGGTAGTCGCCGAAATGCCAGTAATTGAGATTGTGGCGGCACTCGTACCCGGCATGAGCAAAAGCGGAAACCTCGTAATGGCGGAAGCCCGCTTCAGCAAGCCGCGCCACAGTCATCTCTTCCATATCGGCAACGGCATCCTCACCAGGCAGGTCTTCTGGCGGGGCAACCGCAAACGGCGTATTGGGTTCCACGGTGAGGTGATAACAGGAAAGATGCTGGGCACCGCCACCGATGACGGTTTCCAGGTCGGCTAGCACCTGTTCGGATCCCTGCCCAGGCAACCCGTACATCAGGTCGACATTCACCTGCCCGAAATGCGTGAATGCCGCTTCCAACGCCTGGCGTGCTTCGCGTCCGTCGTGGATACGGCCAATGCGGGCAAGCAGGGCGTCATCGAAACTTTGGACGCCGAGCGACAGGCGGGTAATGCCCGCCGCGCAATAATCGCGGAAACGCGGGACTTCTACGGTTCCTGGGTTTGCTTCGAGCGTGATTTCGGTCTCCGCCTCGAACGGCAGCCGTGCACGCAGGGTATCGAGTAGTTTTTCCAGCACAGCAGGCGGCAACAGGCTCGGCGTGCCGCCGCCGATAAAAACGCTATGGACGCCCCGCCCCGCAACCTGCGGCAAGGCCGCTTCCAAGTCTGCTACCACGGCTTGGCCCCAAGCCGTAAACGGGATGCCCCCATCGTGCGGCGCATGCGAATTGAAATCACAATAAGGGCACTTGCGCACGCACCATGGGAAATGCACGTAGAGCGCAAGCGGCGGGACGGGAAAGGGAATGCTCATTCCTTGCCCCTCCCTCTCCCGGCGTCACGTGCCACCTTTTCCTACAAACGCTCAGTCCGCCGGAGCCGTCGTCCTAATCAGATAATCGAATGCAGATAAGCTTGCCTTCGCCCCTTCGCCTATCGCAACGACGATCTGCTTATAGGGAACCGTTGTGCAGTCCCCAGCGGCGAAGACGCCGTGTGCGGAAGTTTGCCCACGCGTATCGATTGCGATTTCGCCGTTTTTGGTGACATCAACCGCCCCTTTAAGGAAATCAGTTTTCGGCGAAAGGCCGATCTGCACAAAAATGCCTTCCAGATCGATCCTGTGCATCTCGCCCGAAGCACGATCTTGGTAGACGAGGCCATCAACCTTGTCCGTACCAGTGACCTCAACCGTCTGCGCCCCCTTAATGACTATCGCATTGGGCAAAGAGGCGAGTTTATTCTGCAACACCCTGTCGGCTCGCAACTCCGAGGAAAATTCAAGCAGGGTTACATACGAAGCAACCCCCGCAAGGTCAATTGCCGCCTCCACGCCAGAATTACCACCACCAATGACCGCCACACGTTTACCCTTGAAAAGCGGGCCATCACAATGCGGACAGTAAGCTACACCTTTGGCGAGGAATTCCCTTTCGCCGGGCACGTTCATTTCGCGCCAGTGTGCACCAGTTGCTAGAACCACGCTCCTCGCTTTCAGTACCGCGCCGTTTTCGAGTTGCACTTCAGCAAACGCGCCAGGCTGCGGCGGCGGAATAAGGCAAGTGACTTTTTGTGGGCTCATTACATCAACATCATAGCGACGTACATGCCCTTCCAACGCGGTAGCCAACTGCCGCCCTTCGGTTTTCTTGATTGAAATGAAGTTTTCAATGGTAAGTGTATCGAGCACCTGTCCCCCAAACCGCTCGGCGATAATGCCAGTACGGATACCCTTGCGCGCAGCATAGATAGCCGCCGTTGAACCGGCAGGCCCCGCCCCGATGACGAGCATGCCAAACGGTTCCTTGGCAGAAATCGCTTCCACATCGCGCAATGACGCCTCTGGGTCGATCTTGGCGAGGATATCAGCGATATCCATCCGCCCCTGGCTGAACGGCTGCCCATTGAGGAAAACATTGGGCACGGCCAGGACATGACGCCTTTCAGCTTCATCCCGGAACAACGTCCCGTCGATCATCACATGGCTGATGGCAGGGTTCACCGCTGCCATCATGTTGATGGCCTGTACCACGTCTGGGCAATTGTGGCAGGAGAGTGAAACGAACGTTTCGAAACGGAATTCCCCTTTCAACATGCAAATTTGCATGAACGTTTCAGGTTCAACCTTGGGTGGATGTCCACCGGTATGCAGCAAGGCAAGGATCAACGATGTAAATTCCTGCCCCATCGGCAACCCTGCAAAATGAATCTGCGGCGCTTCCCCTACGCGTGCAACGCCAAAGGACGGACGGCGCTCGAACTGGCCATCCTCGCGGATACCCACTTTGTCGGAGAGCACAGCAATCTCGTGGATCAATTCACGTATCTCGGGGGAAACACTACTCTCATCGAGAGAGGCCACCAACTCGATGGGTTGGACGATTCTTTTCATGTAGACTTGCAATTGAGCCTTGATATTGTCATCGAGCATAATGAATGAACTCCTTGCGGCGGATTGAAAGCTGAAGAAAGGGCATCTGCCCAAGCGCTGGCTGAAAGCCAGATGCCCGGACAGATACCGTAGCGTTTCAGAACATTAGATCTTGCCAACGAGATCGATAGAAGGCGCAAGGGTTCTGTCGCCTTCCTGCCATTTGGCTGGGCAAACCTCACCCGGATGGGTGGCAACGTACTGTGCAGCCTTCACCTTGCGCAACAATTCCTGCGCGTTACGACCAATGTTGCCAGCATTGATTTCGATGATCTGTATCTTGCCGTTCGGGTCGACCACAAAAGTGCCGCGTTCATCGACACCAACCTCTTCGATGTAGACGCCGAAGTTCTTGCTGATGACATGCGTGGGGTCGCCAACCAACGGATACTCGATCTTCTTGATCGTCTCGGAGGTGTCATGCCATGCTTTATGGGTGAAATGCGTATCCGTGGACACCCCGTAGATTTCAACCCCAAGCTTCTTGAATTCCGCGTAGTTGTCGGCCAGGTCGCCCAGTTCGGTCGGGCAGACGAATGTAAAGTCCGCCGGATAGAAGAAAAAGACCACCCACTTGCCCTTGGTAGTGGCGTCCGTCACCTCAATGAACTTGCCATTTTGGTAGGCCATAGCCTTGAATGGGAGAATTTGGGTGTTGATGAGAGAATTGCTCATGTGTCTGACTCCTTGAGGTGAATTACAACAAGTTATGCCGGATCACCGGCACGCTGGCTTGGACAGCGTTAGGTGCATCATAGCTCCCAATCCGCATGCTACGCCAATTGGAAACTGCCATACACATGATTGATATAAACTATCGTTACTGTTTTTTCAATGAAAAAAATAGATTGTCACTTGTCAACACAACCTAATAAGGAAGGTTAGGAACGCCGGTGGTTGAAATCTGATGCAACCATGCACTATTCAGATCGCAAATTTTTCACTGTCTGGAAAAACAGGTACTACGATAATCATCATCGTATTTACGGCCTCAGGCGAACCTGCAGTCCACAGACCGGAGGGGATTGGTATATGTATAACTCTCTTTTCATAAAATGGCAAGAGAAAAACAACACTGGGATTGCCATCATTGATGAGCAGCATAGGGGCATTCTTTCCCTCATCAATTCGCTCCATTACCTGACAGAAAAAGGCACGTACGATAGTGCGCTATGTACATCCATCAGAGATACGATAATGGACTATTCCCATATCCATTTCATCACTGAGGAACGCCTTCTTCAAACAGCGGGATATCCTGACCTTGAAGAACATAAAGAAATGCATAGAAAACTCGCCCAAGAAACAGAGCGCATTGGGCACGCCGCCATCAGTGAAAATGACGCCAAACCGTTGCTGGATCTTATGAAAAAATGGTGGCTTAAGCATATCAACGAGAAGGATATGCTTTATGTGCCTTATCTGCTCAAGCGTGGCGGCAGCAGTGATTTTGTTTAGCAAAAAATATAACTATTTAGAATATTTCAACACAAAAAACAGATGCAATGCTTCCGGATGTAAGGCCTTTGTCAGACAATGGCTCATATTCCCTGAAACCGTGCTGTCGTGAATGCCTGCCACCGCCCTGCCCCAACCACAATCCCAACCAGCACCACGACAAGCACAGGCACATTTCCCCATCGTGCGTAAGGCGTGAACCCTTTATAGGCGGACACTTTCACTTCCAGCACGCCGCGCGTAAAGGCAGGCAGCACTGCCGGGACGGAGCCGTCTGGGAGCACCAAGGCGGTTATCCCAGTGTTGGTGGAACGCAGCATGGGGCGGCCTGTCTCCATTGCACGGGCACGGGCGATTTGCAGGTGTTGCGGCTGGGCGAACGAATCGCCATACCAGGCAAGGTTCGAGAGATTGAGCATGAGCCCAGCTTGCGGCAAGCTGAATAGTAATTCGCTGCCAAAAAGGTCTTCGTAGCAGATATTAACGGCAATTTGCCGCCCAAGCAGCGCGAGCGGCGGCTGGTTCGCCGCGCCTGGGCTTTGCTGGGACATGGGGATGCTTACCAGCCGATAGAACCAGCCAAAGAGCGGCGGTGAGTATTCGCCAAAGGGTACGAGGTGGGTTTTCGCGTAGCGTTGCCCGCCGCCCTTACCCAAAGTGATAGCAGCGTTGTAGAACCGTTTTCCCTCGCGGGTAAAGACGCCTGTCACCAACGCACCATTGCGTTTATTGACAGGGCCGGCCAGTTCGTTGAGGTAGTCCTCGGATATCACGTCGAGTGTCACAGGCAACGCGGCTTCCGGTAGGACGACGACATCGCCGCGCGCTACACCGGCTAGTTCGACATTGATTCGCAGCGTTTCGGCAAAATACTCAGAATCCCATTTGAGCGATTGTTCGATGTTTGGCTGCACCAGCGATACTGCAAGCGGCGAACCATCGGGTTTGACCCACTGAATCCGGGAGAATCCCCATCCCCCCAAACAGATTGCACCAACCAGCACAGCGGGAATTTTCCAGTTACCACCAGCACGCACGCCCTCCCAACCGACAGCGCAGGTTCCAAGGAGAGCCGCAACGAAAGCCAGCACCCCGCCGACGCCATAAACGCCCATGATCGGAAAATACCCCGCAACAGGGCTTGGCGGCGTTTGCGAATAGCCGATGGCAAGCCATGGGAAACCGGTCAGCAGCGTGCCGCGCAGCCATTCGGCAAGCACCCATAGGCTGGTGAAGAACAAAGCCCGCACAAGCAGGCCACCGCGCCGCCAACGCATGTAAAACGCGCCCACTAGCGCCGGATACAGCGAGAGAAACGCGCAAAACAGGAAAACGATGAATATCGCCACCGGCAGGAACACCCCGCCATAACGCGACACTGCAATGATGAGCCACGATACGCCCGCACCAAACGCGCCCAAACCCCAGGCAAACCCGAGGCAGAACCCAGAACGCACTGAAGCTGCACGCTCCAGCAGGCCAATGAGCAACGCAAGGCTAAGGGAAGCGAGCGGAAACCATCCCACCGGGGCAAAGGCTGGCACGGCTAGCATACCGGCCAACACAGCCAACAGGGTGCATACAGCAGCCCTCATGCGTCAGATGCCCCGAAGCCGGTATCTAGCGCACGTTCGACAAGCAGCGTGTAAATGCGGCGGCTGTCAGCCCGCAGCACGCGGAAACGCCAGTTATTGATGACCACCGTTTCACCACGGCGCGGTAGCCGCCCAAAATGGCGGATCAGCAACCCGGCGACCGTTTCTGCCTCCTCATTGCTGAACGCAGTGCCGAAAGCCTCATTGAAATTACCAATCGAAACCGTCGCCTTGACGCGAAAATGCCCGGCATATCCAGCAACGATGTCGCCGTCGTCTTCATTGCCTTTATCGATATCGTATTCATCCTCGATCTCGCCGACGATCTGTTCCAGCACGTCCTCGATCGTGACAAACCCCGCAACGCCACCATATTCATCCACCACAATGGCCATGTGGTTACGGCTTAAGCGGAATTCACGCAACAACACATTGAGCGGCTTGGACTCGGGGATGAACATTGCTGGGCGCAACATCTCGCGTAAACGGAATTCCTGACCTGCGAAAAAACGTAGCAAATCCTTGGCAAGCAGGATGCCCATTACATCGTCCTTGTCGCCACCAATCACCGGAAAGCGTGAATGCCCGCTCTTCGCCGCAAAAGCGACAATCGCATTCACAGAATCGTCGATGTGGAGGACATGCATGCGTGCGCGGGCAACCATAATGTCACACGCACGCATGTCGGACATTTGTAGCGCCCCCTCGATGATCGAGAACGCATCCGCATCAAACAGTTCACGCTCATGGGCAGCACGCAGGAAAGCGAAGAGCTGATCGCGGTCTTCCGGCTCCCGTGCGAGCAACGCCGTCAGGCGTTCCAACAGCGAGGGCTTATCTTGGGAAGAACTAGAATCGTCCATTTCGCTCCATCAATACCGAAAATGTTCTCCTCCTTGCAAAAGTAGCACGAAGTGCCGGGGTGGTAAACATATTCAAACTACATAAGGGTCAGCATACCCAAGCACACTCAGAATCTCGCGCTCACGCGCTTCCATCACTGTAGCATCGCTCTTTTTCTTGTGATCGAACCCTTGCAGATGCAACATCCCATGCACTACGAGGTGTGCGAAATGCGCGTCGAGCGCCTTACCCTGCTCGCCCGCCTCGCGTACCACGACCGGCACGCACAACACGAGGTCGCCAATCATAGATTCATTGCTGCCGTTGCCCTTTTCGTTCTTCTCGGTTTTCTTTCCGCCATAAGCAAACGTCAGCACATTGGTGGCGTCATCCTTGCCACGGTAGTTCTTGTTCAACGCACGGCCCTCTGCCTCCCCAACCAAGCGTACCGTGACTTCAACATTATGGAAAAGAGCCGCCTGTGCCCAGCGCCGTATCTGGTGCTTCCTGGGCGAATTGATTCGATCCACCCCCTCCACCGCCTTTTGAACGAAAAGGTTCAGCACCGATCCCGCCGGTAGGGCGTCCCCGCCTTCCATCAAAGAATCGCTTGGTATTTCCACCCGCAGGCTGATGACGTTACTGGCGCAAGGATGTATGCAGATACCAGGAGTCGATTTGCCGGTGGCCGCAACCGCTTCGATTTCGAGATCACCCCCGCCTACTTCCCGAAACAGGAAAAGCAGGCGGCGACCGCTCCCAAAGTCCACCTCGAACTGTTCGGCGTTCATTTTTCTATTCCTACCGTTGCTATCCGTCATGATGATCAGCGGTTTACTTATTTGTTTCGTCATGACCCTTCTTTCTCCCTCTCATAAGCATCAACGATACGCGCAACCAGCGGATGGCGAACGACATCTTCCTTGGTAAATTCGGAAAACGCCAGCCCACGCACCTTCACCAGTACTTCGCGTGCCTCTGCCAACCCGCTACGGTTGCCACGCGGCAGGTCGACCTGGGTCAAATCGCCCGTCACCACCATTTTTGCCCCAAAACCCATTCGGGTCAGGAACATCTTCATCTGCTCGGGTGTCGTGTTCTGAGCTTCATCAAGGATCACGAAAGCATTATTTAACGTGCGCCCCCGCATAAAGGCAAGCGGCGCAATTTCGATCATGCCGCGCTCGAAGAGTTTCGTCGCCCGCTCGAACCCCATCAAGTCATACAGCGCATCGTAGAGCGGACGCAAATAAGGGTCGACCTTCTGCGCTAGATCGCCGGGTAAAAACCCGAGGCGCTCCCCCGCTTCCACCGCCGGACGGGTCAGCACGATGCGGTCGACCAAGTCGCGCTCTAGGGCGTCCACGGCGCTCGCCACCGCCAGGTACGTCTTGCCCGTACCGGCAGGGCCGATTCCGAACGTTACGTCGTGCCTTTGGATATTCACCAGATATTCCACCTGCCGGGGCGTACGCCCATGCAACTCGCTATGGCGCGTCACCAACTTCAGCGTGCCGGGGGGTGGTATCTCACCCTCCTCACGGGAAAACTCCACCAACCCCAGTTGAAGCTCCTCGCGTGTCAAATCGCGGTCGGCCTGCCCGTAAAAATACCGCAGCGCCGCCTCCCCCCGCCGTGCGTTGCGCCCATGCAGCGTGAAATGCGCCCCGCGCCGCGTGATGGCGATATCGAAAGCGTTCTCGACCTGCCGCAGGTTTTCATCGAGCGCCCCGCACAAACGGGCCAGACGCCCATTGTCCACCGGCTCGAAAGTCAGTTCCCTCACCACCGCACCGGCCATTACGGCACCTCCCTTGTCACCACTTCGCCGCGCAAACTGTGCGGCAACGCGGCAGTAATCCTCACCTCGACAAACTGCCCCGCCAGCCGTTCGCGTGCGGGCGCAGGAACCGGGAAATTCACCACCCGATTATTGGCGGTGCGCCCGCAAAGCTCGTCACTGTCCTTCTTCGCTGCCCCTTCGACCAACACCCGTTCGACACTGCCCACCATCGACTGGCTGACCGCCTGCGCCTGTTCGTCGATCCGCTTTTGCAGCCGTGCGAGCCAGGCGAGTTTCGTCTCCTGCGGCACGGGGTCATCGAACTCCACCGCCGGGGTTCCTGGACGGGCGCTATAGACAAAGCTGAACGCCCCGTCAAAACCCACCTCCTCAATCAGCCGCATCGACTTCTCGAAATCTTCCGCCGTCTCGCCCGGAAAACCGACGATGAAATCCGTACTCAAGGACAACCCAGGCCGCGCCGCACGCAACCGCCGCACGATAGACTTGAACTCCAGCACCGTATAACCGCGCTTCATCAAAGCAAGCACCCGATCCGAACCGGACTGCACCGGCAAATGCAGTTGCGGCGCCAGCCCCGGCAAACGGGCGAAAGCGTCGATCAGGCGCGGGGTCATCTCACGCGGATGCGAACTCGTAAAACGGATGCGCTCGATACCCGGCACGCCATGCACGTATTCCAGCAACAACGCGAAATCGCCCGTTTCCTCATCCGTATCCTTCTCCAGCACGCCACGCCAAGCGTTGACGTTCTGCCCGAGCAAAGTCACCTCCCGCACCCCTTGCGCCGCCAGCAGCGAAACCTCTGCCAGCACATCATCCAGCGGACGCGAAACCTCCTCCCCACGCGTAAAGGGAACCACGCAGAACGTGCAATATTTCGAGCACCCCTCTATGATTGAAACGAAAGCCGACGCACCCTCGACCTTCAGCGGCGGCATCGCGTCGAACTTCTCCACCTCGGGGAAAGAAACATCCACCTGCGGCTTTCCGCTTTCCCGCCGCCGTGCAATCAAATCGGGCAGCCGGTGCAAAGTCTGCGGCCCGAATACCACGTCCACGTAAGGCGCGCGCCGCACGATGGCCTCGCCCTCCTGGCTGGCCACACATCCCCCCACACCGATGACGACCCCTGGCCGCTCCAGCTTCAGCCGCCGCACCCGGCCCAGGTCATGGAACACCCGTTCCTGCGCCTTCTCGCGCACCGAGCATGTATTGAACAGAATAATGTCCGCCTCGCTCGGATCATCCGTCCGGACAAGTGGCTCAACTGCCCCAAGCACATCGGCCATCTTGCCCGAGTCGTACTCATTCATCTGACACCCGCAGGTGCGGATATACAACTTTTTCATACCTTTAGAACCGCCATCACGCTCCAGCCTCACGTAAGACCGCCATAGCGTACTACAGCTTCCTTGACGCCCAAAGACTTGCCACATAGAATTTATTGTTTTCTTCGGTAATCGGTGATGTAGCTCAGACGGTTAGAGCGATGGATTCATAACCCATAGGTCGGCAGTTCGATTCTGCCCATCACCACCAGAAAAATCAAGGGGTTGCGGAAATGCAACCCCTTGTTGTTTCTGAAAAACCTAACGCATATCTAACAAAGCAAGCGCAAGAGCGGACAGGTTTCCCTCACATATGAGCATCCCTTAATTGGCGCTTTAACCTATTGTCATTTGACCATCGGTTCCCGCAAGGTTCGGATAACTTGCCCCAATTCCTCACGATCATCCAACCGTGCCTATTCGATGTACCAAGCCCACGCCACGAAACTCGTTTGTGTCCCGGCTCATGCATTCCTACGAACGGGTCAAGGCCAGCATGCGAGTCAAAGCGGAGCATCCATTTCATGTTCTCAAGAACTTGCTGGGGCATCGCAAGGCCCGCTACCGTGGGCTGCCCAGGAACGTATTCACTCTTCGCCTTGGTCAATCTGGTACTGGTGCGAAGAGCTTTATTGGCACTCAATACCTGAGCTGCATCCTGAATGGGGCAAATCAGGGGATCAGATCACCCCATTGCCCGCAAAACCACCCGTTTTTACGAAAAATGAGCCACTTGAGTGCAAAAAACACGTCCTTTGACGCCAATGAAAAAATCGCTTCTTACTTCAGCGTTTCCTTAGGTTGTTTTCTGATTTACCTCTTTTTGTCACCTATCCACCAGTGACGGTTGCTGCGCGTCGGGCCAGCGCAGATAGACGCCATGAATTGCCGCCAGCGCTGCCAGGTCAGCCTCGGTGTCGATGTCCAGCGTGCAGCGCGGGTGCGTCACCGGCAGCGCCTGCACCTGCGTGGGGTGGGTGTCCCGCCAGTCGCGCACGCCCTTGAAGGCGGGTTGCCGCACCAGCCAGCGCCACAAAGTGCGCCCAAACACCAGCGGGTGGCCAGGCTGCCCTTGATAAGTGGGCATCACCAGTTCGATGTCCGGCGCGCGCGACTGCCAGGCGCGCAGCGCCGCGTCGATGTCCTCGTCTAGCAACAGTGGCTGATCAGCCAGCAGAACCAGCACGGCAGCCATTTCAGTTACTTCACAGTGCAATGTTACTTGCCTTGCGCCTTCCCCTTCTGGAGGAAGGTGTTTCGCTTCAGGCACAAGCCGCGCCAGTGCGCAGCGCAGCGATGCGCCTGTGCCGGCCTCCGGCGCGGGATTGCACACCCATTCGAGCCGGACACGCGCCGGCAGGCGCTCCTGTGTCTCGCGCAACACTGGCTCGAAGGCCGCAGCGTGGCGCCCCAGCACGACCACAATGCGGCGCAGCCCCGCGCAGGCCAGCAGATCGACCTGACGCGCCACCAGCGGCTGCCCCTCGCGTTCAAG
>Ga0123357_10000854_pt1 | contig 31021 bp, 28 predicted proteins | sample TergutEmb28metaG_FD_89873 | JGI IMG/M metagenome (GOLD analysis project Ga0123357, IMG submission 89873) | Embiratermes neotenicus P4 segment gut microbial communities from Petit-Saut dam, French Guiana - Emb289 P4 | ecosystem: Host-associated > Arthropoda: Insects > Digestive system > Gut ...
TGTCACTTTTTGACGGATGAAAAACAAGGGGTAACTTTTTGAAAAAGGCTAATTTTGAACTCTAAAACATTGAACAACAAAAATATAAAAATATAAATGAAATTTTATCGGGCAGTAGTGAAATAAAATGAAAAATAAAACCGCAAGTTGTGCGCCAACACTAATACCCAACGATTGGAGTGACTGTTGCCAGGACGAAGTACAAGAAGAATGATTTAACCGGTAGTACCATCATGAAAAAACAGCTCGTTGTACATAAAATGTCTGTCTGTAATAACCATTAAACAGCAATAATTGTTGGTCGCCAAACGTTGTGTCATCGGTAGCATCAATGTTGATAATCACTTCATGTGGCCTGATAAACTCGAAACATAGCGGTCGACAGGCATAACACAAATGAAAAATGGTCTGCTTTCCGATACTGTTCTCAAATCTGCACAGAGTAGGTTGATAAGCCATATCTCCACAAAGTATGTCTTTGAAAAGCGGGTCTTTCTGTAAGTGAAGCACCTCATTAGTATCTTCATAGCCCTGAATAAACATGTAAACACCTTGTTTGAGCAGTTTTTCAATACTGTGGACAGTTCGAAACAGGTCTCAATAATCAAGTATAAGTTTATTGAAAAAGCGAATCAGCTTGAGCTCACGCTATAACTTTTCCAAAATACTATTGCACCGTCGCTGCTGATTTCTTCTGCCGAAAAATCTACGGTTTTCAATAATTTTTTTGTACTTTTGCATCAAAATAATTTATAAAAAAATTATAAAAAAAATAAATATGTCGGAAAATCAAGAAGAAAAAGTTATCGGGCTGCCTGAAAATGCATCCCGTGAATTGAAGGACGGCGAAGAATATCACCCCATTATGTCGCCAAAAAAAGTTTATCCTGAGATAAACTTACGCTCTGTAAGTTGGGGTATTGTTATGGCAGTAATTTTCACAGCCGCCGCTGCTTATGCGGGGCTTAAAGTGGGACAAGTAATGGAGGCAGCAATTCCTATTGCCATTATTGCTGTGGGATTGTCGACTGCGACAAAACGCAAAAACGCTTTGGGTGAAAACGTGATTATTCAAAGTATTGGCGCCTGTTCGGGCGTGATTGTGGCAGGAGCGATTTTCACTTTGCCTGCGATTTATATTTTGCAAACAAAATATCCGGGAATTTCGGTTAATTTTTTTCAAATATTATTCAGTTCGCTGCTTGGAGGCATTTTGGGAATACTTTTTTTAATTCCTTTCCGTAAATATTTTGTAAAAGGTATGCACGGCAAATATCCATTCCCTGAAGCAACTGCTACAACACAGGTTTTAGTTTCTGGCGAAAAAAGCAGTTCGCAGGTAAAACCTCTTATTATTGCTGGATTGATAGGCGGATTGTACGATTTTGTGGTGGCTACATTCGGTGCGTGGTCAGAAACCTTTACTTCACGTGTTGTCCCATTATGTATAACATTAGCTGATAAAGCAAAAATAGTTTTCAAACTCAATGTCAGTGCATTTGTACTTGGGCTGGGATATATAGTTGGATTGCGATATGCGGCAATTATTACCATTGGTTCGGCTTTGGTGTGGTTTGTGATTGTGCCATTGCTGCCATTTTTTAATGATACGTTTTTGCATCTTTTAAATCCGACTTACAATGGCGGAATTGCTGCAATGTCGCCAGAAGTTATCTTTTCTGGCTTGAAACCTGTTCCAAACGAAATTATATTTTCGGGTTTTGCCCGTCATATTGGCATTGGCGCTATTGCAATGGCAGGAATTATCGGCATTATTAAATCATGGAACGTTATTAGAACTGCTGTTGGATTGGCAGCAAGTGAAATGAAAGGTAAAAAGGGGAAAGTGGAAACACAAAAAGTTGAACGCACACAGCGCGATTTGGCAATGAAAATAATTATTTTCGGAATAATAATAGCCCTTGCGGTAACATTTATTTTCTTCTGGCTTGGCGTTGTTCATAATCTGCTTTATGCTATAATCGGTATTCTGATTGTGGCAGTAATTGCATTTCTTTTTACTACCGTTGCAGCCACAGCAATAGCCACTGTCGGTACAAATCCTGTTTCGGGAATGACGTTGATGACTTTGATTATTGCCTCTGTTATTTTGGTCGCTGTTGGGCTTCGCGGTCCAGCAGGAATGGTTGCCGCATTAATTATGGGTGGTGTGGTCTGCACTGCTCTTTCAACGGCAGGTGGATTTATTACTGACTTAAAAATAGGTTACTGGCTTGGCAGTACCCCACAGAAGCAGCAAACATGGAAATTTCTCGGAGTACTTGTTTCGGCTGCAACAGTAGGCGGAGTGATGATTATTTTAAATAAAGTTTATGGTTTTACTGGACCAAATGCACTTGTGGCACCACAAGCAAATGCAATGGCAGCAGTAATTGATTCGCTGATGAGCGGGACAGGCGCACCGTGGTTGTTGTATGCTGTTGGTGCGGCAATTGCAATTATTTTAACAATTTTCAAAGTGCCGGCGCTGGCATTTGCTTTGGGTATGTTTATTCCTTTCGATTTGAATATTCCGTTACTTTTTGGTGGCGCTATTAGTTGGTATGTTTCTACACGAAGCAAAAATGCAGCATTGAATACTGCTCGACAGGAAAAAGGAACGTTGGTTGCCTCCGGTTTAATTGCAGGCGGAGCATTGATGGGGGTTGTAAGTGCAATAATTATATTTGTCCAGAACACATTAGCCGACAAACAAATTAAAATGTTGGGTGAAGGGGCATCAAAAGACGCCATTACAGCCATTAAAGAACATTTCAGTTGGGTTATCCCAAATTGGGCTGAAAGTACAGGCGGAATATGGTTGTCGCTGCTAATGTATGGAATATTGATTGCTTTCTTTATCTGGTATGTTTTGAAAAGAAATAAGAAGTAAAAGATTTGAAATGTCTGTTTATAAAACTATTATACGAAATATTTCTGTCGGTAAAAAAATGCTTGCTGCTTTGCTCGACCCTGATGTTTTTACAGGCGAACGCCTTAAAAATATAGTTGAGATTTTGCGCTGCTACCAGCCTGATTTTGTGTTTGTTGGAGGCAGTACTTCAGGTGTATCAATGGAAACATTGATTGGCGAGTTAAAAAATGTGTTGTCAATTCCTGTGGTACTGTTTCCCGGAAATGCTTCTCAATTTGTACCTTCGGCAGATGCTTTGCTTAATATTTCACTTGTTTCAGGTCGAAATCCCGAATATCTTATCGGACAGCATGTTGCCGCAGCGATGGCTATAAAAAACTCAAGAATTGAAATTATTCCGACAGCCTATTTACTCATCGACGGAGGAAGGGTTAGTTCAACAGAATATATCAGCAATACTCGTCCTGTTCCATCCGACAGGATAAGTATTGCTGTTTCTACTGCACTTGCAGGCGAACAACTCGGCATGCGGGCAATTTATTTGGAAGCGGGCAGTGGTGCAAAAAATCCTGTGTCCGCACAAATGATTGCAGCCGTAAAACAACAAATTTCAATTCCTTTGATTGTTGGCGGTGGTATTCATACAGTAGAACAATTAGATTCGGCAATTAGTGCAGGCGCCGATTTGGTTGTTGTTGGGAATATTTTGGAAACAGAACCGCAGAAGATAGCAGAATTCAAAGATATTATTGTAAAATATTGATTACTAAAGAAATCCTTGTTTGATATAGAATTGTCATATATCAAACAAGGATTATTATTGTTGTATTATTATGTGAAAAAATTAGAGGATTTCTACAAATCAGAGGAATTTTGCTAAATTTATTTTTCCAAAATCTATTTCTTTTTTGCCTGATTTGCAACCTCTTCCATAAGTTTTTTAATCTCCTCTGGGTCGCCAATGAAATAATCTTTTATTAAATTCAAATCATCATCAAATTCAAAAACATAAGGAATGGCTGTTGGTAAATTCAGCCCTACGATATCTTCGTCCGATATATTTTTCAAATATTTAATAATTCCGCGTAAAGAATTTCCGTGCGCAACAACAACAATTTCATTATGCTGCATAAGTGAGGGATAAATTTGTTCGAACCAATAAGGTAAAGCCCGCTCAACAGTATTTTTCAGCGCTTCGGTATCAGGAATATATGTTTTTGGGATGCCGGCGTATCGTGGGTCGTTCAAAGCAGAACGCGGGTCATTGTGTGCAATCGGTGCCGGAGGGATATCATAACTTCTTCGCCAAATCAATACTTGCTCATCTCCATATTTTTCGGCAGTTTCGGCTTTGTTCAGACCTTGCAAATTGCCGTAATGTTTTTCGTTCAGCCGCCACGATTTTTCAACAGGAATCCAGTCCAAATCCATACAGTCGAGAATCACATTGAGCGTTTTTACAGCGCGTTTGAGATACGAAGTGTATGCCTTTTCAAATTTAAAACATTCTTCTTTGAGCAGTTTCCCCGCTTTAATTGCCTCATTTATACCACCTTGTGTCAAATCGACATCTGTCCATCCGGTGAAACGGTTTTCTTTGTTCCACGTGCTTTCGCCGTGCCGTATCAATACTACTTTTTTCATTTTAGTATATTTATTTATGATAATATTATTTTGCAAAATTAATATAAAATTTTATTTTTTCAGTCATCCATTCAAAGCTGAATTATACTATTTTTCTTCTTTCAATTTAACATTTTACCGCAATTCTCAATTTTGCGCTTCGCGAGCGCGGATTTCTCTCTATGTCTTTATCGGATGGAATTATTGGCTTGTTGTACAAGGGTTTAAGCAGTGAAATAGGATTTCCGTAAAAATCTTTTTGAATTTTTCCTTCAAAATTTCCACAACGCATAAAATTTTTCACTATACGGTCTTCGAGCGAATGGTAAGTAATAATTGCTATACGCCCTTGTGATTTCAAAACATCAACAGCTTGTTGCAAAAACGATTTTAATGCTGTAAGTTCGTCATTAACTTCAATTCTAAGTGCTTGGAATACAAGGGTTATATATTTTTTTTCTTTTCCTTTGGGGAAAATTGATTTCAAAGTTTCTACAAGATGAGTAGTTGTGTTAATCTGTTGCTTAGTACGTTCTGTTACAATTACTTTTGCAATCAGCTTGGCTTGTTGTAATTCACCATAAGAATAAAAAATGTTTGCCAAATTTTCTTGTGAATACGAATTTATCACCTCAGCAGCAGTAAGTTTGGCGCGCCGATTCATTCGCATATCAAGTAGTGAATCGAAACGGAACGAGAACCCACGCTCTCGGCAGTCAAAATGATGAAACGACACGCCTAAATCAGCTAAAATACCATCAACTTTTTCAATATTATGATATCGTAAAAAATTTTTCAAAAACCTAAAATTACTTCTGACAAAAGTAAATTGTCTGTCTTCTGGAGCATTTTTTGCCGCGTCTTCGTCGTGGTCAAAGCCGAAAAGTTTTCCTTTCTTGCCAAGTTGTTCCAAAATTGAAAGCGAATGTCCTCCACCGCCAAAGGTAGCATCAACATAAATACCATCGGAGTTAATGTTCAATCCTTCAATGGTCTCTTTCAAGAGTGCAGGAATATGATACACAATGATTTATATTTTTGTCAAAATAAAAATAAACGACTGCAAAAATAGTGATTTATTCTGAGGGTATATTATAAGTTTCTATTTTTGATAATAATTTTTCATTTTTACAAACATTTCCCAAACTACAATCCCTGCGGCAACGCTCAGGTTAAGCGAGTGCTTTGTGCCGAATTGTGGGATTTCAATGCAAAAGTCACTGATGTCAAGTATTTGTTGGCTAACACCTTTAACTTCATTTCCAAACACTAATGCGTACTTTTTGTTTATATCTGTATGCAAATCGCGAATATTTGTACTGCCTTGCGCCTGCTCTACTGAAACTATTGTAAAGCCATGATTTTTAAGAACTTGTACTGCTTCAAACGTATCTTCAACATATTCCCATTCCATTGAAAATTCTGCACTCAAAGCAGTTTTATGAATTTCAGCATTTGGTGGAGTGCCTGTAATTCCGCAAAGAACAATTTTTTCCACAATAAAGGCATCACAAGTTCGAAAAATCGAGCCAACATTGTGCATACTGCGTACATTATCAAGTACAATCACTATTGGAACTTTTTGTGCTTTTCTAAACTCCTCGGCAGTAATTCGGTGAATTTCAAAGGTTTTGAGCTTTTGCATCTTATCTTATTTTTATTGCAAAAATAATGTTTCATCCGAAAATCCACAAAAAATTTATTTTCAAAATATTTTTATGCAAAAAAATGTATTAATTTTGTCAAAATTTTTTCTTTAAATGAGTTTTTCGGAACAAATAAAATATCAATTTAAAAATGGGCAGGCACATATATTGCTGATTTACATTAATATAGCAATTTTTATACTTGTAAAGGCAATAGAAATTGTGTGCAAACTATTTTTGCTCAAAAATTTTGATTTATCTTCTTATATGGCGATGCCTTTTTCTTTGCACATGCTGGGTGCAAAATTTTGGACGCCAATAACTTATATGTTTTTCCACGAGGATTTTTTGCATATTCTTTTTAATATGCTTTGGCTTTTTTGGTTTGGTATTATGTTTTTGGCGTATTTTTCGAGAAAACAACTTATTTCTGTTTATGTTTTTGGCGGGCTATTTGCTGCGGCATTTTATATATTGAGTTTCAATACAATACCATATTATCAACTGCATGCTTCTCCCGATTCGATTCTGTTAGGTGCCTCCGGTGCAATAATGACGTTGATAGTAGCAGTATCTGCATGGCAACCGAATTCCGAGATACGTCTGTTTTTGCTCGGGGCGATAAAACTCAAATACATCGCAATTTTTGTTTTTCTAATAAGTTTTTTTGGTTTAACAGGAGGTAATGCAGGCGGCGAAATGGCGCATATTGGAGGGGCAGTAGCGGGTTTGCTTTTCGTTTTTTTTCTAAAAAAGAAAAATATAGATATTACTATATGGATTACATATATAATTGATTGGGTTACAACAATTTTTAGTCGGCGCAAGAAGCCGAAACTAAAATATACAAAGCCTGATTACAGCCGCATGACCGATGCCGAATATAATATGAACAAAGCACAAAATATTGAAGAAATAGACCGTATTTTAGATAAAATAAAAGCGTCAGGGTACGAAAGTTTAACCGCCGCAGAAAAAAAGTTTTTATTTTCACAAGGAACAAAATAAAATAATTTACTGTTTTATAACAAATAATGTTTAGAAAATTAACACGGGCAATAATATTTCTCTTAAACCTCGCTTTTGCGCTAAGTTTATTGGTAACCATATTAGCCGGACACATCAATCCAAACAAATTTCCGCAGATTTCTACATTGTCGTTATTGTTTCCTTATTTATTTATAATCAATGTTTTATTCTTTTTGTTTTGGATTATTAGAGGCAAAAAGAAGGCTTTTGTTTCCGGAATTGTGTTGCTCTTGTCGTTTTCGGCGCTGGGACGGACATATCAGTTTTTTAGAAGCAAGCCCGATGTGACAGGCAAAGAAACTATTGCTAAAATTCTTACATACAATACAATGAGTAGTTTTGATTTTAAAAAATATTCTAATAACGACACAGCATCCGGCTTTGGTTACATTCTCGCCCAAGATGCGGATATTGTTTGTTTGCAGGAATTTGCTACAAGTCATAAGCCGGAACATATTACAAATGAGGATATTACACAAATATTTAAAAATTATAAATATCAATATATTTGGTTTCAGAAGAATTCCGTATCTTTGCAAAGTGGAATGGCTATTTTTTCCAAATTTCCAATTGTTTCAAAGAAAAATATTGATATTAATTCAAAATATAATTCTGCCGTTTATGCTGATATTAAGATAAATGATTCAATTTATCGTTTTTTTAATTTACATTTAGAATCGAATAAAATTACGGCTATGGATAATGCTCGTTTGGAAGATATAATAGACAATCCAAACAGGAAAAATTTGCCCGAAACGACAAAATTTTTTACGCAAAAATTGAGTGAGGCGGCAAAAATTCGTGCCAAACAGGCGGAGATTATTGCCGATTTGATAAAAAATTCACCTTACAAAACAATTGTATGCGGTGATTTTAATGATGTCCCGCTTTCGTACACATATTCTACTGTAAAAGAAGGACTTAAAGATGCTTTTGTAGAATCGGGAAAGGGCTTAGGGCTAACTTACGACAAGGGTTTTTATAAATTGAGAATTGATTATATTTTGTATGATAAAAATTTGAAAACAAGTGATTTACAAATTGATAAAATAAAATATTCCGACCATTATCCGGTACATTGTTTAATGTATTTTCCATAAGAATGGGATATGAAGTATTAATAATCAGAATGTTAATTTTTTACTAAATAATTTTTAATTTTATATATAATAATATGAATTTACCTGAAAATTTAAAATACACCAAAGACCACGAATGGTTGCGTGTAGAAGGCGACAACGCTTATGTTGGAATTACCGATTATGCTCAGCATGAATTGGGCGAAATCGTTTTTGTAGAGGTAGAAACCGTTGGAGAAACGCTTGCCGCAGATAATGCTTTTGGCACAATTGAGGCGGTTAAAACCGTTTCAGAACTGCTGATGCCCGTAGATGGCGAGGTTCTTGAATTCAACGAAGACCTTGAAGACCACCCCGAATACATCAACGATGACCCTTACCAAAATGGATGGATTATCAAAATTGATGTAAAAGATGTGGCGCAAATTGATGATTTGCTCTCACACGAGGAATATGAAAAATTAATTGGATAATCAAAAAATGTATGCAAAAGTAAGTATCATCATGGGTAGCACTTCCGATTTGCCCGTGATGGAAAAAGCAACAACATTGCTCAATGAGTTTGAAATTCCTTTTGAACTGCTTGCTCTTTCGGCACACCGCACACCCCAAGAGGTTGAGCAGTTTGCACACAATGCTGAAAATAAAGGCGTGGAAGTCATTATTGCCGCAGCGGGAATGGCAGCGCATTTGCCCGGAGTTATTGCCTCAATGACAACTCTCCCTGTAATTGGCGTGCCGATAAATTCGTCTCTTGATGGAATTGACGCTCTGTTGTCGATAGTGCAAATGCCGCCGGGGATACCTGTAGCAACTGTTGGCATTAATGCCGCTCAAAACGCTGCAATCCTTGCGATACAAATGCTCGCAAAAACAGATAATTCTTTGAAAATCAAATTAAAAGGTTACAAAGACAATTTGAAAGAAAAAATTGTTGCAGCCAACAGCCAACTTGCCGAAATTAAATACGAGTATAAAACTAATTAATTTTAATTTTTTATGACAATTTTCAGTAAAATTGCTGCAGGAGAAATTCCTTGTTATAAAGTTGCCGAAGATGATAATTTTTTCGCATTTTTGGATATTAATCCCTTGACGGAAGGACATACGCTCGTTATTCCGCGTAAAACGGAAAACGATTATCTGTTTTCGCTTGATAATCAGATATATACTGATTTGCTGCTTTTTGCAAAGCGTGTTGCAGCGGCTTTGGAAAAATCCATTGAATGTAAACGAATTGGTATGATGGTGCTTGGAATGGAAGTTGCGCACACTCATATTCACCTTGTTCCGTTGCAATCAGAACGGGATATGAATTTGTCAAAACCACGCCCAAAATTCACTGAAGAGGAAATGAAAAATATTGCAGAAAAAATTTGTAAAAATTTTTTATAAAAATATTATTAAATAATAAAATATTTTTAACTTTGCAGCGATATTTTTTTATATAAACCAAATAATATTAATTATTATGAAGACAAATGCACCAAGATTTATTACATTAATTATTGCCTTGATTTTGGCAGTATTAGGATTAATTGGTTATTTTATCGGTGGAACGCTGGGCACTTTTGCTTTCTGGCTTGTTCTCTTTGGATTTGTAGTTCTGTTTGCCGGGTCGATACTAAAAGGGTTGTAATCCAGCAGATTGGAATAAAAATGACAGTGGCGTTTCTAAATTGGAACGCCCTTTTTTATTGGGAAATTATTTTAGTAGTTTTAAATATAAATCCTTGAAATTTAGTACAATTTCGTTGTATTGACATAAAATATCCTGTCCTAAATTTCCGTCAAAAAGTTGAGAAAATTTGTAATCATTTGTTTGAACCGTGATTTTGGGCAGCAAACCTTTTGTTTCTCCGATTTTGTAGTTAAAATTTTCCAACGAGTATTCTTCTGACTCTTGAATTCCGCCTGCGCCACCACGTTTAACTTTTTTAATTTCCGCATTTTGGAGAAATGTTCCTTTATATTTTTCAAAATATTTATACGAAAGTTCTGATGTGCCTGCCCCGGTATCAAGGCGGAAAAGCAAAGTGTCGTTTTCTGTAAAAACTTGAATTACAGGATTATAACCATCTAAAAATATGTTTTTTTCATTGCGCTTATTTTGTTTTTTAGGAAAAATAATTTTTCCTGTCCGCTGCAAACGAATTTCTCCCATTTGCATAATTTGAGGAAAACCGATAGCACCGTAAATTTCATAATCCGCCTGTGGAAAAGTCAGGTCGCTCTGTGGTACAACAAGGAACACAAGGTTTTCAAACAAAATATCGCCAACATAAAAACTGTCGGCAACAGCCAACTGCGGCTGAATCTGTAAATTAGTCGCTGTCAATACATTAACATCGGCAGATAAAATTTTAATATTCATAAGTTGTGCAATACTATCGGAAATCATTGCAAAGGACGCACCTGTATCAAACACAAATTCGCTTTTTACATTTCCTTTTGAAACAGGCACAATAAGATGATTAAACTTACTCCTAAATGATTGTAATTCAATATTTTGATGAGAACGACTAATTTTTTGTGCAGGAGTGTTTTTCAAAGTTGAAAACAAAGCGTAACTGTTTTTGTAATTCTCAATTTGGGCGCTGTCTAATACTTCAAAACAGTTTTTTATAATTTCTTCGTAATTTTGAGCAACTTGTGAGTAATTGAATTTTTGCATAGCGTCTAAAGCGTAAAAACTTAAAAGTGAGAGATTTTCACTTTGTCGGATGCTGTCGGGAGAGGTTGTTTTGTTGTAGATTTTTTTAAGTTTTTTGGCAAAATGTTCCGCTTGTTTATAATTGCCAAATGCCTGTTGCACAAACATTTGATTAAAATAAAAGGTTTTGGAACTAAGAGTTTTTTTATTTGTTTTTAAAAAATTATCTAACTGAAAAAATTGCTTGTTTTTCAATAGATTTGAACATATAGAATCATTTTGACAAAAAATTTTAACATTATTTATCAAAAATAAACAAATTAATATTATTTTCCACTTTCTCATTATTATCTGCAAAAATAATATTTTGTCCGTAAAATCTGTAGTTTCAACAAAGAATAACAACATTTTATTATTTTTGTATAATTAAAAAATTTGATGTAAATTTGCAGTCGATTTTTTAATTATTACATTATGAAAAAAATAATTTTTACAATAATAATTTTTGCCATTGGCGAGAATTGTTTTGCGCAAAATGCATTTTATAGTCAAATTGCCAACAAAGCAATTTATGCCGAACTTGGGGGTTCGGGTGTATTTATGTCGTTCAATTTTGACACACGATTTACAAAATCCAATCATGGTTGGGGCGGCAGAATTGGTGTCGGATTTGGTATTAATGACTTTAAGGAAGAATATACGGATTATTCATACGGCGAAACATACACTGATTATAATTATAGAATGCACAGTTATTATACAATTCCTATGCAGGTAAGTTATGTGTTCGGACGACCTTATTCTCGAAGTTCTTTTGAAATTGGAGGCGGAGTAACAGCTCTAACGCGCAAGGTTTCGCTCTATAATTTTAATTCCAACAAATATGGATACCTTTTGGGACATATGAGTTTTATGTATCGCATTGCGCCTCCAAGAGGTGGTTTTTCTTTTCGCGTAGGGCTTACGCCAATCATTGGCACAGGCGGAGACCTTTTTCCAATGGCAGCAGTAAGTTTTGGCTATACATTTTGAAAAAAATAAATTTGTTAAAAAAATATAAAATGGACGACTTAATATTAAAGTTAAAAGAAGAAATTATTGAAGTATTAAATCTCGAAGATTTGCGTCCCGAAGATATAGATGAAAATGCACCGCTTTTTGGCGATGGATTAGGGCTTGATTCTATTGACGCTTTGGAATTGATAGTTTTAATGGAAAAAAATTATGGTATCAAACTAAAAGACCCCGCTCAAGGCAAAGAGATTTTTAAATCGGTAAGTGTTTTATCTCAATATATCGCTGAAAATCGCACAAAATAGTCCATGATTTTATTGCATTTTCGCAGCAGAAATTCCTAAAAAACAGGTGGTGAAAATTTTATGATGGAAATCGTAATAAAAGGTATGGGAATTGTTTCAGCAATAGGAAACAACATTGCTGAAAATTTGCTGGCTTTGCGTAACAATAACAGCGGCATTGCCCTTTTGCATTATTTGAAAACCGAACATAAAGAATTTCCTGTAGGGGAGGTAAAACTCACTAACGAACAAATGATTTCGCTTTTGCAAATACCTGAGAATCAACCCACAACGCGCACTTCATTAATGGGAATGATAGCCGTCAAAGAAGCATTGCAGACGGCTGGTATTATGCCTGAAAAGTTTTCTAAACGCATTGCATTCATTAACGGCACTACAGTTGGCGGGATGGACAAAAGTGAACTTTTTTATGCTGATTTTTTACAAAATAATACCAAAAATGAATATATTGCAACGCATGATTGCGGGGCATGTACCGAAATGATTGCCGATTTTTTTGGTTTCTTTTCGCAGGTTAGCACCATTTCTACCGCATGCAGTTCTGCTGCCAATGCAATTATTCTCGGCGCTGAATTATTAAAAAACCAAAGAGCAGATGTTGTTGTTGCGGGTGGAGCAGAATGTTTGACAAAATTCCACCTTAATGGCTTTAATACATTAATGATTCTGGATAAAAATCATTGTTGTCCTTTTGATGCCGCTCGTTCAGGGCTGAATCTCGGCGAAGGTGCTGCGTACATTGTTATGGAAAGGATGGGAAAATCTAATTCGTTAGAAAAGGGTAGGGGAGAGATACTTCTTTCGGGCTATGCCAATACTTGCGATGCTTATCATCAAACAGCGACTTCGCCACAAGGAGAAGGTGCGTTTTTGGCGATGACTGCTGCGTTGAAAAACGCAAACCTTCGACCTGAGGACATTGATTATATAAATGCACACGGCACAGGTACACCAAACAACGACTTAACCGAAGGGATCGCCATTGAACGCGTTTTTGGCAATAAAATTCCACCAATTTCATCCACAAAAGCATTTACAGGGCATACTACAAGCGCAGCAGGTGCCGTAGAGGCGGTAATTTCAATTTTATCACTGCAAAATAATTTTATTCCGAATAATTTGAATTTTACAGAAAAAATGGAAGAATTGTCGTTTGCACCATATATTGACAATGCTCACGCACTATCAAAACAGTTTTCAATTAATCATGTTCTTTCCAATTCTTTTGGCTTTGGAGGAAATGACACCTGTTTGATTTTTTCTAAAAAATGATTATTGAATTTGATGTTTGAGAATTTAATTTTCTCTAAAAAAATCCAGACATTCCCAAATTTCTTTTTTTGTTGCCTGTTGGTCAATTTGAGGCTGCCCTACTTCCGTAAGTAGCACAAAATTAATGGTTTGCACAGAGTTCTTTTTGTCGTGTAACATTATATTATATAAGGTATCGTAATGCTTGCACGAAAAATTTGGCTTTCCATAATAATTCTTTATTAAACTATTAATTTTCAATAAAATATTTTTGGAAAAATTCAATTTAATAAACGAAAGATAGAGTTCACAAAGCATTCCCCACGCCACTGCATAACCATGTAAAACAGAATTTGTTTCTGCAAAAAATGCCTCAAAAGCGTGTCCGAAAGTATGCCCGAAATTCAAAGTTTTACGCAAACCTGCTTCTTTAAAATCCTGATTTATAATATTTTGTTTGAATAAAATATTTTTTTGCAAAAGCGGCTCAAGTTCTTTTAAATCAAACTTTTGTAAATCGAAATTTAAAGTTTCATACAAAAATTCATAACTACTTATTAAAGAATGTTTTAACATTTCCGCAAAGCCTGAAAGTAAATTTTTTGTATCCAAAGTTTTAAAAAAATCCACATTTAGCAATGTATGTTCCGGCTGCGCAAATACGCCGATTTCGTTCTTCAAATTCGCAAAATTTATACCTGTTTTCCCACCAAATGCTGCATCCACAGCTGCTAAAAGCGTTGTCGGTACATTTACAAAAGGCATTCCCCGCATAAAAGTTGCAGCGGCAAAACCGCCAATATCGCTCACCACTCCGCCTCCAAGGTTGATAAACAACGATTTTCTCGTTGCCTGATTATCAATTAAAAATTGCCAAATTTTTACTGCCGTTTCAAGATTTTTACTTCTTTCGCCTGCATCAATGATAATTTCCTTATAATCAATGTTTTGTAAATCTTTCTGAAGCAATGGCAAACAGAATTGATGTGTATTTTCGTCGGTAAGAACAAAAATCGAATCGGTCTGAATTTGCTCTAAAATATTTTTTAATTTAATTTTAAACTCAAAATATTCCATAATTTTTCGTTTTCAGGTGTTGGTGCAACGATTTCTATATGAGATTTGGTTACAGGATGAGTAAATTCCACTTTGCGAGCGTGCAAAGAGATGCCGCCATCGGGATTAGAACGCGCAGAACCGTATTTTAAATCGCCTTTTATCGGGCAACCGATAGCGGCAAGTTGCGCCCTGATTTGATGATGGCGACCCGTTTCAAGTTTTATTTCAAGCAAATAGTAATTATCTGATTTACAAATTGTTTGATATGTAAGCACTGCTCGTTTTGCATTTTTGTCTGCATTTTTAGCCACATAAGATTTGTTTTGTTTTTCGTTGCGCGTCAAATAATGCTCCAAACGACCTTCTGCCTGTTGTGGCGCATTTTTAACAATAGCCCAATATGTTTTTTGTATTTGCTGTGTACGAAACATTTCATTGAGCCGCTCAAGGGCTTTGCTTGTGCGTGCAAACAGGACAACGCCGCTCACAGGGCGGTCTACACGATGCGGAACGCCAATAAAAACATCGCCCGGTTTTGCATATTTATCTTTAATATACGCTTTTACAAAGTCGGAGAGTGGAATGTCGCCTGTTTTGTCGCCCTGCACAATTTCCGAACATGTTTTATTTACGGCAATAATATGATTGTCTTCGTAAAGAATTGTCATCGTGATATTTACTGTTTATTAGTTTGTAATTTTATGAATTTTCAAATTTTTCAAAGGTAAAAATATTTTTTATAAAACTCATAATATTTTTATTTTTTTACTGAAAAATAATACCTTTGTACTTTCAAATGAATTATTATGAAAAAATATAATATATTAATAATCTTGTTGTTAGGTGTTGTTTTTTCTGGAAAATCACAAATCTCGGTAGAAAATAGCGGGGGAGGCGTTGTTCCTTACACAGATTATACAGGAATTGACTATCTTGTTGTGTTTGACCAAATTACGACAAACTCAAAAATAGAATACACCGGCGAAGGGACGACTTTTGAATGGTACAAATTTTCTAATCCGACAACATCAATCAGTAATCAACAAGAAATTTGGCCAGATGGCGATACGGGCTACTTACTTGTAATTGATGGTACGCAAACGATTACAATTTGGGTGATGGATTATTCTATGACCACCGCTAAAATTGATGATATTACTTTTAATTCAAATGATGAAAATGCCTGTGAATATGTTATTTTAAATTTTTTAGGAAATATTCCTCCGCTTTCGTATCAAACTTCAAGTGGAGTTATCCATTTTATTGACAGAGATTTAGATATTTCATATACAACTCAAAATTTATCTTCTACTGCTACTTTCAGTTGTGAAACAAATCCTTGGATTACAAATGATACAATTGCTAAAACGATATTGAACTCAAATTCGGCACAAGTACCTGCTCCGCTGGTAAATACCGTTTTCAATGTATCGATGCACGACCGTTTTGGAGATGATTTGTTTATTGCACCTGTTGTTGTGCAAAGTATTACATATCAGGCTGTTGCAGTAAAAAACAAACTCATTACCGAAACGGTTACCCGTGATGCCGAAAATGAAGACCAGCGCCCCGACAATGTAAATTTTCTCGAAGGTTCGGCTCCGCTTGATATTCACTTTTGCGCCCATCCTACCGATGGGGTAAAATACAATCAATGGACTGTTTACAAAGATAATCAATTTTATCTTACGCGGAGTTCGGAAGATTTTAGGTGGACTTTCAACGATTTTGGACACTATAAAATTGTGCTTGTTTCCTCAAATCAGCAATGTTCGTACACCGATTCGGTAATTGTTCAAATCAATGAATCGGCTCTGCAAGTGCCTAATGTTTTCACTCCAAACGGAGACGGGATAAATGATGAATTTCGAGTGGCATATCGTTCATTGCGATTAGATAATTTTCAGATGGCTGTTTATAATCGCTGGGGAAATAAGATTTACACATCTACCGACCCCGAAAAGGGTTGGAACGGAAAAATCGGACAGCGGGATGCTGTTGCCGGTCCGTATTTTTATTATATAAAAGCAGAAGGTACGGACGGAAAAAAATACACGAAAAAAGGTGATATAAATCTTATCAGATAATTTACATGATATTAATTTTTTCTTATTATTAATTTAACCAAATTTATTTGGTAGATTGTTTTATTATGCGTATCTTTGCAGAAAAATATGTTTTAATTTTTTTTATAAATAATAATAATAATAATAAATTTTTAAATTTTGAATAAGTATGAGAAAGATTACTTTTTTTAAGACAATTATGCTTGCTATATTAACATTACTTGCAAGCGTATCTTATGGACAAACATCAACTATCACCATTACAATGGCAACGATAGACCCGACAAATGCTTTGGCAACGAATGCTTACAACTCTGGTGCCGAAAGGACTTGGACTCAAAACAGCGTATCTTTTGGTGGAAAAGCAATTTGTCCTAATGCAGCAAATTCACCTGTAAATCCAACACCTGCTCGCACGTACATACAGGCGCAAGCCAACAATGGTGTGATTTACAATACTACGCCTCTTCCGGGAAAAATAGTAAGTATTACTCTCAACCAAGGCGGAACTGCCCAAAGTTCTTCATGTTATGGCGGAACGGAAAGATTGGTTAATACTACTGCTGCCAACTACGACGTTACTAACGGTACAGGAGTAGGTACGGCAAATTCGGCAGGATGGACAAGTACAGATTTTACGGATACAGACTACAATTTTTTTGCTATCAAAAGGAGTACAGGTACTTCGTATTTTGAGAGTATAGTTATTGAATATGAAACTCCATCAGTATCGCAGGTTGAACTTCCTGTTATTTCTCCCTCCGGCGGAACGTTTAATGCTCCGGTTACAGTTTCTATAACTTGTGCAACAAGCGGCGCTACTATCTATTATACTACTGATGGTTCTAATCCGACAGCAACTTCATTAGAATATACAACATCGTTTGAGGTTTCAACCACAACAACCGTAAAAGCAATAGCAATGATGGCAGGAATGACCAACAGCGCAATAGCAAGTCAAACATATAACATTGTGGCTGCAGGAGAAGAGAAAACTTATTCTTTGGTAACCTCTACAGGTGACCTTGTTGCAGGGGCAAAATATTTAATTGTATCAGCATCTGACGGCAGTGCCAATGCTATGGCACAAAGAAATACTGCAAATAATAGACGAGTTGCTGCTGTAAATATAGTTTCAGGAAGTATTACAACAACTCCTGCTACTATAGATACAGATGTGGATATACCTTTTGAAATTACATTAGGAGGCAGTACAGGCGCTTGGACTTTGTATGATGAAGTTCTTGACGGTTATTTAAAAGCAAATAGCAGTACTGCGAATAATATGCCTACAACTCCCGGTGAAGCCGACTGGACAATTTCTTTTAACAGTGATAATTCTGCAGTACTTACTTGCACAACAGGTGATTTTGGTAGAAATATTATACGGTATAATAGCGCTAATACTCCTCCGTTGATGTCTTGTTATGCATCAGGGCAAAATCCGGTATATTTGTTTAAAGAAGTTTCTGAGTCTTCGGTAGAGACTCCTGTTATTTCTCCGGCAAGCGGCAATTTTGATGCTCCGATTAATGTTACAATAACTTGTGCAACGACCGGCGCTACTATCTATTATACTACAGATGGTTTAACTCCGACAGCAACTTCATTAGAATATACAACATCGTTTGAGGTTTCAACCACAACAACTGTAAAAGCAATAGCAATTTTGGCAGGAGAGAGCAGCAATGTGGCTTCGGCAACATACACATTCCCACCAACAGTACCTAATATTGCTGCATATTTAGCAAGCACACAAACAGGTAATGTTAAAATTTCAGGACCGGTTGCAGTTACTTATCAAAATGGTCAGTATTTGTTTGTACAGGATGATTCGGGTTATTTGCTTGTTTTCGGCACAATAGGTAAATCGTTTAATAACGGTGATATTATCACCGGTTTGATGGGAACACTATCACCCTATCATGGATTACCGGAAATGACAAATGCTACGGTTCCTGATGCTACTTCTGGAAGTCCAATTGACCCTTACGATTATATTCTCGCTAATTTTGTAATTTCTGACATTTCGCGTTATGTGAAAGTTTCAAACGTACAATTTACTACTGATGTCAATTTTGCATCGGCAACACCTGCAAATACAGGTTATCTTGTTTCGCCTGAAAATTTTGTGGTTTACAATAGATTCAATAACCCAATATCAGTATCGGCGGGTACGAACTACGATATTACAGGATTAATTTCTTATTTCGATGCACCACAACTTTTTTATATTTCTATCGCTCCGGCAACACCAACCGGCGATATTACATTAAGTGATATAATAAAAATATATTCAAATAACGGTAATATTGTTGTTGATAATGCAAAGGCAGGCGATAAAATTGAGGTATATAATGTTACAGGTCAAATCATTCTCAATAGTATTGCTGCCGAAGGTAAAAACACAATTACTGTCGATTCAAGAGGAGTTTTGATTGTACGCTGTGGTGATAAAATCAGCAAAATTATCTTATAAAGGAAATTATTGTTTTAATTTTCATAGTTAATTTTTAAAAAAATAATATTAAAAGGTTGTTCTGAAAAGGACAGCCTTTTTTGTAATTTGTAATGATACAAAGACGAGTTTTGTTGGCAATCGGTAGTTTGGCAATCAATTTGATTTTTGAAGTTCTTTTGCCAATTGCTTAATGCTCTTATTCAGAACGGGATGTTGCAATTCGGGTGCAATTTCGGCAAGCGGAATGAGAACAAAATTACGTTTATGCAACAGAGGGTGTGGAATTGTAAGATGAGGTAAATCAATTATTTGATTATTATAAAAAAGAATATCAATATCAATGATGCGGTCGGAATATTCTACGTTTTGGGTTTTATCAATTCGTCCAAGTAAGTGCTCAATTTGTTGAGTAGTTTTAAGTAATTCAAGCGGTTGCAGTGATGTCTCAAATTCAGCGGCAACGTTCATAAACTCATTTTCCGATTCAAATCCCCATGCCTTTGAAATATACAAATCAGATATCTTTACACATCGCCCTACGCTCTTTTTTAGTAATTTAATTGCTTTTGAAATATTTTTTCTGCGCTCTCCGAGATTTGTCCCTATACTCAAAAATATTGTTGCCATAAATTTACATTTATCATTTTATCGGTCAAATGTCAAACATTCTTATATATTATTTTTACAAAAAAAACAGGCATACATACTTGTATATGCCTGCTCTTTTTACGGCATTGATTTACGAATAATTATTTTTTTTTCGTAATCAACGACCACAGCCATAACAAAATTATCGCACCTACGACGCCATACACAATAGCACCCACATATCCTGAAAGTCCCAAGTGCAGTTTGACACCGAGTAGCCAGCCGCCAAGCCAACCACCGATGATACCGATAATTATGTTCCACAATAAACCCGAACTGGCGCCTTTAAAAATTTTGCTTCCGAGCCAGCCGCATATTGCTCCAATTACTAATGTTACAATTATTTCCCACATAATTTTATAGTATTAATTAATTAAAAATTTGTTTGCAAATATAAATAAAATTTTTGGATTACACACACATACAGATAAAAACTAGTTTAAATGTTTTTTTTATTTCCCAAGGCGATGCCATTGGGCTGAATTATATTGGGCTTACAGCCCGCAAATACGTAATTCATTTCCGGATTGCTTCGCCGCTTGCAGCGGATCGCAATGACGTATGTTCACCTTGTTTGATGTCATTGCGAGGCGTTAGCCGAAGCAATCCATCCCTTTTACGTCATTGCGAGGCACGAAGTGCCGAAGCAATCCAGAAAACCTAAATCCTAACCAATCATTATTCCTTTACAAATTTGCCTGCCTTACTGTCGACTTTGATAAAATAGATGCCGCTTGGCAATGCGGAAACATTAATTGTTGCGCCGCCCGTAGGGGCAGGTGTAAAACCTGCCCCTACGACCATTACGATACGTCCTGACAAATCGGAGATTACCACATTTTCAATTGTCAATGCTCCACTCTCGATTGTCAATTCGTCTTTGACGGGATTGGGATAAATTTTCAATCCTCCCGCGTCCGTGTCATATATTGAATATTTTACAATGATGGCGTCATCCCAGCCTTTTCCCGTAACGCCCGCCCAGTCGCCGTTTCCGAAAGAAACTGAACTAGAATACCCTGCGGCAACGAAGCCGTCCGATACGGCTGTTACGGAACGATTGTAATCAAAATCGCTGCCTCCGAAATTCTTTTTCTACACCACATCGCCGTTGTTGTTGTATTTTACAAGGATGGCATCACGCTTGCCTTTTCCCGCAATGCCCGCCCAATCGCCGGTTCCAAAAGAACCATCACCGGAATACCCTGCGGCAACGACGCCGTCCGATACGGCTGTTACAGAATAATAGTCATCAATACTGCTTCCGCCGAAATTCTTTTTCCACACCACATTGCCGTTGTTGTCGTATTTTACAAGGATAGCATCTTCGTTGCCTTTTCCTGTAACGCCCACCCAGTCGCCGGTTCCGAAAGAACTTGACCACCCTGCGGCAACGATGCCGTCCGATACGGCTGTTATGGAATTATAGTAATCATTACCGCTGTCGCCGAAATTCTTTTTCCATAGTACATTGCCGTTATTGTTGTATTTTACAAGGATGGCATCATCGCTGCCTTTTCCCGCAACGCCCGCCCAGTCGCCGGTTCCGAAACCAGAAGACCACCCTGCGGCAATGATGCCGTCTGATACGGCTGTTACGGAAGTATAGTAATCACCACCGCTTCCGCCGAAATTCTTTTTCCATAGTACATTGCCGTTGTTGTCGTATTTTACAATGATGGCGTCGCCTTTTCCCGCAACGCCCGTCCAATCGCCGTTTCCGAAAGAACTTGGATAAGAATACCCTACGGCAACAACGCCGTCCGATACGGCTGTTACGGAATAATAGCAATCCTCATCGCTTCCGCCGAAATTCTTTTTCCATATCACATTGCCGTTGTTATCATATTTTACAAGGATGGCGTCATCGGCGCCTTTTCCCGCAACGCCCGCCCAGTCGCCGGTTCCAAAAGAACCTACATTAGAATATCCTGCGGCAACAATACCGTCCGATACGGCTGTTACGGAATAATAGTAATCAAAATAGCTGCCGCCGAAATTCTTTTTCCATACCACATTGCCGTTGTTGTCGTATTTTACAAGGATGGCGTCAATGTAGCCTTTTCCTGCAACACCTGCCCAGTCGCCGGTTCCGAAAGAACTTTCATAAGAATACCCTGCGGCAACGACGCCGTCCGATACGGCTGTTACGGAATAATAGCCATCATCATTGCTTCCGCCGAAATTCTTCTCCCACTGTACATCTTGCGCCCAAGCGCTCATGCTTGCCATTAAACCTACGAGGCAGATTGCTGCTGCAATCACATACCTCAAATTGAAAATTTTTTGTTTCATTTTTGTAAAAGATTATTGAATTAAAATTGAAAGTGCAAAGTTAGAAAAAAAATTATGAATTATGAATTATGAAATTTTTAAGATTTAATGTTTAAAGTTTCCGGATTGCTTCGGCACTTTGTGCCTCGCAATGACGGGATAAAAGTAGTTGTTTCGGCTAACGGCTCGCAATGACGTCAAATCCCGTGACAGTACGTCATTGCGAGGCACAAAGTGCCGAAGCAATCCGGAAATCCTAATTCCGTTTCCAAGGCGTTGCCATTGGGCTGGGTTATAATGGGCTTACAGCCCATTATTTTCTTGTTTACATTCGTTTGAAAACGAGTGAAATTTGGTTTTATGTTTTTAACATAAATATTCTACGTTAAAAACGCTCTACCATTAGCCCCATCGTTGCAAATGAGGGGCAGCAAAGGCAGTTAATATTTTTCAAAAATTTTGATTCCACTTCTTTTTTCAAAAAAACAGCGGCAAAGGTACATATTATATTTTATTTTACAAAAATATATGAAAATGGCTTTTTACTGCATGATTTAATGATTTTTTAGTACTTTTGGCAAAAAATTATTTAATTCAAAAACATTTTTTTTTAATGAAATCCATAAATATTTGTTTCTCTCCTGCTTTATATCCTTATTATTCTCAAAATGATGATAAAACACTTGTTGTAGTTGTTGATGTTTTTCGAGCAAGCACTACAATTTGTGCTGCTTTTGCAGCGGGAGCGGTGGCAGTGTGTCCGGTAAAATCCTTGAATGAGGCAGTGCAAGCAAAAGCGCGCGGCAGTTTAGTTGCTGCCGAACGCAATGCCGACAAATGTGATTTTGCTGATTTTGGAAATTCACCTTTTGATTATACGCCTGAAAAACTGTACGGGAAGACTCTGTTTTTTACATCTACAAACGGTACTTCTGCTATTGAAACCGTTAATAATTCGAATTCTGCGGAAATTATTATTGGTGCATTTGTTAATTTACAGGCGGTTGCCGATTTTTGCATAGAAAGGGGAAAAAATATATTAATCCTGTGTGCCGGATGGAAAAATCGTTTTAGTATTGAGGATACGCTTTTTGGGGGCGCTTTGATTGAAATTCTTATAGCAAGCGGCTATTTTACTGCAAATTCCGATTCTGCTTATGTTTCACAAATTCTTTGGAAGCAGGCAAAAGACAATATTTTTAATTTTTTAAAAGATACGGAACATTTTTCGCGGCTTAAAAATAGAGTTTTGGATAACGACATTCACTTTTGTTTACAAAAAAATACAATAAATCTTTTACCAATCTTCAATAAATCGAAAAATCTGATAGAGTTATGCTCTGTGGGGTAGTATTTTCCAAAAAAACATGGAAGATAAATATTTTGCCTTCCATGTTTGAAATTTTATAATATAAAGTAAAAAAACTATTGCACTGTTATTTTTTCTGTTCGCATTTCACCTTGTTTGGTTTCTATTTTCAAGATATAAGTTCCAGGTTCATTGGGCGCATATATTGTATTTATGCCATTTGTTAATTGATATTGTGCAACTTGAACTCCTAAAACATTCCAAAGGGTTGCCCTTTTGCCGTCTGCAAAAATTATCGTAATAGGTTGATATGGCGATGCGAGTGTAGGGCGAACCGTCAGGTATTGGTTTTCATTATAAATCGGCTGAACGGCACATGTGAAAAGTTTAACTCCATCATCGATTCTGGTAAGCAAAACGCGATAATATGCTGTAGTATCAAGTACTTCACCTTTGGCACCAACATAGAGATACGAGCCGTTTTCGTTTGGAATTGCTTCACCGTCCTTATACCATTGGTAAGACGACCATTGGTAGCCGCCGTTAAAATTCTGATTTAACAAAGCCAATACATCGTTCCATCGTTGTGTAATTACTGATGAGGCATACAAAACTGAAAATTCGTATTTAAAATCTTTTTGCATATTTCCATCTGATAATCGTACCGTTGCAGTATAATAGTTCGGGCGGACGTCGGTGGGCATAGGAATTGGTATGCTTTGATCAACAATTACTTGGTTTATTTGATCAACGAAACCGGCAGCATGTGCTTTGTTATCAAAAAGTACAGAATAAGTAGTTGCTCTGCCGGCAACTACATCAAAATTAATATCAAATCTCGGTTCGTCGGCGCATATTTCGTTAAGCGTGGAAAAGTCAACCAATATTTCATTAACGGTAAGATAGAGATTTACCGTACTGTCACAACCATACATATTTGCATTAGGCAAGGTTACCGAATAAAAGTAATCTCCCAATTCACTCTGCGGAGGTAAATTGAAAGGAGGAACGGTATATGCCTCTCCACCATTGATTGTATCAAAAACTATCGTATCCGATGAGGTAATATAAGGGATAACAACATTAAATGTATCAATGCTGCAACTAATTGAGTCTCGGAAAAGTATTTGTTGAGTGCCTACGGGAACTGTTCCGGAATAATTATTAGCATGATGCCAACTGTTTCCATCATCAACACTTAATGAAAGAGCAGGGCTTCCTTCATTATTATTTATCGAAACGTTTAATATTCCTGTCGGAGAATCACAAGTTGATTCAACGCTGAATTGTGGCGGAGTAGATATTTTATCATAAACATAAATAGTTTTGGTCACTGCGTTTGCTTCTGAGCAATATTCTACCGTTACATTAATATTAAAATCGCCGCCATTGACAGTAACAGGAGAATTTACTATATATGGAATATTAATCGAAGATGTTCCAGGGGGAACTGTAATGCTTGTGGGCAAAGGGCTGCCGTCAGGAGAAACAACATCATTAACCGCTGCACCCGAATACGACAAGGTAACAGCAACTTCACTTGGGAAAGGGAACAAGTTTATAGTAAATGAATTTTGTTCGCAACCGGCAAATACATTATCCATATTTTCAATTCCGGCGCCTGCATTAACCACTTGAGATCCCAAATCCAAACTGCCGGCAAGCAAAAATACACCTGAGCCATACTTATTGTCACTAACATTTGCGATCGCTAATTTCAAATGATAGGTCTGACCAGGAATAACAGTTACTGGTGCTGTGGGCAGCAGAACAGTACGTCCATTAAAATTAGTATAAGTGTTACCTGCTCCATCCACATAGTATTGCAAATTTACAGCAGAGCAACTAATATAATAGGCAGGATGTACAGTGTTAATGGATACCGGCGTGGTACTGTACGGAAGAAGGGCAATATTTTGATTGCCGGAAATGCCAGGACCTGAAATAAAAAATCCGAATACATCATTATAAGAACTGCAACTAAATACGGGATACTCTTTGGAGGCAAAAATATATTGAAAACTTAAATGATCAGTGTACGGAATCATATCAAATTCCAATTTGGTTACTGTGTGTATATTTCCACCCGGTATTAATGATGCCAAATCAGAGTCGTATCCACTCTCTCCTCCGTCCATAGTATTATTATCTGAGTTAGGTCCTTCAGCTTCATAAGCCTTGCCTGTGCACATTAAAAGACCTGATACCATACCGAGTCCGTCCATTGTGCCGTTGTCGAAATATGCCAGCGACCTATCAGTTGTTGAAGTCCACGAACTGCCATTCCATCCAAGTCCTTGATGGGTAACATTAGATACTAAACACTGACCTCCTTCAACAAAAACATTTTTTACCAATTCATCGGGAGTATAAGTGTTATAAGGACTTGTTTGATTAATATGAATGCTTGGAATAGTTGCCGCAGGGGTTTGTAGTGTAGTAATTGTAACATCTTCAATACTGCCCGAAAGGTCTGTTGTTTGTACGTTGTTTGTCCATAAAAACACGAGCTTTGCCAACGAACCGTTTCCTGAAACCCGGAATGAACATTGCTGCGGGAAAGACGTTTTGCGCGACACCTGATATTTTTGATATTGCAACGCTGCCGCCGGTGCAACAGAACTTTGCGTTGCCCAATCGGAAATATTTACCGAAGGATTGTCAACCCAATATACACGCAATGCATCAAAAGGGCTACCCCAATCGTAGTCAAGTTCTCCTGTTACTTTCCAATAAAAAGTAACAATATATTCTTGCCCTGCAACAGTATTAAATTCTCTGTACACAGGAGTAGTACCGTTTTCCTTTGCCAAGCAAATGAGAGAATTCGAAGTAGTGTTTTCAATAACCCATTTATTTGTGGTTACCGAACTTGGAATTACCCATTTGGAATTTTCGGCTGCGTCATCAAAATTGCAAGAATAAGGAATTGTCGCAATTTGTGCATTTACTGTCATAAAAAATGATAACAGCAACATAATCAATATGTTAAATTTTATTTTCATATTATAAAATATTTTTACTTAACCTGTTTTAAAGTATTTCGCAAAGTTAAGATTTTTTTTTTTTAAAAAACCAAATAATATCAAAAAAAATATTTTTATATAAATTACATTTTTAGATTACACAAATAATTATTTTTTTTGGAAAAATATAAGGGTACGAAAAATTTATTTATATAAATCGTAATTGAAGGTTACACATAATGTATTCGTATTTCATTGAATATTAATACTTTATGGTATTTATTTGTGTGATTAATTATTAGAAATTATATAATAAAAAAGCAGATTATGTCTATTTTATATTTTTAATTAGTTGCAGCACCACATCAGCCGCTTTTTCTGAAGGAAGTTTATCTGTGGGCTTTAATTTGAGTAATTGTTCACATGCTTGAATAATTTGAGTTTTACATTTTTCACTATTTTTAAAAAAAGAAAGTATTTCCGGCACAATTAAATCAGCTTTGCAATTGCGTAACACAAATTCGGGAATAATAAATCTATCAGCAAATATATTTATCAGGTTTGCGTATTTAGTAACAGCTAAAAACTCGACTATTGCGTTTGTTAGTGGATTAAAAGTGTATCCGATAATGTGTGGGGTATGGCAGGCGGCAAGTTCTAACGAAACGGTTCCAGATGCAGCAATTGCACATTCACTCACATAAAATGCCTCATAGCGGGATTGTTGCCCCAAAATTATTTTATAGGGAATATTAGTATTTTTAAAATACTCATTTATTTCATCTTTGAGATTTTCAACCGAAGGTATTAGCAAAAACAAATTCTCTATTTCGTTGTTCAGCCGTTTAACACTTTCAACAAAAATTGGTGCAAGGCGGTTCACCTCGTTATGGCGGCTGCCTGGCAACACACAAAGGACATGCGCATCTTTTGGAATTTCAAATTTTTTGCGTAAAAATGGAATATCTTTTGGCAAATCGGCAGTAGTTTCAATTACGGGATGCCCAACAAAAGTGCAATCCAAGCCATATTTTTCAAAATAAGACGGTTCGTAAGGCAAAAGTGTCATCAAATGTTCAATAAGGTGCGCCGCTTCCTTTGCTCGACCTCTTTTCCAAGCCCAAACCTGCGGTGCAACATAATGAACTTTGGGTATTTTACATTTTTTCTTTTTTAATTTTTTTAAAATAGAATTAATAAACCCCCAACTATCAACGGTAACGATCACATCTGGCTGCACTTTCTCAATGTCGAAGAAAATTTGGTTGCGGCAACGTAAAATCACAGGCAATTTTGGTATAACCTCAAAAGCACCCATCACAGAAAGGTCTTTTATATTAAATAAAGAATGAAAACCTTCGGCTTTCATTGTCTCGCCTCCAGTCCCGAAAAATTCAGTTTGAGGATACCTTGCTCTAATGGTTTTCATCAGACGAGACGCTAATATATCCCCTGATGGTTCTCCTACAATAAAATAAACACAAAGTTGTCTCTCTTTCTCAGCAGACAATTTTGATGATTGCGATGGATTACTTTTTTTCACAATATTCAATTAATTCATTAATTTTCATGATGCAAAATTACATTAGATTTTTGAATTACAGATATCAGAATGATAAATTACCATTTTTCTTTATTTTTGCATTTTGGCAATCAGGGCAGTAAAGGGTGATTTTTATTGTCATATTACAAAAATACAACTTTATGTCCTGATTACTAAATCTTTATAACAGCATACTTTTTAAAGCACCACAAAAAAATTTATTATATGAATTATTTGGGGCAATTGTGATAATTTTATTTTTTATGGTTTATTTTTTAGTGCAGTACAAAAATCATATTCAGTAAAATTATTGTTAAATACGATAGCAGTAATTATTCCACCGATAATGATTAGTACCATTGCCACAATCACTCCTGTTCGTAAGGTTTTTTCCTGCAATAATTTCAGTTTTCATGATAAACAGAATAAATGATAAAAAAAATCATTGTTCTGTAAAATATTGATAATCACGTAAAACGGTTTCAATATATGCACGGTCGTTCATAGAGGGATTTATTTGAGAAATGGTCTGTTCTATTTTTTGGCGCAGTTTTTTAATTGTTTCCACATCATTAATAGTACGAGCGCGGGAGTATGCCTCTCTAATAATGCGCACATCATTATCGGACAATTGCAGAACCTGCGTAAAAACGGGCTGATAATCTTGCACAATTCGTTCAAAATCAGGGCGTTGATTAAAATGCTGAACTTGTGTAGAAATCACGACTGTTTTAGCCACAAGGTCTGCAACACGCTGACGCTTTTCCGAAGCCAGCATCACAACCAAACCCACAATATTGTAAAACATTCCGTCCACGAATCCAAGAAGCCAGCGCACAAAATACGTTCCGAAACTTGCCTCTATTCCATCTTCACGCACTATACGAATCCCTACAATACGTTTACCCGGAGTTTGTCCTTCCCAAAAATACGGAAAAAGGAGTTGATACATAGATATAATCAATAACATTGTAAGAACTAAAATTACAATTAAAACATTTCCAGTATCACCGTGAAAAATTGTATTGTTTGACCCTATTGCTGCAAATATTAATATCATAATTATTGCAAAAAGTCCTACAAAAAGCCAGTCGAGCAGGCGCGCACCGATACGACTACCTACTGAGGCAAGAGAATAATTGATATTTACATTTTGAGCAGTGTTTATTTGAGGCATAAATTATAGATTAAAATGTTTATATATAATGTTTTGAGTGAATCTTATTTTTTTTTAATTTTTAATTTTTGAATTTGCTGCTGCAAGTTTTCAATTTCTTTATCCTGATTATAAATTGTTTTCAAAAGTTCATTCAATTCTTCATTTTCAATAGTTGTAGGATATTGTTCATCAACCCGTTCCAAAAAGTCGGCAAGAATATTCATATAATTGATAAATGCGTCGTATGGGCTTTCAAAACGATTTTCAAAAGTATCCGTATGACTCATAAAACGAAAATATTCACTTGTTTGCAACACGAGCCAGTCGCGCAGCAGCGGCTTGTCGGTACAAAGATGGACGCGCTCTGAAACAGCATAAAGTTTATTCAGCGCTTCCTGCTGAAGGTCGTTACCTGTCCAAGAAGTCAGGTTTTTGTCACTTCCCGCCCAACTCATTGGATAAGGAACAAACAATGCTCCGGCAGAATCGTTGGTTTTAGTAATTTCACTCGGTGTTGCAAAATTAATACCCTTCTCAAAAGCAAATACAGGCAATGATTTTAAAAAATTAAAAATTCCCGAATCGGCAACATTGAAAATCCCAAACGCCTCATAACCCATCCAAATATTAATAACTGCCTCTTTTTCGGGGAGAGCGGCAATCCATTTGATATAGGTTTCTGCTTTTAATGGAAAATTCAACCATGTGCGGTCGGAAAATCGAAAAGAAATATCGTCGCTAAGTTTAAAATTGCGAACCAGCAGTTTGAGTTTGTTTATCGTGGCATGATTGTACACATAATTGGGACTTTTCCAGCCCATAACGTGTTTTGCCTCGTCAATTAACATAGTTTTAAATCCCAAACGGGCAACCATTTCGCCTATTTCGTCGGAATAAATCAATTCGGAATTACATAATGCAGAAGGTTTTTTGCCGAAAAGGGTTGTTATTTTTGCAGAATGCTGTTTTACTTGAATTTCAAACTCTTCTGCATTGAAAACAGAAGCCAAAGAGTGTGAATACGGCTCTGCTAAAAACTCAACGCAGCCGGTTTTTGCCAATTCCTGAAAACTCTCAATAACTTCCGGTGCGAAATTTTCAAACTGGTCGAGGGCGATGCCCGAAATAGAAAACGCGCAATGAAAATTGCCGTCACTTTGGCGAATCATTTCCAAAATTGCCTGATTAGCAGGTATATACGAGCGCAAAGAAAAGTTTCGAATGCGCTCTTCGCTTTGAAAATCATCATAATAGTAATGGTCAAAACCGATGTCAAAAAAACGATAACGCTTCAATTCTATCGGTTGATGGATTTCAAAATAAAGGCAAATGTTTTTCATCAAATATTTTTTTGCAAATTTACATGATTTTTTTCAATTTTAATACAATTTAAATTTTACCCAAATTTTACAAGTGGGAAATTGCTGTTTTTCCAAACATTCAAACTTTTCAAAAAAATACAGGACTGCCTCATTTTTTAGACAATCCTGCATTAAAAACATTTTTGGTATTATATTAAAAAGTATGCTAATTTTAAACAAATGTCACACCGCAATCTTCTTAAAACAGCAGAGACGCAACCTTTAGCGTCTCTACAATTCTTGGCACAAGTTTTTTTAACTTGCACTAAAACAGAGATAAGCATATCTATTGTTTTAATATTTGATTTATCTCGATTTCATTTAGACCTGTTGCCTCACACACTTCATTCTTTGACATACCTTTTGCTAACAGATTTTTGGCAATGATTACGGCTTTTTTATGTTCGCCAATGGCTTCGCCTTCTAACAATCCTTCTGCTAATCCTTCGTTTTTGGCATCTTTTAAGGCACTGCGCTCGGTCATTGCGGCTATCTTCCACTTGTCGTAACTTTCTAACTGCGCTTTGCTATATGCCGCCTTCTCGGTATATTGGACGGCTTCACGAGTCAGTTCGTTTTCCAACAACTCCTTAGGAACCTCTGTCGTGCTCTCGTTAATCTCTGTGAGAAACCGCAACCAAAGGTCGCGTAACTTTTTTTCTGCAAAATTTTTGGGCTTAAACTTAGGCAACTCAACAAA
>Ga0123357_10000855_pt1 | contig 31004 bp, 25 predicted proteins | sample TergutEmb28metaG_FD_89873 | JGI IMG/M metagenome (GOLD analysis project Ga0123357, IMG submission 89873) | Embiratermes neotenicus P4 segment gut microbial communities from Petit-Saut dam, French Guiana - Emb289 P4 | ecosystem: Host-associated > Arthropoda: Insects > Digestive system > Gut ...
ACAATTTTTTCAGCCATTTTTCAAAAGACGAGGACGAAGATTTAAATTTCGGCAAATTAGCCGAAGAACTGATGCGGATAAAGAAAGCTATGCCGATGATAGCAGACAATGCGCTTGTTCTTTTCAACGAATCGTTTGCGACGACGACAGAATCGGAAGGATTTGAAATTGCGTCGGACATATTGAGGGCGATATCCGAAACGTCGCCGAAAATCTTTTTCGTCACGCACAATTATCCCCTGCTGAAAAAACGGCATGAAGTAAGCAAGCTCCTGGCGCACGGCACGGAGATAAAAAGTTTGATTGTAAGAGAAGGCGAAAATCCCGCGGACAGGACGTACAAAATAATCGAGGGCGAACCGCAGGAAAATATAAACACAATCGATTTTTTTGAAAAACTTACGGCGAATATAAATATTGAAAATATTATTTGAATTTATTGAATTTTATTATCCACAGGTATTGTCTCGACAGGCACAACGGGGATAAATGTCCCGCTGCCGCTTACGTTTCCGTCGGAAGATTGCATGTACATATTCGGGACGTCGCCGACAATTATCGTCTCTGCTATTGCAATCGAAGTGGAAACATCTGTAGACTCTACGGAAAAAGGCATAATAATTGAGACGGTGACGCGCACCTCGAGCATTATCTGAAGTCGCGTCTGGTTTATCCCTGCGGACGTGAAAACGTTTGTTATATTTGTCGTCACAGACCCTACGGGAAGCAGAATAATTTCAAGTTTCGGTCCGCGTCCGGAAAAAAATTCATTGTCTAATAAATTGCCTATCGGGATATATAGATTTATATCCTGCAAATTGGAAAGTTTGTTTAAAATATCGACGGATAATCGGGATTTAAGCTGATTTACAGTTATTATATTTGTCTTGAGCGCGGTTATTTTCCCGCTGGTGTCTTTTTCAAAAGACACTAAATCGTCATAATTGATGTTATTGGCTGTAATTTCATCGTTTATGGCTTCTCCAACCACTCTTGACGCTATGCTTTGCGCATGAGCTTCCGCCATCGATACTATAATAGGTCTTATATTAATTTCCGAATATTTTATAATTCCAAAAACTGCCAGCATTAATATAAGCAGAAACAGTATGAATTTATATTTCCCTTTCATTCCCGTTTTGCCGTGCGCTGAACGCATATAATCGTTTTTTTTACTCTTTCTGTGTCTGCTGAATTTATTCAAGGATTTCCGGTTATATTTTTTTTCGTTTATAACTTCAGAGACGCTGCCGCTGCTTATTATTATTGAACGGGACATTTTGTTAAGCATCCCCTTTAAAGATTAAAAAATCCAAAAAAAATATTATTTTTTATATATTTTATGAAAAAAATAAAAAAACGTGCTTATTTTTTCAAAAAAATTAAATTTGCAGGATATATTTATTATGTTATATCCTGCAAATTTTTAATTAATATTTACGTTTTCTTGCCGCTTCTGATTTTTTCTTGCGTTTGACGCTTGGTTTTTCGTAATGCTGTCTTTTTTTAAGCTCTGTCAAAACACCGCTTTTAGCGCACGAACGTTTGAATCTGCGCAATGCGCTGTCTAAAGTTTCATTTTCTTTTACTCTTACTTCTGCCATTGATATTATTTTATCCCTCCTCTCGCACTTGCAGAGAGAATTAACATGTATATAAAATAAACAGTATATAGAAATATATACACCTTAATCATTCCATAAAATATTATACTATATTTCTTTTATAAAGTCAAGAGTATATAACATTTTATTTGAAATTTATATGTAGAGGTATAGTTATAGAAGCGAAAAAAGAATAGAAGATAGCCAAGCGGTAAAAATCAAGGAGAGTATAACGAAAAGCACCGAACCGAAAGGAAAATCTTCTATTAAATATGAAAATAAATATGAAAAGTATAACCGCAACTTACCTGATTTATTCAATTTTCCACATATTACCCTGAATTTTATCGCTTTTAATTGACGCCCTAACACTTTTTTTACATATTTTTCAAATATGCTATTGCATTAAAGTAATTTATATGATATAATATAAAAGTTATGTTTATCCTGTGTTGTGTATAATTTACGGATAAACAGCATACGGAGGGGTATCGAAGTGGTCATAACGGGGCTGACTCGAAATCGTGTTATCTCTCCCTAAAATTGAATAAATATGCACGGAGGGGTATCGAAGTGGTCATAACGGGGCTGACTCGAAATCAGTTTGAGTGCAAACTCACGCGGGTTCGAATCCCGCCCCCTCCGCCATTAGGAACAAATGCGAACCCAACCCGATTTTTTATCGTCGGGGAGGCGTTCGCGTTTGTTTTTGAATTGTAAACATAAACCTGAACACCTTGTTTTTAGGCAAGTGTTTTGGGGGGGGTTATATTAAAGTTAGAACAATACTTTATGACGAAGAAGAATAGATTTGATAACACCAAATCTGTTCTTTTTATTGGCATTTTATTTCGTTTTTTTTATCTAAAATATATGAATTTGTAAAAGTTTTATTATATCTTGAAAAATTATGTTAAATATGATAATATAATATGTGATTTTGTCATTTTAATTTATAGCTATCAAATGTTTTATGAAATAATTTATGAATAATATTCTCAAAAGGTAAAGTCAAACATGATTTATTCGACTTATACAGATCCAATCGAAAAATCAGGGATAAAATTAAACATAAGATGCTATCATGAACTAAAGCGCGCCGGGATATTAACGGTTGGGGATTTAATAAATTATGACCGTGAAAAATTATCAGAAATCCTTCACTTGGGGAAAAAGTATCTTGATAATATAATGACGTTTTTAAATGATTTGGATATGAAAACAGAAAAATTCCAATCAATTCCAGTTAAAGAAGACCCCGTTACGGAACAATTACGTATATTTCACGATACAAATGGAGTCTTATATAACGATATACCGTTGGAAGAACTTAATTTATCTCGAAGGTCATATAATCGGTTGAAAGATTTAGGTTATAATTTTGCTTCTCAATTAATTGAAATGACTGAAACGCAGTTATTAGAAATAAAAAATCTCGGCATAAGTAGCGTAAGTGAAATAATGGCAAAAATAGAATCATTAAATTTCACTAAAATTCAAACGGATAATTCATCGCTCAAAGAAAACATTAAATGCAAAGATTTTGTAACTGGGATTTCTGAATTGGTCACAATAAACAGCGATATGTTATATCATGAGCTTCTGCCGATTTTTGAACGTGCTGAAGAGGAAAGGATTACTGCTGAAAGCAAAAAAATGTTTTCAAATATTTATTTGCGTAATGCTGTTAAAGATAAAATATTTTCTTTTTTAGCTGATTTTAAATTCGGCGTCGATATAGTTGATATTATAGCGTTGTTCCCTGAAAATATTGTTGAGATTGATATAGTTGAAGAAGTTATTGTCGAAATGGAATCTGAGGAAAAGATTTTAACTGGAAACAGAATAGAAATCCGCAGACCGACAATATTTGAGTATGTACAAAACCTTTCAATCGAAAGAGACTGGGATATTTTTTTTCAACGTCTGCAAGGATTTACACTTGAAGATATAGGGATAAAATTCAATATAGGAAGAGAACGAGTCCGCCAAATTATCGACCGTAATATACGATATTTAAATAAAACTGTTGTCATTGCGGAAGATAAATATGTAGATATTTTTCTGAAATATGATTTTACGAGAGAAGAATTTTTTGAAATCTTTGGAAAAAATGAAATTGTATATAATTATTTGAATTTAGTATGCTATAAAAAATCCGTCGGGCAATCAATTGAACAATTTATCGAAGATGAATCAATTCCTGTAGAATTAAGAGAAAATGCGAAAAAAGTAATCGTGAAAAGAGTTGCCCAAAAGTATATAGTTATCGGAAGTGAACAGGTTTATAAAAACCGTCCAGAAATTTTTGATTATGTTGTGCGTACATATTTTCAAGATGAAGCGTCATTTGACGAATTTATTGAAGTGTATAACATGGTTCTTGACGATTATGGTCTTTCATCGGATAATAAATTAATAATTGACGGTCGTTCGTATGAAAACAGGCTTACGGAAAGTAATAAAATACTTTGGAAACAAGGACGAAGATTCCGTTATTACGATATAGAGAGCCGCGATTTTACCGAATTATTTGAGGAACTGGCATTAGACCAATATAACGATGTTGAATATTCCTCATTAAAATTTTTCAGAGATTATCCTAACCTTATGAAACAATATGATATACGGGACGAATACGAGTTGCATAATTTACTCAAAAAATTATGCCAAAAGTCGGAATTTTCAAATATTACTTTTGGAAGAATGCCAATGATTGAATTTGGACAAGCAAACCGCGACACACAGGTGTTAAATATGCTAATGCTGTTTTCTCCGATAACACCCTTGGATTTTAGTGCGGCTTATGAGGCAGAATATGGCGTTCTGTCAACAACGGTTATGGGGGGCTTTTTAAAAAATTTTAATGAATATTTAAATAATAGTGTTTATTATATTTCTGAACCAATAACGAGATTTTCTTCTGAAATAGCTATCAATAATTTTGAATTTGAGCCAACAATGGTTGAAAAATCAATAAAAATACTTACCGACCGATATAATAATGGGTTCAGAGTGGATTCCCTTATTGAGATAAGTCGTTTTCGACGTTTTATAACCGATGATTTAGGCGATGAAGTTTATTTATCTGATGAAGAACTAAAACATTTAATTATTTCATGCGGTATGCTTTTTGAAGGCAAAGTTTATATTGTATCGTCGGAAGCAAAAGAATATATTAATGGACTGGGTGAGGAATATTTTAAAAGCGGTGCGAAAATTATCTTTTATGGAGAATTTTATGCTAAAAACGAACGTTGGCTATTTGAAAAAAGTATTATATCCGAAGAAATGCTGGAAAAAGTATTTCGGCAGCTATTTCCGTCTTATATATTTACACAGACATATTTTGGATTTATGAATGTATCAGTATATAAGGCTATTGAAAGTGAAATTCTTCGCGTTTGGGGCGATGATATATTGCTGAGCTATGAACAAATTTCCGAAAGACTGACATATGTTCCAATAAAAAGGATAAAAGATATTATGGGGTTAAACAACGATTTCATTTGGAATAGTATTGGAATATTTTCGCATATCAGCCGAATCGAAATAACAGAAGAAGAGAGGGAAGTTATTTGTGAGATTGCCGCAAACGAATGTAGTTCTCACGGTTATGTTTCTATTAGCGATATACCTTTGGAAGAAATCAAGGGGCGTAATTATGAACTATCAATAACGGCGATTCATAACGCTGTGTACCGTATTTGCTTGGCAGAAATGTTTGATAAAAACGGCAAAATTATCACCCGAAAAGGAGATAAACTTGATGCTCTGACCATTATGAAAGAATATTGCCGTACCATTGATAAATGCTCGCTTAACGAACTTCTTGAATTTGAAAAAGACTTGACAGGAGAAAATCACCGTTGGATACCGATGCAGGCAGGATATGAAATTATGGTTCGGACAGACGAAAATACATTCGTTTCTGAAAAATACCTTGATTTTGATGTATCAGCCGTTGATAATGCAATAGAATATTTTGTTCATGGAGAATATATCCCACTACGCGTGGTTACTACGTTTGCGGTATTTCCATATTGCGGAGAGACTTGGAATTTATTCTTGCTCGAAAGTTATGTTCGGCGTTTTAGTTATAATTTTAAATTTGAAACTCCGTCTGTAAACAATAGAAATATAGGTTGTATTGTTCGTAAGCATTCAAAATTGAGTTACAATGAAATTATGACCGATGCTGTGGCAAAATCAGGTGTTTCTTTGAATGATATAACCATTGGTAACTTTTTATATGAAAATGGTTATATAGGTAAACGTACAACTGCCAAAGTGAACGAAATTATAGAAAAAGCCAATGCCATGCGCGAAAGGAGCGATTAAAGATTTATTCATATACATACGATAAAGAAACAGGCGGAATACTTCTCAATTCTTCACCTACTGTTTTTTCAAAAGAACCGCGTCCGGTTTACGCTCCGGAATTGGACGTGCTGGGATTTGATAAATATTGGAAATATGACAAACAAACGGAACAACCTTATATGTGGGCGGAAGCGAATCACTACTATTACCGCGGAACGCTTGTCGCAAAGCTGAAAGGTGGAAATATATATACTCCTCCAGAGATAATCATTTCGGAAGATGAAAACGGTAATCCAGTAAAACCGGAGATGAACGGCAATTATTTACGTCCCGTTGACATAACGGCAATGGTGGAAGCAAACCAAGAAATGATTGAGATTATTGAACAAACCACAGTTAAGAAGATACTGGCAATCTACACCAAATACAAAAATAAACTCGATTGTTTCCACGTCGCATTTTCTGGCGGAAAAGACAGTTGCGTTCTTCTTGACCTTGTGAAAAAAGCCCTGCCTAAAGGCAGTTTTGTCGTGGTGTTCGGCGATACGGGTATGGAATTTCCCGATACCTATGAAGTAATTGAAAAAATAAAACAGCAATGTATTGAAGATGAAATACCATTTTATACGGCAAAATCACATCTTGACCCAAAACAATCTTGGGAATTGTTTGGTCCTCCATCACGAGTTTTAAGGTGGTGTTGTTCGGTGCATAAAAGCACCCCGCAGATATTGAAATTGAGAGAAATAACAGGCAAGAATGATTATACAGGATTAGCTTTTGTTGGTGTTCGCGCACATGAAAGCGCAACACGCGCCGAATATGATTATTTTAACGACGGCAAAAAAATAAAAGGTCAGTATAATCATAATTCTATTCTTGAATGGACTTCGGCTGAAATATGGCTTTATATGTACGCAAACGATATATTTATAAATGAAGCATATAGAAGAGGAAGTTCAAGAGTCGGATGCGTTTGCTGTCCAATGGCAGGAAATATTGGCGAATACAAAAACAAAGTTTTATATCCCGAAATTATTAACCAATTTATCAAATTAATAAGAAATACAAACAGCAAAACTTTTACAGATGTCCTTTTTGAAGAATTTATGGTTCACGGTGCTTGGAAAACTCGTGCTGACGGGAAATTTATAAAAGGTGTTGCAAAAAAATATTATGAAGAAACAAAAGATGGTAAAACACTAATAACAATTAAAAACCCTCTCTCTGATTGGCGAGAGTGGATTAAAACACTAAATTGGGATATTCCGATTAATGTAAACCCTATTGAGGACGGATATACTGTTTCGGTATCGGAAAGTGATTTGAAAACTAATCCGTCGATGGCAAAGATATTTAGGCAAATTTTCAAAAAAGCAGTTTCGTGTAGTGCTTGTACTGTCTGTATGGCAAATTGCAAAAATGGTTGCATTACTTTTGAAAATATGAAAGTAAGGATTAATGACTGTCGGCACTGTCTTGGCTGTCACAATTTGCCTAACGGTTGTTTGCTGTACGATTCATTAAAAATTCCAAAAGGAGAAACAACAATGGGAAAGGTACGTTCTATTAATTCATTTCAGACACACGCTCCAAAATACGATTGGATGAAGAGTTTTTTTGACAATAAAGAAGACTTCTTTGATGTAAATACCTTGGCAAAACCACAGCAAACAAAGTTTAATGTGTTTCTGGAAGATGCAAAATTGTCAAAGTCAAAGACTTTTTCCCATTTTGCTGAACTTCTGTGTTCTCTCGGTTGGGAAACAGGTACAGCAATGGGACTTATGCTTGTAAACCTCGTCTCTAACAACCCTCAATTTGAATGGTATATAAAAAATCTTGATATTGGGCAGGTTTATATGCGTACAAATGTGATTGTTATGCTTATGAATAACGAAATCGGCGATACTCAGGCTGGACATATAGCTTCTGCTTTCAAACGTTTGGTTGAAACCCCGCTCGGCACAAGCCTACATTTCGGTCACGTTACCAACGAAGGCGACATCGTTCGCACAAAATGTTCGGTGAGTGACCCGCGCGTGGTTTTGTACGGCTTATTTAAATTTGCGGAGAAATGCAACGACTATAAAGAATTCACGCTTGCCACGCTCCTGAATGACAGCATTGAACGCGATGGTATAAGCCCCACACGCATTTTTGGACTTGACCGCGACGATATGATGCCGATGCTATTAGGATTATCAGCAAAATATCCTGAATTTATAACTGCGTCATTTACGCACGACCTTGAAAAAATCACGCTTGCAGAAGATAAATCATCACAAGATGTACTTGCCTTGTTTAAGGGGGATATAACAAATGGCTAATAAATACCGCGAATATTTCGATATCGACGAAGATTATTTTCCACAAGTAAACGACTCTGCCATTGCCGCCGCCAGTCCCGACTTTTGGATGCGTACTTATCCGCACCATACATTTATTGAGATGTTGACCAGTATGGAGCGCGTGTTGGCACGGCAGGAGAAACGTTCGCTTTGGATTGAGGGTGCATATGGCACAGGCAAATCGCAATGTGCTTATGCGCTTAAAAAGATTCTTGAAGTGATGGAAGAGGAATTACGTGCTTATTGGGATAGATACGAACCATTGAAAAATAAATCCGACCTTCTTGAAAAAATTATCGGTCATAAGCAAAAAGGTATTATAACCGCTTACCGTTATGCTTCAGGGATGATTAATTCACCGCGCGATTTATTTCTTGCCGTGCAGGAAACCCTTAAAGCGTCTCTTGTTGCCGCGAATCTTTATGCCGGAGAGAATACGTTAAAAGAAAGCGTTATTGCTTGGATTGACGAACCTACCCACAAAACCTTTTTTGATTTGCTCTTAACAAAGCCGGAATGGGCTGCACTGTTTAGTCAGTCCTCCGCCGACGAAGTACTGAACACGCTTCGTAAAGGAGGAGAAATCAAAACATTGATGGACAATATTTTCCATCTCGCAGACAAAGAGGGTATCACTGCTTTGAGTATTGATGCAGACAGGCTTATCGCTTGGCTTACGGATATTATTGACCGTAATAATATAAAAATTGTATTTATTTGGGATGAGTTCTCTGATTATTTCAAAAATAACCGCGAGAGTCTTTCCGAGTTTCAAAAACTCGCCGAATTGGTAAATTTGAAACCGTTTTATTTTATCGTTGTTACACACGAATCAGGGCAGTTGTTCACAACCGCCGATACAACTTGGACTAAAGTGCGCGACCGATTTATTCCCGTACAGATTTTTTTGCCTGATAATATTGCATTCGACCTTATCGGTCACGCTTTTAATATAAAACCCTCCGCAAAACCAGACTGGGATATTTTGGTTAATGGCGATTTAGGGGGACAAACGAATAGTGCGCGAAAAGCGGTAATGAATGTAACAAATATAACAAACCCTCAAGTGATGAAAGATATTATGCCAATTCATCCGATGGCAGCTCTTCTTCTAAAAAATATCGCATCCGCATTCAAATCCAATCAACGGAGTATGTTCGATTTTATTAAATCATCAAATACAGATGATGTGAAAGCGTTTCAATGGTTTATTGAGAACATGGGTCCCTTTTCTGATCACCCGCTACTTACAGTAGATATGCTTTGGAACTTCTTTTATGAAAAAGGTAGGGATAACCTCACTTCGGATATTCGATTGATATTGGATACTTTTCCGCAACAGCAAAATTTACGCGAAGATGAAAAGGCTGTTCTTAAAGCTATTTTAATCATGCAGGCGATTGACCAACGATTGGGTGGCACGATTGATTTATTTAAAGCAACTGAACAAAACCTCAGTTATGTTTTTGAGGGAATTTCTTCCGGCTTAGATGTGTCCTGTAAAAATATCGCAAAAGGTCTTAAAGACAAGGGAATTATTGTTGCCAAACCGATAAACGGAGGGCGTTATGCGTATGCTGCCGCCGTACTTGCGGGTGACCAAACAAAAATTGACAACCACAAGAAAGAAATATTGCAAAACAGTAATACTGCGAAATTTGTTACCGAAGGTGGGCTTTCTACCGTTTTATCCCTTTCACCTGCTCTTCGCTTACGCTTTGAGTCAGAACCCGGAACCGGTAAAATCACGCCGGTGACCGCTGGTGATTTTACACGTACAATAAATATACTTCGAGACAAGATAGAAAGCGGAGCGGAGAATTGGAGATTTCATGCTGTTATTGCTTTTGCCCAAGACGAGGCGGAGGCGGTAACTTTTCGTAAAATTATTAAAACGGCGGTCGCTGACGAACAATATAAAAATATTGTGTTCATTGATACGCTTTCCACGCCGCTCGGCTCGGAGGCATTTGAACAGTATGTTGATTTCTCTGCAATGGCTATGTACTACCAAGGAAACAACACCGCTTCATCAAGAGAGAGTTCCGATAAAGCAAAACGTGTATTAGACCAAGAATGGAAAAACCGAATCTATAACGGACAGTTTATAGTTTACACACATGATAACCCAGAAGGCGAAAAGCTCGGAAATGGACAGGGTGTTGCAAGCGTCCTACAAACCGTTATAACTAAAAAATATCAATATGTATTCGATTTTGCTAAAAATCTTACAGAAAGCCAGTTGAAAATAACTCCTGCAATGAAGCAATCGGCAAAGTCCGGTATAACGCAAAATACAAGCGGCGTTGTAGTCGGTATTGAAAAAAACGTATTGCCTACTGTTTGGAAAATCGATAAATATTGGGAAAACCCGGCAACATTATCCCTTCCTATTTCAAAAATTAAAATCGAGATAGATAAGCAAATTGAAAACGCATTTACCATCGAAGGACAAATTTCAATAGGTGAAATCTATGACTTCCTTGAAAAAGAATATGGTTTTGCACCATGCAACCTTTCATCTTTTATTACCGGGTTTCTTTTAAAAGAATATGGGAACGAGCAATTCAGATACAGCGATTCGTCTGGCGGACACGAACAAATGACACAAGACAAATTGGCTGAGATGCTTGGTAATTATATAGGTAAATCTCCCAAACCTACATATATTGTGAAAATGACAGCCGAAGAAATGGCGTTTTATGAACTTACTGAACAGGCATGGAGCATACCAGTTAATTCGTGTTCTTCCGCAGGACAAGCAGCTATATCTGTGACTGCAAAAATGCGCGGGTTAAATTTACCTGTATGGTGTCTTAAATCGGTGGATTCATTCGGTATTTACGATGTAGTTCAAAAGTATATTGAACTTGTTCAAAAAGAAGGAAATGAAGCTCATAAAAAAGCGGTCGAGATTGGAAAGATTGCATTAGCAAAACCATCTCTCGCAGATAATTTATCAACCTTGCTTACAATCGAAAACTGCCAAAAAGGGATGCGCGAATATCTTTTCACCTTTGAAGATGGCAAAATAATGGAGATTGCCACAGAAATTGGCGCAATTGATAATGTGCTTATTGATATACGTCGCCTGTTTGGGGTGAAACATTCGTGCCTATGGGATAAACAAACCGGCGAAGATGAAATACGAAAATTGCAAATTGAATATAGTATAGTTAAAGAAAGTAACTCAATTTTAAATACTTCGGCTCATTCGTTACCTGAAACATTCAAAGAATGGCGCGAAAAACTGAGATTTATTGGAATTTCCTGCGAGGCATTAAGGACAAAGTATTTGTCGTTAATAAAAGTGTTTGATATTCTTTTAAGAATCTATCAGCAAGTAGATATTCTTACCGAACAACTAAAAATGTTTCATTCTGAATTGGCAATATGTGGCAATGAAGTAAAAGAATTATTGAATAATGATAAGCGTATTTTTGCTGAAGTGTACGAATTATATCTTGAAGATTTGAGCGAAAGTGATATTACAGAAGTCAAGAGCAAATTACCAACAGGCTTGTTTGAGTTGTCTAAAACTGATTGTAATATAAAAGTGAGAGAAGCTGCCGAGGAGTTTCGTAAAAATCAGTTAAAATCACAGCTTTTTAGTTTGTGGCAAGGTAAAACTGGAACAAAGAATCCCCGTGAATGGTCGAATAGATATAGAACGCCAATCTTGTGTTGTGTTTCCGAAACTGATTTTGAAAAAGCAAAGAAAGCTTTTGAAACTTTAAATAGAAGTACAGGAACAGATGCTGAAATCAACGCCGCACTGTCTTTTCTTGAAAATACGACTTGCTTTGATGTTCTTTCGTCAGATAATATGAGAGATGCCGCCTTCAGGCGTGATATTATCGGTGAATACAGTACTTTGCTTAAAAGCCTTGATAAAGTTAGAGATAACCTTGATCGACTTTCGGTTGATACTTATGATTGGCGTGACAGTCCGAGCGTTAAAAGTAAAGTGAGGCAACTTGCCGAGGCTGAATATAACGCCGGCGGCAGCGATCAAGTTCTAATAAAAATTGATGATATGGATGACGCTCAATTAAAACAGTATTTAAAAAAACTTGTTAAGGATAATATTAAAGTCGGAATTGAAATCTTGGCAAATGGAGGCGAAAATTAAGAATGCAAATTGATTCGGTAAAGAAATATTTGATGTCTGCCGTTAAGATGCCGTACTTTTTGTTTATCGGCGACAGCCAATATGTCGATGCAATCGCTGAATTGTCATTATTGGGGCTTGATTTTGTCAAAATAAGCAAGTTTTGTGGAAGCAATGACAAATTTCCAGATATTGACGGATTGTTCACATATATCGAAGCGGCTGATGTAAACGCAAAGAGTAAAAAATTCGTAGTGACCGGAATTGGTGAATATCTTGCTCTTCGAGGAAACGACGAAGCGGCACGTGTTCTATCACGACTAAAAGACTTTAACATCGGAGGAGCAAAAGTTGTTTTACTTTTACGAGGAATTTATTCACAAATTGCTGGATTGAAAATCGATCCACGTTTTGACAATCGACGGTTCAGCGTTATTGATGCGGCTGAATGTGAATTATCGCTTACCCTTGTTGCTCCATCTGTCGGATTGTTGGCATTACCCGGCTTTGAATCACTGCTTGTAGAACTTGAAAATGGGCGTAGCGGGAGTATCGTTGTGAACACGGTTGTTAATCTTGATAAGGCATTATTCACTATACACAGAATAAATAATGCCTACGAAGGGATTAAATTCATCACAAGAGGGTTTGCATTGGAACGTTCGTGCGGAAGCGACTATTATTGGACAGAATTGCTGACGGAACTTAATCAAAATAACGGTTCGCTCGACGGGGTATTTGAAAAACATGGATTCGACACCAATGTTGAATCGGATTTTTATGTTCGTGTTTCAGGGAATGGTTATCGTAACTGGCTTTACTTCATTTATTTAAAAAGTAAATTTGGTACTTTATCGAATGGATACCTTCAATTTGTGTTGGAAAAAACGATTCGGTTTGAAGACTTTTGTATAAATATATTAAACACAATAATCGAAATTTCATATAGAGACAAGCAATTTCCTTCTTTTTATTTAGAGCGGAAATCTTTAGTTGAAAAATTCCCTGAATCGGATATAGCCGATTTTGTGGTAAACAATCGTAAAATTGTATCTGAGAGCATATATAAGCTGACAGATGGAACAAAAGTTGAACGTGAAGAAATAATCGCTTGGATTTCAAAAAATGGAATCGTGCCGCAAATTGAAAATAGTTATCCTGCCTTGACAGCTTATTTGAATAAGTATGTATTCAAATGTCTTGAACTTGCAGACGTATTAACTGAATATTTTAACACATACAAAAGGCAAAAATTATCAAACACGCTTGAGATTGAATTTTTACAAAAGGTTGATGAACTTGCAAACACTCCTCGGAAATTTAACCGCTTGCCAACAAGAAACGAAATATTGGATACTTTAGATAAGAGCGATACATATTTGTACTGGCTTGATGCTCTTGGTGTTGAATACTTGGCTTTTATTGAGAATTTAAGCCAAAAACGCGGATTATCTATTTCAATAAATATCGCCCGTGCGGAACTACCTACAATAACAACCATAAACCGTGACTTTTTTGATGATTGGCAAGGTGCTAAGTATAAAGACGAGGAACTCGACGAAATCAAGCATAAGGAAAAAGGTGGCTACAATTTTATAAATAATGAGTTTCCTATCCATCTTGCCAAAGAATTAGATGTTATTACTGCGATGATTGATAAAGCGGCGACAGAACTCGCCCTCCGGCATTATAAACGTTTTTTGATTGTAAGCGACCATGGAGCTTCACGGCTTGCCGTACTGCGACGTAAAGAAGAAAAATATGAAACAAATACCAAAGGTGAGCATTCAGGACGTTGTTGTAAATTGTTTCAACCTTATGATCTCCCTTTTGCCGCTGAAGAAAATGGTTATCTTGTTCTTGCCGATTACGGGCGATTCAAAGGCAGCCGTGCTGCAAATGTTGAAGTTCACGGTGGTGCATCGTTGGAAGAAGTTGTTGTTCCTATAATTGAATTGACCTTGAAAAATGGAAATATTATGGTCAAACTGGTTGATGAAAATGTGACGGTAGATTTTCGTACTGGTACCGAAATTAAGATGTTTTTAAATATACCAGTACATAATCTTTCCGTGGTGTTGAATGGAAAATCTTATATGGCTTCGCAGATTGATGATAATCACTACGTTGTGAAATTGCCTGACATGAAACGAGCAGGAGATTATCCGGCTGATGTTTATTCGGGAGATGACTTGATTGGTCAAATTTTAATTAAAGCACAAGGAAAAAGCGGCAAAGTCAATGACGCTTTTGATGATTTGTTTTAGGAGGTTCTTTTGATGATTGAAAAATTAAGAAATTGTTTTGATGAAATGGTTGTATATAAAGACCTAAAAAAAAGCAACTTCTTTTCTGCATTGAGCCTACCGTCTTTTATGCGGGATTGGCTATTAAAAAAATTTGAAGATGAAAATGGGCAGTTCGATCCTGATGAATTGCTTCGTTTCGTGCGGACATATTTACCACGCAAGGATGACTGGACCGCCATAAAGAATCAAGTAGTAATTGAACACGAGCGTGTAAAGTTCCTTGCAAAAGTATCAGTTGATATTGATATTAAAACAGGAGAAGTGTCTTTTTCGTTGCCCGATTTCGGACTATCAAGCAAAGACACCATCATTGAGGAATCCGTATGGCACACCTGTAAAGAAGATTTGGTACGTGGGCACGAAACTTGGGGAATGGTCGAAATTGGTTATAGGTCTCCTGACGATGGTGATAATAAGAGCAGAGGAAAAATTAAACTGACTACTTTTAAGACTTTTTGCCCATATACTATTGATTTGGAATACTATAAAGATACACGTCGCGAATTTGATACATCGGAATGGATAGATGTACTTTTAGGAGCGGTTGATTATAACGCAGCAGGATACCTCGGCGATGAAGAAAAAAAATTGACAATGCTAACCCGGTTGCTCCCATTTGTGGAAAAAAACTTAAACCTTATTGAGCTTGCACCGAAAGGAACAGGTAAATCGTATATGTTTGGACAAATAAGTCGTTTTGGTTGGCTTGCAAGCGGTGGCGTAATGAGTCGTGCAAAAATGTTTTATGATATTTCCAAAAGAACAGATGGACTGGTTGCAAACTATGACTATGTAACACTTGATGAAGTGCAAACGATTACTTTTCCAGACGTTGATGAGATGAGAGGTGCATTAAAATCATTCTGCGAAAATAGCTATTGCAATATAGGGAATCATCGGATTGATGGAAATGCTGGTATAATCCTCTGCGGAAATATTAAAAAAGAAATAATGGATGAAGACGGATATGGTAATATGTTTGAAGAACTACCGGCTGTATTTCATGAATCCGCTTTGATAGAACGTTTTCACGGTTTTATCAAGGGGTGGAATATCCCGCGAATGAATGATGACCTTAAAATTGCGGGATGGGCATTAAATTCCGAATATTTTTGTTCAATAATGCACGAACTACGCGAAGATATGAGCTATCGTGCTATTGTAGATGAACTAATCGAAGTGCCTGAAGCGGCGGATACTCGTGATACTGAAGCAGTCAAACGTATTTCCACCGCTTATTTGAAATTATTATTCCCACAAGTTCGTAGCGCATACGACATTACTGCCCGTGAGTTTAAACGGTATTGTCTTGACCGAGCTCGTAAAATGAGAGACACGATTAAATACCAGTTAGGTCTGCTTGATATAGAATATCGCGGTAAAGACATACCTACATTTAGTGTCCGACCTGACCTTAATGAAACGGAGTAATGGCATGGACAAAAAAAAATGTTATATTTGCGGAAAAGAATTTTTAAGTAAAAATGAAATTGGTCTTAATCAAAAATTCCATGGGCGTAAAACCACACGTTTCTATTGTTTGGATTGTCTCGCAGAAAACTTTGAAATTACTGTAGAGGAACTGCTCGCTAAGATTGAAGATTTTAAAGCGCAGGGCTGTACATTATTTGAATAGATTTATTGTGTATATAATTAGCACCGAAAATTTTTATAAATAATCACAAATCCCTATCATGTTTCCTCGTGTGCTGTAGCGTTCCCGTTTCCCCACTCAGAATATCGTCAACATTCCTCTTTATTTTTTCAACGGCGGCGGTGTCTGTCCGTAGTTTTGAATACTCCAAATCAAGCTGTTTCTTTATAGCGGTCAGCTTTTCACGCTCCGCTTGCCACTTCGTTATCGGCGGAAGTTTTTTCGGGTCGAAATGCTTTTGTAACACATTATGCAAATATTTCTCGGCGGACTCGTACATCATAATTTGCGGACGATTCGCCTCGTAATATCCATTGGCAGAGTCAAGTGCTTTCTGCGCCTTGCGTTCCGCTCCGAATCCTTTTACTTTTTTTAGGGATTCATATTGCGAATACAATTTTTCATACTGTGCTTTTTGTCCCCGATAGGCTTTGAAGTTCCCGCTGTGCTGTATATGCTCGTCAAGGGTTTTCATTCGGCGTTCAGTCTTTTTCAATTCATCACGGATTGCATATTGTTTGTCTGTCATAGACGATAATTTTTCCGCTAATCCCGCCATGTCAGAGATTTTATTTTCCGTCAGGAAATTAAGGATATTTGCCGCCGCTTTCAGATTATTGATAGAACCGTATCCACTCCGCTCCCCTGTCTGCTCCCGCCGTGATAAGATATTTGAGATAACATCGGCAAGGGTAGGCGGCGTAGTATTCGCAGTTTCTTCATCAAGCCAATTTTGCAGTTTGACAAGCCGTGCCTTTAACTGGCGCAACTTTGCATTTGTTACTTCGATTTCACGGTTTTTATCTCCGCGTTCGGTGCGGATTCCGCGCTTCTCCATTTGACAGGCGGCAACGCCGAGATGCACAGTTGGGATTTGCTCTATACCCTGCCGCTCGTAACTGCGATGGTCGATTCGCTCGGTCTGATTTGCCTTTTCCAAATATAAATTTACAATTTCAGCCTTTGCTCCGCGCCATTCCTCCGCTTTTGTTTGCTCATTCCAATCGGTGGTCGGTACGGATTTGCATTTATACTGCCGCTTATTTTTATCATAGATTTTATTACCGTCCTTGTCGAGAAGATACTCCTTTTTCTGTTTATCACCCCACGTTTTATCTTCATTGAACGGACGCATTGTCAGCATGATGTGGGCGTGGGGATTACCGTCGCATTTGTCATGAATGGCAATGTCAGCGCACATACCTTGTTCAACAAAATTCTTTTTTACATACTCGCGTACAAGGGAACGGTGTTGCTCCTGCGTCAGTTCTACTGGCAGAGCACAAGTTCAATCTCCCGCGCAAGCTGTGAGTTTTTGGCTTTTTCAACTTTTTCAACGACGTTCCACAAAACAGCTCGGTCTGCATATTCCGGTGGTGCATTTTTAGTTAATAAAATTTCGGTATGAATAATACCGCTTTTCTTTGTATAGTCATTTATTCTTCCGTCGTATTCGCAAAATATATTCTCCCCTGCCCGATATGCAACCGCCGCGACTGCGGATTTGCCTTTACCTCTGCTCGTGATTTTTATGCTCATATGATATATCGCCACCGCTCACGCTCCTCTCCGTGTTGGCGTAAATGCACATGGCGGCAAGCGTATTTTTATTCGCCGGAATAAAATAACCTGCGCCATGTGTGCAAGGGGGGCGGCGGGGGAATGTAGTTCCCCCACGTTTCCTTTTGTGCCGATAGGCACAAAACGCCGTCGGCAGACCGCACATACCACACGCTTGTGGTATATAGTGCGCCATTCTTCCGAATGTTCTTGGGTCTTTCCCCGTCGGGTATTACTCGGCATCCTCGTATTCGTCGCTGTCCTCATCATATTCCACTTCGATAGGTAGCGGTTCTTTGATAATGGTGTTATTTACCTGCGCTGCCGTTTTCGATATACCAGAAACGGTTTCGGCGTTTTGTTTCGTAAAACCAGTTAATATTTTACGGGTATAATCGGCGAATAAAGTTTTTTCAAGGAATGATTTGAACTGTTCGTCCGTGAGCGTGATTGTTTCAGGCAATCGGCTTTCGATATACCCGCCGCGACTGCAAAGCCGTCTTGTCCTCGCTTTACGCTCCTGTTCATTGTGCTGTTGTTGATACAATTTCTGTTGATTTTTTAACTGTTCTATTTGTTTTTGAATATCTGCTATTTTTTCTAATTTTGTAAGCGCCATTAATATAATTCTCCTTTTTTGATTTAGGTGCAGAGCGGCTAACCCGTCAAAATTAGTCGCTCTGCGTTTAACTTTTTATATCTGCGTTTCGTTTTTACTGGTTTGTTCCTGCTGTTTTTTCAATTCGTCAAATTCCCGCTGCCCTTCTTCACTCTCGAAATATTTTTGTATTTGCGGAAGTAAAATTCGGGCAAGCGATTCTATATCCTGCTGTGGTATTTCTGCATCGGGCTTTTTCTTTTTCGCCTTACCCTCCTGTTCGTTGTGTATAAGCATCCCTCCTTATCGTTTTTGATTTTTTGATGTGCGATATTCAGTTTTCAATGTGCGAGGTTAAAATAATTATTTTTCCTGCTGTAAATATTATCGCATATATACTTGACAATATCAATAGGTTTATGGTATGATATAAGTAAGATAATGTGAGTAGTTTTATTATTCATGTTAAAAGAGGAGCGAAGTGATAATTATGGTTTATGATTTTACAAAACGTGAGCGAGATTTCGGCAAAACAGTCTTTGCGTTGATACTTGACGGCAAAAAAATGACGGAGCGAATCGTCATTGGGGAAACGAACGAAACGCGCCGCCATCTTGAAAACGGGACAGGTGAAATCTATTACGACCAGACCCGTCCGTTGGGACAACTGTTATTAAGTTTTGAGGCTGATAAAGACAGGCAATGGAATGTGAACGCTATGATTTTATATGAGAGTTACAGCAAAACATTCCCGTTTGAATCAGAGAGATGGAAAATAACCGCTCCCGTTTCCGATTTTCTGAACGCCAAATACAAAAGCGGCGAACCGTCAGCCATGTTCGCCGCCATCAGGACATTGGAGGAATATTTGAACTGCTATAACCTTAATCATGGTGCGGATTTGCTTATTGAAAGAATAAATTTACTCTGTCGTTTGTTTTCCGTGTATGACGAATATAAACCGTGGCGTAAGGAAGCCGCCGCGCTGTCGCAGGCAATTCACGACGGGGAAAGTCAGGTTGAGTTATGGTATCCCGTGAGCAAGAAACCATGTGAATGTGTTGTTGCGTATTCATCATTTCAACCGCTAATATTTTATTATCTCTATAAAATAAATGATTGGAATTGTGTGTTTTCGGAATGCAAGGTTTGCGGGAAATATTTTCTTGCCCGCAGCCGTCATTACGAATTGTGTTCCGACGAGTGCCGCAAGGTGCAAGCAGTACAAGCGAAACGTGAGTTTGACGAGCGGGTGAAAGGCGACAGCATAGAACAATATCATGAAACGACGTATTATTATTGGTATAACCGATTACGGAAATTGAAAAGCGCGAAAAATCCCGATGCTGATAAAATATCTGTTGTATCGGAAGCGTTTGAGATTTTTCGCAAAGAAGTAGTCAGACTTAAGGGTATGGTCAAGCACGGAGAAATGAAGCTGACTGATTTTACATCATGGCTCGCGAAACAACAAAATGAAGTTGATAGATTGATGGATTCATTGAAATGATGATTTACTCACTACAAATTTAAAATTATAGAACGCGAAAAACATTTTGCAAATATTCAATTAAAGGGTTGACAAAATTCTGATTATCGAGTATAATATTATTATCGTAAAGGAGGTATGCTTGTGATTAATGTTGGAGAAAGATTAAAAAATCTTAGAAAAGGCGTAATGATTTCGCAGAAAGATTTTGCCGGGAAGATTGGCATAACACAATCTGCGGTTAATCGGTATGAAAATAATCAGGCAGAAGCTTCATACAAAACACTTTTGTCATACGCCGATTATTTTGATGTTTCATTGGATTATATTTATGGACGTACAGACCAGCCACAGGGGAAATTATATGAGTTCAAACCGAAAATTGATGATAATGACGATATGCGGTTGTTTATCGAAATGTGTTTTGACCCCGCTTCACCCATGAGTGGGAAACTCAAAGATACTCTTTTACAAATGATGAAAGGTAGCGGTGAAAAATAATGCTGATAAACAATAACGATTATTTTGAAATTTTAAACGATGTTAAGTCACGCATTAAAACGGCGCAGTATAAAGCAGTTTTAGGCGCGAATATTGAAATGCTCACGCTCTATTGGAATATAGGAAAAGTTATTATTGATAATACTAAATACGGCACGAAATTTGTTGAAAATCTTTCAAGAGATATTTTATCTGAATTTCCAAATATTGAAGGTTTTTCAGTTCGTAATTTGAAATATATGCGGAAATTTTCAGAGGTTTATCCTGACTTTCAAAAAGTGCAACAGGGCGTTGCACTTTTGCCGTGGAAAAATAATATAACTTTAATATCAAAAATAAAAAATGAAACAGAGCGTAATTGGTATATCGCAAAAAATCTTGAAAATGGCTGGAATAATGTTGTTTTAACACACCAAATCGAAATGAAATTATATGAGCGTCAGGCGGTTGCCGAAAAAGTCAGCAACTTTGGAAAAACATTACCATCGCCGCAGAGCGAACTTGCGAAAGAAACTATGAAAGACCCTTATCTTTTCGATTTTGTAGAGGCAAGCGAAAACAAAATTGAGCGTGAAATAGAAAATGAACTTGTGAATAATATCACAAAATTTTTGCTTGAATTAGGTAACGGTTTTGCGTTTGTGGGTAAACAATATCATATAGAAGTCGGCGGACAGGATTTTTATATGGATTTGCTTTTCTATCACTTGGAGTTGCGTTGTTTTATAGTGATTGAATTGAAAAATACTGCGTTTAAGCCGGAATATGCCGGCAAGTTAAATTTTTATCTGTCGGCAGTAGATAATACCATGCGTAAAAACGTAGATAATCCGACAATAGGGTTACTTTTATGCAAAGAGAAAAACAATATAATCGCTGAATATTCACTACAGGAAATAAACAGACCGATTGGGGTCAGCGAATATAAATTAGTTGAAAAATTACCGTCAGAGTTTGAAAATGCGTTACCATCTGTTGAAGATATAGAAAAACGCATTAAAGCCAAATATGAAATTGAAGGTGATGAATCTACATGAAAGCCGTCATATATGCGCGCTATTCGAGTGCCGAACATCGGGAGGAATCTATTGAGGGACAAGTCCGCGAATGCAAAGAATACGCCGAACGCCATAATATAACTATTGTGTCAACATATATAGACCGTGCATTGTCAGCAAAGACAGATGACCGACCGGAATTTCAAAAAATGATAAGCGACAGTTCAAGAAAACAATTCGAGGTCGTACTCGTTTGGAAGTTAGATCGGTTTTCTCGCAACAGGATTGATTCTGCAACGTACAGAGCCATATTGAAACGTAACGGCGTTCACGTTATATCAGCAAAAGAAAATATCTCCGAAGGACCGGAGGGTATCATACTTGAAGCAATGCTCGAAGGAATGGCAGAATATTATTCTGCTGAACTTTCTGTCAAAGTGAAAAGAGGTCAAACAGAAAACGCTTTAAAGTGTAAGGCTAACGGCGGTACAATACTTTTCGGATACAAAATTAACCCCGAACGGTATTACGAAATCGACCCGTTGACCGCACCGATTGTGCTTGACATTTTCACACAATATGCCGATGGGAAAACTGTAAACGAAATAAGCGAAGACCTCAACAGCCGAAATGTATTTGCGAATACAAAATATAAATACACGAACAAAAGCAGTCTGCATAATCTTCTGAAAAACCGCAGATATATTGGTGAATACCGTTATGGTGAAACCGTTACGCCCGACGGTATGCCGGCGATAGTGCCGAAAGAGATTTTTGACATTGTTCAGAAGCGAATGGAAAAGAATAAGCATAAACCCGCCGCCATGAAAGCAGACGAAGAATATATCCTAACTACAAAGTTATTTTGTGGCAAATGCGGCGCGATGATGGTGGGTGTCGGAGGTACGAGCAAGACGGGCAGGGTTCATCATTATTACAAATGCAGTAATCTGATTTACAAAAAATCATGCGACAAAAAAACGATACGAAAAGAGTTTATAGAGCGATATATCATCGCTTTGACACGCGACTTTGTTCTCCGTGACGAAGTAATCGACCGATTGGCAGATGCCGTTGTTGATATTCAAAAACGCGAGAACACAACGATTCCATTTCTGCAAAAGCAGCTTGACGATATTGAAAAGCGAATTGGAAATTTAATCAATTCTATCGAAGAAGGTATCGCAACTGCTTCTGTCAAGCAGAGGCTTGATGACCTCGAATTAAAAAGGCTGACTTTGAAATATCCATAGCCCGTGAAAAGATTGAGAAAACACCGTTGACGAAAGAGCAGATTGTGTTTTGGATAAGCAAATTCAAGTATGGCAATATAACTGACCCTGACTACCGCAGGAGTTTGATTGATATTTTTGTCAACTCGATTTTCTTGTACGATGACAAATTGGTTATTACATTTAATTGGAAAAATGGGGCAAAAACGGTAACATTGGCTGAAATAGAAAACGCTATTAATGACAAAGATAACAGCGACGAAACCGAAACAATCTCGCAAATCAACAGTACTTGGGGTTCACATTTGGATTATTCTTCTCCGCCAGTATCAAATGCCAGTAAACTTGCGGGTTTTCTGGCATTTTTATTTTTCGCCGATTTTTGCCATATTTTAGGCGAAAAGTGCCTTAACCCCCGTTTTTGCCCGTAATTTCGGGCTTTTTGAGCTGTCTGTTTTCTGCGTTTGTGCGAGTGATGTATTTTCAATCCACGTCGTCGCCCCCAGCCGAAGCTATTTTTGAATTATAGTCCAAATGGGCGTAAATATTCGCGGTTATCGCAAATTTGCCGTGTCCCAACCACTCTTGTATTTGCTTGAGCGGTACGCCGCTGGCTAATAAAAGTGAGGCGCAACTATGCCCGTATGATATAATAACGCTAAAACCAGAACCCGCAAAAATACAGGGGTTCGCGGTTACAGCGTTATTTTTTCACTCTTTTCCCAAACAAAATCAACGCGGATTTTTATGCGATATAACCCCATGTTTCATTAACGCTAAAAAATCTGCAATTTATGAACAAACGAAAGGCAGGAAACCATATGGGCAAAACAATCGTGATCACGAACAGAAAAGGTGGGTGAGGCAAAAGCTTCACCACCGCAAGTCTCGGCGTCGGGCTGACGAGGCGCGGCAAAAAAGTCCTGATGATTGACGCGGACAGTCAACACTCGCTAACCGTTAGCATGGGAGTTGCAGAACCGAACAAACTCCCCGTTACTCTCGCAACATTTATATCAGACATCATAGCCGAGAAAGACATCGAGCCGAAAAAAGGAATAATCCACCACGCGGAAGGCGTTGACATCATACCTGCGAATAATAACTTGACAGGCATCGAACTCGTACTCGCGCCGCTCATCGGACGCGAAACCATACTCCGGCAGTACATCGACAAAGTGCAATCTCAGTACAATTATCTTATCATAGATACAGCGCCAACCCTTGATTTACTGACGGTGAATGCACTTGCGGCGGCGGACAGCGCAATAATCCCCGTTACGCCGAAATTCCTTGACGCAAAGGGGTTGGAACTACTTATGAAAAGTATAGCACAGATACGCAAGGTTGTCAATCCGAATCTCACAATTGACGGCATACTTCTGACGATGGTAGATAAAAGACCCAATTTCACAAGGGAAATCATCGATATGATAGAAAAAGCGTACGGCGGGGAAATCCACATATTCAGAGAGTATATACCGCAGTCAATACGAGCCGCGGAGGCGAGTGCGACGGGCAAATCAATTTTCACGTATGACGCGAACGGCAGAGTGGCGGCGGCATACGACTCGCTCGTGGGGGAGGTACTTGGCAATGTCTAAGGCAAAGATAACGGGCAATCTTGCTCTCGCGGGTTATAATGATATATTCAGTAGCAGTACGCCTGACAACATAAGCGGTGAACAAATCGTAGAAATCCCACTCTGCGAACTCTACCCGCCGGAGTTTCACCCATTTCAGGTAAACGACGACGAATCTATGCAGCGACTTGCACAGAGCGTCAAACAATATGGTGTCCGTGAACCGGGGCTTGTCCGTCCACGCGCTAACGGTGGCTATGAACTGCTCTGCGGAAACCGCCGGAAACGTGCCTGCGAACTCGCAGATATCCTCACTATGCCGGTAATCGTCCGTGAACTCAACGACGACGAAGCGGTGATAGCTCTTGTAGATTCAAACCTCGAACGACGCGAAACGCTATTATACAGCGAAAAGGCGTGGGCATACCGTGTGAAACTCGAAGCGTTAAATCACAGAGGCGCGAAATCGGATACGCCGGGACAATTGTCGGTTGATATATTATGCGAACAGACGGGAGAGAGTAAAAACCAAATCTTCCGGCTCGTGCGGCTGACCGAACTAATTGCCGCCCTAATCGACAAGGTTGACGCGAAACAGCTTGCGTTCAACCCCGCCGTCGAACTCTCATATCTGTCTATTTCAGAACAGACGGCAGTTGTGGAAGCTACGGCGAAATACGACGTAAAACCGTCGTTGTCGCAAGCTGTACGGCTCAAAAAGATGAAGCAGAACGGACCGCTGACAGTGGAAGCCATCGACAGCGTATTATCAGAGGCAAAAAGACCACCGAAAAGCGAAACGACTGGAGCAATGCAATTCCGCAAATACTTCCCACCAAATTATTCCCATAGATAAATGGAAATCGTCATAAACGATTTGCTTCGCGTCTGGCAGTCCGAATAGGCAAAAATATAATAAATTTATAAGTCAAGAGCGTGGTAATTGCCCAACACGGGGAATAATCACGCTTTTGGTGTACTGTAAAGCTTTACATTTTATCATTGAAATTTTGCGGAAAGTGTGTTATTCTATATGTTATATTAGTTTTCTTTTCTGCATTACATGATGTAATGCTGGATAGATGATATAATTTATATAATGTGAGACAAATCAAATCATTCTAAGACATGAACAACTTGAAAAAACATGCTATAATAACTTTGAAAGGAGGCGATAGTATGGACTGGGTTGCAGCTCTCAACAAAGCACTCGATTATATTGAAGATAATCTATTTGAAAATATCACCTGTTCTAAAATTGCTAATCATGTGTATATTTCAAACGCTCATTTGCAAAGAGGTTTTTATGCACTGACAGGATTGACGATAAATGAATATATACGTAACAGACGCTTGACACTTGCAGGATATGAACTTTCAACGGAAAACGCAAAAGTAATCGACGTGGCGATTAAATGCGGGTACGAAACCCCCGAAAGTTTTTCCAAGGCTTTTAGCCGCTTTCACGATGTTACCCCCTCGCAAGCAAAACACGGCGGAGTCAGCTTAAAATCATATAATCGCCTAATTGTCAAAATTATTATGGAAGGAGGTTCTGTCATGGATTACAGAATCGAAAAAAAAGAAGCATTTTTCGTTGTTGTCAAATTTGACCCCTTAAACAAGAGTATCACTGTTATTAACGACAACAACATAATCGCGCTCGGTCATTTTTGGGGACCGTACTTAAATAAGGAATTATGTAAAAAGCCGGGTTTAGGTGCGGGCGACGAAACGAGGACTTACATTATCTCAAAAACAGAAGAAGAAATCCCAGACGGCTTTGAAAAGCAGCAAATTCCGGCAAGCTCATGGGCAGTATTCAAATGTGAGGGAGAAACGCCAGATGCGGCAAGAAATGAAACATATAAAAGATTTTACGGAGAGTGGCTTCCGCAGCAAGCAAAATACGAATTAGATTTATCGTATGATGTTAATTTCTCCTCAGTCTCCTTCGCTGGTCCTGTAACTTCGCCCGGCGATGCCGAAATGTGGGTAGCGGTAAAAGAAAAATGACGGCGTACAAAATAAGCAAATTGCCCTACATACCATAAAAAACGAATATATACATGGTTATCTGCATTATATAATCTGCAATAAAAAATAAATATACACAAAAAACGCCTCGAAGCGTTTCCTAACTTAATTATTAAGTTAATGGAGCGTTTCGGGGCGTTTTTTATTTCCACACAAACAGGAGGCACTTTCAATGGACAAGAAAAAACAGATTATCAACAAATGGAATGGTTATTATCTTGAAGATATGGTTTGTTCTCTCTGTTTGTATTATGGTGGAAAAAAAGTCGGTTGCAGGTTGGAAAAGTGTTGCTGTGAGGACGAAAAACACGAAGCGGAGTTGAACGGGCGAATCAGACGGAAGCGAGGTTTTTCAAGATGGGATATGTAACGCAATCACAAATCAAACAGGCGCGGCAGGTTGATGTACTTGACTATATATTCGCATATGAGCCGGATAACGTCAAGCGCGTCGGAAATGAATACAGACTAAAAGACCATGAATCGCTCGCTGTCAATGAAAAAGGATTTTATTGGCATTCGCAGGGATTCGGTTCTGTCACGGCGTTGGATTACCTCGTAAAAGTGCGCGGCGTAAAATTCGCGGATGCCGTCGAAACGCTCTGCGCATACTTGAACAATCCCATTATGCCGCAGGAAAAGACAAATTCGCCGCCTGAACGTAAACCGTTTGCATTGCCGTTACGTAATAAAGATAACAATCGGGTCATCGCATACCTGCAAAGTCGCGGGATTGATAAACAGATTATTTTGGACTGTATTAATCCCCGATATAGCAGTTTGACTTTTAATAGTCCAAATGATAAAATGGTAAAAGGAAAAAAGCAGAAACGGAGATAAGAAAAAATGCCAATGCCATTATCAAAGGAAATTAGGGAAAAAATAATCTATCACAAAGAAAATGGTGAAAAAAATATAAATATAGCGAAGTGGCATAGAATAAATGAGAAAAGCGAGAGAGGTATTTGGAGATTATATCAAGAAAAAAGCACATAAGAGCCAAAGCCGCATAATAAAGGGCGAAAACCCGCTTTTGGTCAGGATATAATGGATGAAATCACAGCCAAAATCAAAGAACAGCCAGATATAGCGGAATTCGAGTTAGGAATATCAATTTCCGCGCTGTCACGCAAACTAACAAAGCTTAAATTAACATTGAAAAAAAGACACTTTTCGCCAAAGAACAGCAGCGAGCAGACGTACAGCGAATCCGCCATGAGTGGTTAGAATATATTCCGTATATCAATGTGAACAGATTGAACCGTTGTGGTCTTAAATAAAAGCAGACCTGAAAAAATTTAAAGCACGTTCTGTTAATGACCTTTGCGATGCTGTCAGTCTTGCTTTTTATTCTGTTCTACCTGAACACGTTGCCAACTATTTTAAAAAGTGTTTTTGTGGACTATATTTTGTCAAACCGCTATAAAGAGATAAAACTTCCAAACAGCGTGACATATATCGGGCACGGTGCGTTCAGCCACTGCAAAAGTCTGACAAGCGTGAATATACCGGACGGGGTTGAAAAAATCGAGGACATGACATTCAGTATGTGCATGAGTTTAACAGATATACACATACCTGCAAGCGTTAAAAGCATAGGAGACGCGGCGTTTCATTGGTGCAGAAGTCTGGAGAGCATATCATTGTCTGACAGCGTGACATATATCGGCGGGCTGTCTTTTGAACATTGTTCCCGCCTTATTGTCAAGTGTCCGAAAGATTCATACGCCTACAAATACTGTATGCAAAACAATATAAAGGTGCAGATATGACGAAACGCGAATTGATAGATTTATGCCTGACATATCAGAATTCATACGAAGATTATCCATTTGACGATACGACGGCTCTAATTCGTCACGGCGGCAACAAGAAAATGTTTGCATTAATAGCCGAGAGGCATGGAAAATTGTATATAAATCTGAAATGCGAACCGTCGAAAGCTGATACTTTACGGACTATTTTCAAAAGTGTTTTCGGCGGCTGGCATATGAATAAAGAACATTGGAATACAGTTTATATAAACGGCGATGTTCCGAAAGACACACTTGTCGAAATGATTACAGACAGTTTTGATTTGACGAAGCCTAAAATAAAAGCGAAACATATAATTGACAGAGTATAAGAGGCATTTGGTAAATATGTATTAAAAATTTCGTTTAAAAGTATTATTTACTGAGAATAATATATACAAAAAGACAGGAGCGGATTGTATATGAATAATAATGATTTCAAAGTTTTGAACGAAATTTACAAAGGCAATATATAGAGTACCGTAAGGCAGGCTACAGCAAAAAGTTCAAAGAGTTACACGAGGCTGATATACTTCTGCACCAATCTGCTAAGAAAGCGTTCGATGAGCTCGGCATGCAAAAACTCCCGACTATAGCTTCTCTCCGCGCAGAGTATGCTATACTACTCAACGAAAAGAAGCAGCTCTACCGCGATTATCACTCCGCAAAGTCTGAGATGAAGGATTTGCTCGTGGCGAAAAGTAACGTCGATTCACTATTCAAATCGGATGACAGAACTTCGGAACGTAATCCGAATGAGCCGTCGTTGTAAAAAATACAGGAGGAAAAAATAGCGGGCGAAAGCCCGCGCAGCCGATGCTTCAGCATCGATCGAGGGGTATTAGGGCGACGCCCTAACAAGCGGTGGGCGCTGGAGCGCCTTGCTTGCGTCAAGATACAACTTTTTAAAAGCATGGAATTATGCGGATTATATCTATACGGGTAAAATGGTAATATACTTCGCGTAACCAAAAAAATAACCTTACATATTTGTTTTAAAAATGTAAGGTATTTATTTTTTATTCATGGTATAATAAAAAACGGAAGGAGTTGCTGCTATGGATTTTTTAACACGAATGACTAAAGTCATTGATTATATCGAAGAACACATTAGCGAAGATTTCAATTTTGATGAATTGGCAAATATAGTCTGTTGTAGCGTTTATCAATTCGGCAGAATATTTTCATACATCACAGGTATCTCACTTTCAGAATATATACGCAACAGAAGACTTTCGCTTGCCGCATTGGAATTACAAAATGGAAATGTTAAAGTTATAGATGTGGCTATGAAATACGGTTACAGTTCGTCGGAGTCATTTGCTCGTGCTTTTCGTGAAATGCATGGGATATCGCCCAAAGAAGCATGTATAAAGGGTACAACACTAAAGATGTTTCATCGTATCGAATTTCAAATTTTGATTAAAGGAGCCACTAATATGGATTATCGAATTGAAAAAAAAGACATAATCAAATGTGCAGGGGTTGTAACAAACTTAGGCAAATTTAAGGCTAACGGACAAGTAGAAAACCGAAAAACTGGGCAAGAATGCTGGACTGATTTTCTTGATAACGGACCAGATATGATAATCGCACGCAAATATAAACTCTACCGTCCTCCGTTCTGGCAGATTGGATTTAGTCAGACGTTAGACAACGGCGATATAATTTTATCAATCGGTGCGGAGGACGGCGGAGGGAATTATCCTGAATTGACTCATTTTGAAGTACCAGCCGCGACATGGGTTGTATTCAGTTCAACTGGTGTATTCGGTCCAAAGGCTATCGGCGCACTACAAACAAAAATTTTTAAAGAATGGTTGCCCTCAAGCGGATACGAACAAGTAATGAATTATCAAATGGAAATATATCCGCCGGGTAATTCAAAGAGCAAAAATTATACTTTTGAAATATGGATTCCTGTTGAGAAAACAAAATAAAAATATGTGTTAATATATATAAATACACATCTGTGTACAATAGATGTGTAGACATTTATTTCAAATGTCTTTAAAATATAAATAAAACAAAAATCGAAAGGGAAAATTATATATGGAATTTCTTGACTTAATGAATGAAACGATGAATTACATTGAAAGTAATTTAGACGGTGATATATCATACGAAAAAATTGCTCAGTTATCTTGCTGTTCAATGCACCAATTCGGCAGAATATTTTCGTATGTCGTAGGCACGTCGTTATCTGAGTATATCCGCAGGAGGCGGTTGACCTTAGCGGCTCTTGACTTGCAGTCGGACAATGAAAAAATAATTGATATTGCTCTCAAATACGGCTACGATTCACCGAGTTCATTCAGCCGGGCATTTGTGGAAATGCACGGCGTAAAGCCTATAGAGGCGCGCTCAAAAGGAGTTACCCTGAAATCCTATCCAAGGATTACCTTTCACATAACAATCAAAGGAGATATAGAAATGAATTACAGAATCGAAGAAAAAGGCGAAATAAACCTCGTGGGAATCCAAAGACCGCTTAAAGATGAAAACGGCGGCACAATATGGGACGAATTTTTTGACAACGGAGCGAACATAAAAATCAGGGACGAGTTAAAACTGTATCGTCCCCCATATTGGCAGATGGGCGTATGTATGACTGACAAAGACGGAAAATCCGAGCTTTTCATAGGCGCGGAATCAGACGGTCGGGCTGTTAACAGCCTTGAAACATTAACTATACCAGCAAAAACTTGGGCGGTTTTCAGAACAAGTGGGTACGCTCCGCATTTAGGTCAGCTGTGGCTTAGAATCAAGAGTGAGTGGCTTCCAACGAGTGGGTATGAATATGACAATTCAATATATGCCGAAGTATATCCTATGAATAAAATGTGGAATGACCCAAGTTA
>Ga0123357_10000856_pt1 | contig 30993 bp, 21 predicted proteins | sample TergutEmb28metaG_FD_89873 | JGI IMG/M metagenome (GOLD analysis project Ga0123357, IMG submission 89873) | Embiratermes neotenicus P4 segment gut microbial communities from Petit-Saut dam, French Guiana - Emb289 P4 | ecosystem: Host-associated > Arthropoda: Insects > Digestive system > Gut ...
CGCCTCAAGTTTGGCGATGTTCTCCGCCTGTTCCACATAGGAATCGCCGGCCCTGAAGCTGAACGCCGTCATCGCCTCACCAGACGTCGCCCCCAGCATTCGATGCCACCCGCCTGACAGCAGATCAAGGTTTTCCCGCAACGCCACCGCCTGTGCGCGCAAGGCATCTATGGCCTGATCGACAGCGGCATAATCGATCTCAACGGTACTATGGCTGGAGCTGTTAGGCATGTACGCACCCTTCCGGGCCCACCGACGAACCTTGTCCCGCCGATCGTTCCCTGACGGCTGCGGACCCGCTGGAGAGTCTATCAGACCAACGCCCAGACCGTTTGGCGAGTTCAAGGGCGTCCTGGGTGACGCCGGCCGGACGCGACTCAGGTAGGATACCGCGTGTTGCCGGTGGGACGATCCACCCGCCAACTTTGGAATGATGGAGCGAACTCCGATGTCATACGACAGCCCCGAAGCAGCCACACAAGCCCTGACCGACGCCGCCCTGCCGGCCGCTGAATTGCCCAAGATCGCCGGCGCCTTTCCCCAACTGGGGGCAACCATAGCAGCCCACCCCAATGCCTACCCCGGCCTGCTCGACTGGCTGGACGCCCTGGGCGACCCTGCCATCAGCGCCGCAGTGGCCGACCGCCGGGCAGTTCCGGCGCCCGACCCATCGCCCGTGGTCGTCACGCCCACCCTCGTGACCGCCCCAGAGCCCGTGCAGGCAGCAGCACCCACACCTGCGGAAGCGCCAATTCCCGTGCTGGCACCGGAGCCCGTGCAGACGCCCGCACCAGCCCCGGTACCAACCCCCGCGCAGCCAAACGCGGCTGCTCAGACGCCAGCACCAGTCCCGGTGCCGGATCCCGCGCCAGCCCCTACGCAGTACTGGCCACCGGTCGGCATCCCGGCAGCGACGGCGCTACCTCAGTATGGGGCTCCCCAAGTGGCCAAGTCCGATTTTGTCGGGCCCTCCTCTGCCGGCGCCGTCACGGGCGGCCTGCTGGTGATACTGTGCGCGATTTCCCAGATCGGCTTGCATTTCGCGCCCTGGTCGTGGTCGTCGTTCGGTGTACTGCCGGGCTACCAAACTATCCGGTTTCACGGAGGGGGGTTGTTCGGGATCATTTCCTGGGTGTCACTGTTCACAGTGGCGGCAGTTTGGCTTGCGCTGGGCATTGTCATGATGACAGCCGGCCACAGACGGGCAGGCGGGGTTGGGGTGTTCGGGTTCATCGCGTCCGTGATGCTCGTAGTCGTACCGGCAATCGAATTGATGATCGCGATCTTGACAAGCCCCGAGGGACGGTATGTCCCCGGGTTCTGGGGCCTACCCTATGCGGTTATCTCGCCGATCGTGTTCCTGGTGGCCATGCTCTTCGTCATGCTACTTGCGTTGACCAGAGAGCAGACCGTAGGGTTCAAGACAGTCGCCCTGATCGCGCTGGCGGCCTCGATAATGCTGAGTTGTGGCTCAGCGGTCAACTCCGCGATGCTCAATGGATTTGCCCATTGGGGTATCGCCATAGGCGTGATCGAATACTTGACGCCAGCGCTGTTGTTCAAACTGGGCTGGTTGATCCTGGCCGCCACCATCTCCCATCGCCACGCCCCAGGATCCGGCTTCTCGAGCCCGTCAGCGCAATACTCGGCATACCAAACGCCATATCAAGCAATGCCAGCGGGCCAGTAGCCCCGTCCCTGGTCCTTGAGCGGCATGATTACGAATTTGTTCAGCGGATCTATACGCCCGGGCTTGCGGAGCCAGCCTCGTTGGGTGGGACAGCAGTGAACTCGGCGCAAAGTGCACCATTTGTTGGGTGTGTCGAAATACCATCTATCGCGATATCGCCCGTGCCAGGCCAGACAAAATGATCCCCAATGACAGCAGACCATGTATTCCGTTGCGACGGAGAACCCAAGAATAGACGAAGTGATGGCGCCGGAACGCTCGTATCGATGTTCAAGACGATGAGAGTGGTGTCGCCGACACGCAGCGGAACGCCTGTCATCAAAGTGAAGTGCTCTTCCATGAGAAATACCTTAACCTGTTCTGATTGAAGCCAACCCACTCAGTGGGCAACCCAAACGCCTTGAGCAAAATGACTGTCGAAATCTGCACGAGAAATATAGAACACACCGCCTCCATCCTCCCCCGGTTCGCCATGGGGATTCCTCAGCCCGATCATCCCTGACGGGTCCACCCCGACGACTTCGTAGGCATGGTTTGCCGCGAGATCTCCGCAGACATAAGGACTCATCGTCGTTCCGTCCTTATGCCACATGTCGACCACTGAAGCGCCATCTCCCTCGAAACTGCGACTGGTGCCCGCGACAACCGGATAATGGTTTCCGACGGCTTGATTGATCGCTTCTGCCGTGACATTGCCGGGATCGTACTTGTCGCATGATCGACCCGTGATCAATTGAATGGATTCATCGGGCCAACCACCGCCGTCTAGATGGTCGTAGCCAACCTGCTTGGATATCGCTGCCTCATAAATCGCCGCACAGCCATATTTCGAATCATCCGGGCCGACCATGGTTGTCACACCATTTCTGAAAACAGAACCAACAAAGACCTTCGTCGGGGTTGCGTCCGGTGGTGGATAGAGAGTAACCCAATAGCCATTCTTTACTGGGTCCCAGGAGACATTGTTGCGAAGGAACTGATCTCCCGCATCACTATCCATCAGGCTAAGTAGAGGTGCCAGCACCCAACAATCACCTATTGTTCCTTGGGTAAGTTCATCGGGATCAAGACGGTCATCGGCCATCGTCGATGCATCAACGAGTGGGCCGATGAGACCAATCGACGAAAGTGCCATACGAAGAAGCAGGAAACCGTCCTCTACGGCGGTGGCGACAATATCCCTTGAATCCGAAGGTGAACCCTGGGGTGATCCGCCGGCCTGGCTAGCCTGGTCCTGCTCGTCGGCCTGAGTGCTCAATACCTTGGCTTGGGCCTGCAGCATCTCAACGGCCGCCCGCAAGCTCGGCGAATGCACCTGCGACCATGTCGCCTTGAACTTCAGCGCCACCGGACCAACCCAGGCCGCACCCTGCACACCGCCCGACACCGCGTCCGCGATGCCAGACAGCACGCTGGACAGCCTTTACTGCTTTGCCAGACTTTCCAGACTCAGCCCCGGACGCACCAACTCCATCACATCGTCGGCGTCAGGGTTGTCAATGGCAACTTCACCACCAACTAGAACCTTTCCGGGCACCAACTCGATCACCAGTTCCCGACCGTCCCGCAAGTCTCCAACAGTGAAAACCAGCCTGGCACCGGGGTTGGCCTGTGTGATCAGCAGATCGGCCAAATCGCGGCAAAGCTTAGTTATCTCGTCCGCCGTGAGAACCTCAAAACGAAAAGTACCCACTTCGCCTTGTGTGACGCAGAGTACACCGATGGATTCAACCAGGTTGCCGAAAGCGATGTGGTCCACCAGGCTATCGTCTTGTATGGCACGCACATCCCAGACCACCGGCGATTGAGCGGCGACACTCGCGACCGTCTTCAGATCACCGGTCGGGACGATCGCCGAGGGGGCAGGCGCGACAAGATCGCGGATCACAAGCGACTGCAAACCTTGATCGGCCACCTCGCCCATCAAAGGTTCCATCCATTCTGGCAGCCGTAGCGGCCATCGCAGTATTTGGCCAACCTCCAGTGCGGCGACCTCAGTTTGCGTCAGTACCAAACGTTCCATTCCATTTCCTCTTTCCGATTTGGTGTTTCCTCCAACAGTTAGTTTCCAAACAAGGCATCCATGCCGTCCGTAATAGAAGTATTGACGACACCTTCACCAAACTTACCAAGACCCTTGAACGGTGTGAACAAAGTCAACCCGAAATCGGCGGTGCTGACAAGGGCGTCATGAAAACCATCCTTCACGGTGTAGTTGTGGCCATCTGGTGTCTTCCAGGCATTCGCAACACGCTGAAGTATGTTGACGCCCGTGTCCACCGGGCCAAAGACGATCCCCTTGCCGACGTTGCCCAAGAAATTGACGGTGCCATCGAGGATACCAATCCCAGTGTTTATGTGTAATTGGATAGAGTCGTACCAGTCCATCACTCCACCAAGGTTCTTATCGAGCCAGTCGCCGGCCTGTGTGGTCTTGGTGGCTATCCAATCGCCCACACCGCTCGCTTTGTCGCCTATCCAGTTAGCCACGCCTTCCGCCTTGCCGCCGAGCCAGCTGCCCACACCGTTGGCGGTATTGACGATCCAATTTCCCGCTGCATCGACTTTGTCGCCAACCCAGTGGAACGCCGTACTGGCCTTGTCGCCCAGCCAATCCGTGCCAGCCTTCCACGCGCCAGAGATGTCCTTCCCAATGCCATCGAAGAAGCTTTTGGCTCCGTCCAGGACTGATTCGTGCTTCGCCTTGACGATGCCGCCACCCACCCCGACGACCGGGACCGCATGGAGACGGATAGTCGAGGCCGCACTTGCCTGGCTAGCCTGGTCCTGCTCGTCGGCCTGGGTGCCCAACACCTTGGCTTGGGCCTGCAGCATCTCAACGACCGCCCGCAGGCTCGGCGAATGCACCTGCGACCATGTCGCCTTGAACTTCAGCGCCACCGGACCAACCCAGGCCGCACCCTGCACACCGCCCGACACCGCGTCCGCAATGCCAGACAACACGCCCGCCTGCCGAGAAAACGTCTGCGACAACTGACGCAACTGGGCGACGTCCGCCCCATAGAAAAGGTCTGCCATTTCAGCTCCCCGATGCTGTGATCTGAAGTTGGATACTGGCCTTCATCTGGCCCGTCGCGTCCCGGATGTCCTTGGCCGCCTTGGTCAGGGCCGGGGCGTACTGATTGGTCCATTCGTCCACGAAACGATCATGGTCGGGGCCCTTCCACGGTGTCGCCCCCAAGGCCGAAGCCAGCGTCTTGAGAATGCTCTCAATCTGGCCTGCCTGGCTTTCGAGGGACGTCGTCACCCCTTTGACGGCTTCGATATCCATACCGAAGAAACTATTGCCCGCTTGCATGTCTTTCTCCTCTATTTCGGTTCTGTTGTGATTGGTTCTGGCAACAGGGCCAGCAGTTCGTCCACGGACCGCGCGGCGCTGGGCACCCCCTGCCCTCTGGTCACGAGCCCGGCAGCCGACACCGTCACCGCTTCGGCGGGCTTGCCAAGCGACGCGACGCCCAGGATGAAGCCCTGCCGCTCGGACGCTGCCGTCGCCCACCAATGCTCAACGAATCGCCGGGGCACCTGCCAGGTGTCATCGTCGTCGCCAAGCGTCATTATGAGCGTCGACACCGGCGTCACCAGCAGACTGACGAAAACCTTGGATGCTTGGACGGACCTCACCGCGAAGGTGAACACCCGACTGCCGTCAGCCAAAACCGTGTCGATGGTGACCACCGTCCCGGGCGCGTTCCACGCCTCAATGAAGGGGGCCAATGTCCCACTGATCTCAACACCGTCACCGCTCGGGGTGGCAAAGTCACGGACGAACAACGTCATCAAGCCACGCCGGGCCGCTTCGTCGCGCTGAGCTTGATCGTCGGACACGGCAGGCGCTTGGCCGAGCCGACCCGAAACCGCCAAATACGACAATTCGTCGAGCGTCAATTGAATGGTTTGCATCATTGCCCTCTTATCACCAGAACTTGAAAATACGGACGATGGCCGGCGCCACGTCACTCATGAGTGTATCCAACAGGGCGCCTGGGTTCTTCACCACGTACTGCGCGGTGCCCCACAGGCCGCCAACCGACCAATCGGCGTTCTTGAAATCCTGCGAAGTGACGGCTTTGGCGATCTCGTCACCCTCCTGCAGCAAGACACCACTGAGGTATGCCAGTGGATTGCCAGCCTTCATAGCAATGCCCTTGATCTTTGTGGCAGTCATGCTGGTGACAGTGTCCGCCAGCTCTCCCCAATTGCCAGTGGTGATAGCGTCCCAGATCTTGTAGACGGAGCGAACCTTGCTGACTCCGGGTATCACCGACATCAAAAAACCAACCGTCTTGATGATGTTTGGGTCGGTGACGAACTCCGACCACAAGCTGTCATTCGACCCGGTTCCACTTGCGACGTCCCGCACAGGCCTAACACCAGGCGCGCCCGGCACGGTTGGCTTCGCACCGGTGGCCGTTGCACCGCTGGCTTGGCGTTGTTCCTGGGCGTTCCTGGACAACTCCCCTGCCATGGTTCCCAACAGGTCCGCCGAAGCCATGGCCTGGGAGCGCAGGGAACTGCGCCAGGTGGACTCGAATTGCTTGGCGTCCGCACCTTGCCAAGAGCGCAAGGCAGAATCCACCAGGCCGTCCAGGCGGCCGACCGTGGCAGTGAGAGTCTGTTGTTCACTGGTCAAAGCCCGCGACGCTGCTTCGACGTCGTCGGGCGACATCCCTGAGAAACTACCGGGGACTCCTGCGGCCATCACTGCTCCTCATTCCTTGATTCTTCGGATGCGGTTCTGGCCGGCCAGCCCTTGACCGGTCGGCCGAAACCGCATCCACACCGACGTCTACTGAGACGCCGTTTGCTGCTGGGTGATCTCCTTGCCGAGTTGGGTATCGACGTTCTGCAAGTCGGTCAAGGCGGTGTTGAGGTGCCCCTTGTCGGCCGGCCACGTCGTGCCCGTGAACGCCGTGGCATCGGGACCTTGCCACGCACTGGCCAGAGCGTTGACCTGACCGTCCAATGTACTGATCATTGTCTGCAGCTCAGAAATGGCGCTCTTGATCTTGCTCTGGATGCCCTGGACTTGCGCGATATCCATTCCGTACATAGCCATGGTATTTCCTCCTTTTCGTGGGCCGCTCGGGGCCTCTTGAGTTGTTGCTGTACTAACCCTATGGACTGCAAAAAACCCTGTCTATGGGGACCACTCCCCATGCTTCGAGACACCATCCAAATGGGGAGTTCTCCCCATAGCGGCATCCGGAAGCGTCCTGAAAACTGAACAGCACAAAGCAGAGTGTAAAATTTGACCGCCAAGGACGGTGCGCAGCAAGGCATCCACCTGAAGTGAAGGAGTAGACCCTAATGGACGTCGTAGTCGGGGCTCAGACCGACGTCGGGCGAGTGCGCTCGCATAACGAAGACAGCTTCTTCACCGGCCAGCAGATTTGGGCCGTGGCGGACGGTATGGGCGGTCAGGCAGCCGGCGAAGTGGCCAGTGCCATCGTCATCGACCACCTGCGGGCCGCCGACGCGACCGGACCCTTGGCACCCGACGACTTAGCCACCCTGATCGCCACCATCAACGCGTCCATCCTCGACTATGCCCGCGCCAACCCGGACGCTGCCGGGCTTGGCTCGACGGTGGCCGGCATCGCCTCCATCACGGTGGGCGAGGTGCGCCACTGGAGCGTCTTCAACGTCGGCGACTCGCGCGTCTATCGCTTCGCCGACGGCCAACTGACCCGCCAGACCGTCGATCACAACGAGGCCGCCGAACTGATCGAGACCGGCCAGTTGGACCCAGCCGACGCCGCCGACGACCCCAGCCGCTTCATCCTGACGCGTGCTCTGGGCTCCAGGCCGGCGCCGCGCCCGGACATCCGGTTGCTGCCCCAGGGCGCGGACGAGACGTTTTTGATCTGCTCGGACGGCCTGACCTCCGAGGTGCCGGACGAGACCATCATGGCGGTACTGCGCAATTGCCCCCAGCCCCACGAGGCCGCCGAGCGGCTGATCGACCTGGCCTTGATACACGGCGCCCAGGACAACGTCACAGCCGTCGTCGTCAAGGCAAACCACAACGCCGACACCGGCCCGCTGCCAGTCGAGGCCGACGAGACCACCATCCCGCGCCCGGACGCCGAGGAGACCGCATGAACAACTTCCAAGCTTTCACGTACGTCAGCGGCCCCCAGACGGCCGTCGTGGTGTGGCCGGTCGGCGTGCTGATCGATCTGCCCAGCGACGACGCCATCGTCACGGACCTCTATGCCGCCCTGGCCCAAGCGCCAACCGCCGAGACGGCCATGGACGCCCTAACCGCCAACGGCCTGGCCAAAATGGCCGACTTCGGCATCATCGCCGTCGACGGCGCCAACGCCCGTCTGGCGGTGCATGGCGGCACCGTCGCTGAACTGACCGGCGTCGACGACGCGATGACCAGCTCGGGCGGTCTGACCGATCGGACGGTCGGCATCGACACGTCCCCACTGCTGCGCGGCGCCACCGCCGGGGACGAGATCAAGACCTCACCGATCCGCGACGGCATCGTGGCAGCCTCACGCCTGGCGCTAGCCGGGGCCGATATCGGTTCCGACGCCGGAGCCGCTCGCGCCATGCCCAACCGTGCCGATGACGCCCCCGTCGCGCCAGACGACGCCGTACCCGCCGACAATGGCAAACGCGCGATGACGATGGACGACGTGGCCGAACCGACCCCAGCCCCAGAACCGATCCCCGAACCGATCCCAGCCCCCGAGCCGATCCCAGAACCAGCCCCCGATGACCGCGAGACGACCGGGTTCGAGCATCTGTTCGGCCAGACGACCCGCTTCGAAGCGGTCGAGGACATCCCGCCAGCCCCCGAACCAACCCCGATGCCCGCCACCCCCAGCCTGGGCGCCACCCAGGCGGCGCCGTCCACCATGTCTTTCGACTCGATCGACGAGCTCGATGTGCAAGTCGACTCTGACGGCGCCATCCCCGACTTGCCCCCGACGAGCGTCGAAGTACCGCCACCCCTGGACGGATCCAAGCCCTTCATCGCGTCGTTCGACTGGATGAACCAACCTCCGCCGCCGCCAGCCCCGGCAGCCGCACCGGCAGCGGCAAACCTGGCAGCGTCGCTTCCCCCGCCCCCGCCACCGCCCGCAGCGGCGGTACCGGCCATGCCGATGCCTACCTTCGCCGCACCGAACATCGGCGCCCCGCCGCCGCCACCACCGCCGGCAGCCGCAGTATCGGCCATGCCGATGCCCACCTTCGGCGCGCCGAACATCGGCGCCCCGCCGCCACCACCACCTGCCCCATCGGCCATGCCGATGCCCACCTTCGCCGCACCCAACATTGGTGCCCCACCACCGCCACCACCTGCCCCATCGGCGGCACCACTCGACAACAGCCCCGATATCGACGATTTCGGTGGCCACACCATCCGTCGCCCGGCGGCCTCCAGCACCGGCGATATCGTGGCGGCCGTCTACTGCCCGGCCGGGCACCTCAACCCGCCGTTCGCCGACCGGTGCCGCATCTGCCAGGCCCCCATCGCGCCACAACAGCCCGTCCAGGTGCCGCGGCCGCCGCTGGGCGTGCTGAGGCTTGCCAATAACCTAGTGCTGACGCTCGACCGTGGCGCCGTGCTGGGGCGCAACCCGCGGGTCATCCCGGGCGAGCCCGGTCCGCAGCCCAATCTCGTGCGTCTCAACGACCCCAACAAGGACATCTCCAGCGCCCATCTGGAGGTACGCCTGGAGGGCTGGTATGTCACCGTCCGCGACCTCAACTCGACGAATGGGACGCAGGTCATCCTGCCGGGGCACGCCCCCGTCACGCTGCGCCCCAACGAGCCGATGACCCTGGAACCGGGTGCCCGCGTGGTGTTGGCCCAGGTGTTCGACTTCGTCTACGAGCCGGCCTAGGAGACACCCCCCAGTGGCACAGTTGGTACACCCCCAGATACCCGGCCTCGTCTATCAGAAGGACCTCGGTTCCGGCGGGTTCGCCGACGTCTACTTGTACCGCCGCCAGTCCCCCGACCGTCTGGTGGCCGTCAAGGTGTTGCGCACCACCGACATGAGCGACCGGCTGGCCCGCCGCTTCACCGCCGAGGCTGACGCGATGGCCGCACTCGACCACCCCTACATCGCCAAGGTCTATTCCGCCGGCATCACCAATGACGGGCGCCCATACATCGAGATGGCCTACTACCCCAACGGCTCGCTGGAGGACCGCGTCCGCCAGGCGCCGCTGAGCGTGCCCGACGTGCTGCGCATCGGCGTCCAGCTCTGCTCGGCCGTCGAGACGGCCCACCGCCTGGAACCGCCGCTGCTGCACCGCGATATCAAACCGGCCAACGTGCTGATCGACGCCTATGGCGACCCGATGCTGACGGACTTCGGCATCGCGTCGCGCATGAACGACGAGCGGGACGAGGAGACCAGCCTGTCGGTTTATTGGGCATCGCCCGAGGCGATGTTCTCGACCTCGCCGGTGGACAAGCGCTCGGACGTCTATTCACTGGGCGCGATGCTGTGGCACCTGCTGGTGGGACGGGCCCCCTATATGCTTCCCGGCGGCGACAACCGGCCCAGCGCCACGATGATCCGCACCCGGGACCTGCCGGTGCCCTCCACCGGGCGTCCCGATGTCCCGGCCTCGCTGGAGCGCCTGTTGGCGTCGACCATGAGCAAAGACCCCCGCCTGCGCCCGGCCACGGCGGCCGATCTGGCCCGCTCGCTCAACGCCATCGAACAACACGAGCTTGGCTTCGGCCAGGTGACCCCGTTCAAGGTCAGGCAAGCCGCCGCCCCAGCCGCCGCGCCTCAGCCGACCATCGCCCCCGAGGACCGCACCCGTCTGCAAGCCGCGCCCCAGGTCATACCCGCCCAGACGCCGGGCCGGGTGGCGCCCGCCGGGGCCGCCGCCACACTCATGCGGGGCCAGCCCCAGGCAATGGACGGCCGCACCATCCGATCGTCGATGCCAGCGACGGCCGACGCCCAAGCCCCCGAGGAAGCCGCACCACGCAACAGCCGCGCCGGCCTTGTCATCGCGGCGGTGATCGTGGCTCTGGTGTTGATTGGCGTCGGCTGGTGGTTGCTGCGTTCAATCGGCCACTCGACCGGCACCACGCCCACTATCACCTCAACCACCAGTTCCACCGAGTTCGGGTTGAACCTGCCGCCCGGCCCCGTCCTGGTTTCGTGCACGCGCGGCGCGGACGGCGTTTCCATCGCCTGCTCGTGGGACTACGACAACAACCTGACCACCGACGCCTACCAGATCCTGCTGCCAGACGGCACGCAGACGACGGCCGACGCACCCAGCTACACGGCCCAGGCCACCGGCGACCAGCCCTACTGCATCAAGATAAAGGTCGTGCGTGCCGACGGGCGGTTCCCGGCCACCGCCTGGTCGGAAGCGGGGTGCGCCTGATGTTGAGCATCGAGGGCCTCGATCAGAGCTACCGCGCGCAACCGGGCCAAACGTTCACCATCGGCCGGGAAGCCGACCTGGTGCTGGACGCCACCAACCCGTTCCTGCACCGCGTCTTCTTATCCATCGACAATCACGAAGGCCTGTGGTGGCTGAACAACGTCGGCACGCGCCTGTCAGCCACCGTCTCGGCCCGCCAACGCGGCATCGAGGCCTGGCTGTCGCCGGGTGGACGCCTACCGCTGGTGTTCCCCGCCATGATGGTTTGCGCCACGGCCGGCGACACCACCTACGAGTTCCAGATCCTCTGCGACGACGCGCCCTTCCAGCCCGTCGCCTTGGACGCCAACTTTTCCAGCGGCAACACGACGCTGGGATCGGTCAGCCTGACCCAGGACCAGCGGCTGCTGATCGTCGCCCTGGCCGAGAACATGCTGCGCAACCTCGACCACGGCGTCGGCGCGGTGCCGACATCGCAGGACGCCGCCCGCCGCCTGGGCTGGGCCGTCACCAAGTTCAACCGCAAGCTCGACAATGTTTGCTACAAGCTGGAGCAACTGGGCGTCGCTGGTCTACATGGCGGGCCGACGAAGCTGGCCATATCCCGCAAAGCCCGCCTGGTCGAGTATTGCGTCGGCACCAGCATCGTCACCCGGGACGATTTGCAGCTGCTGCCGCCCCTTCAAAACGACACCGATGGGGACTACTCCCCATTGCGGCGCTATCGCCTGTCAAGCGAAAATTGGTAACTGATTTCGGACGAAAACGCGTGGTTTAGGAGAGGTTTTGGCTCGGTCGAAGTGGTTCGGTGTAGCGCCGTGGGCGGCGCTGGCGTTGGCTTTTTGCACCATTGTCACCTTCGCCATCCTCAGCCGCGGTTACCCCATCAATGAGGTCAAGCTGCACGACTCGGGCATCTGGGTCACCAGCAATACCGACGATGTGTACGGGCGCATGAACATGACCGCCGCCGGCCTGGATGGGTCCTTGGCGCCGGGCGTCAACAAGAGCGGGAATCTCGACATCTTCCAGGACGACGCATCGGTCGTCGCCGTCGACCTGGCCAACGGCCTGCTGATACCCGTCGACCCCGTGACGGTGGCCAACAATGTGCGCGGCGAGGTACACACCGGGGCCAACTCCCTGGTGACGATGCGCGCCGGGTCGATCGCCCTACTGGACGAAAAGACGGGCGACATCTGGGCCGTCCGCTACTCGTCCGGCGACGTGCCCAACCTGCTGGGACTCGACCAGACGGGCAAGCCCCTGGCCCAGCTCGGCGCGCCACCCACCGGCGTCCCGCTGGCCAGTTCCGCAGCCCTGGCGATCGGCGACGACGGCACCGTCTACGCCGTCTCGGCCTCGGGAACCCAGGCCACCCTGACGCCCGACCAGCAGGATTTCGCCGACCCGGCCACCTCACAATTGGGGGCCGCACTGGGCGGCGTCGCCGCCACGGTCGTCGGCGATCAACTGATCGTCATGGACACCTCCAACGGCGACCTTTACCTGCCCGGTGGCAAGAAGTCGCTGATACCGGCCGGGCAGGGCGGGGTGCTGCAGCAGCCCGGGCCGGCCGCCAACACCGTCTACGTGGCCACCAAGACGGACCTGTTCGCGGCACCCCTGGCCGGCGGAGCCCCGACCAGCCTGGCGACAGGCGCAGCCGGCGCGCCGGCCCGTCCCGTCGTGGTGGGCGGGGCCGTCGACGCCGCCTGGGCGGGCGGTCCCGGCCGTGTGGAACAAGGGCCGGCCGACGGGGTGACGCCGACCACCAGTGTGGGGCTGGACCGCGACAAGACGCTGGTGCAGCCCGTCTTCCGCGTCAATCACGGCCGTGCGCTGTTGAACGACATGGCCAACGGTCGGGTGTTCGACGTCACCAGCGCCACCAGCCTGGACGCCTGGCAATCCGTCAAGCCGCCGGCAGTGCAAAACTCCGACCAGCCGAACTCGACCAACCACCAAACCGAGGCTCCGCCCAAAGCGCAGAACGATAATCTGGGGGCCCGTCCCGGGCGCACCACGGTGTTGCACGTCTTGGACAACGACTCCGACCCGGCCGGCAACGTTTTGGCCATCACCAACGTCGATGCCCCGCAAGACGGGGCGACGGCCTCGATTTCGGCCGACGGGCAGACGGTGCTTTTCACCGCCCCGGACGGTTTGACGGGGACCCAATCGTTCGGCTACACCATCTCCAACGGCATGGCCACGGCCAGCGCCACAATAACGGTGGCGATGCGTTCGGACGCCGAGAACTCCGCCCCCGTCCAGCGCGAGGGCTTCACCCCTATCACCTACCCGGCGGCCAGCGGCGCGACGGTCGCCGTCTTCGTGGCCCAGGACTGGCGCGACCCGGACGGCGACCCAATCTCGGTCGGCTCGGCCACCGTCGGCGGCCAGCCGCTGCCTGTCGGCCCGCAGGGTAAGATCTACTACTCGGCCCCCCGCATGGACCAGGCCACCGACGTCGTCATCGACTACAGCGTCTCGGACGGCCACTCGGACGCCCAGGTGGCGTCCAAGGTGACCGTCCACGTCCTGAGCGCCAACGACACGGCGGCGGTGGCCCCCAAAGCTCAGGCCGACCTGGTGCGCGGCGTCGTCGGCGTGCCGGTGACATTTTCGCCCCTGGCCAACGACATACCCGGCGCCGACCCACGCGACCCGGCCGCCCGCCTAGCCTTGGCCGGCACCATCGCCCAGGTGGCCGGGCTGACATCGGTGACCACCGACCTGGTGTCCAATACAGTCACAGTGGTGGCCGCCACCGCCGGCACCTACAACCTGCCCTACACGGCAGCCTTCGGCTCGACGGCCGTCAGCCCCAGCCAGATCCGCCTGGAGATAGCCACCAAGGGGTCCTCCGACCCCGTGGCCGTGCCCGACCAGGTGACGGTGCGGGGCCAGGTGGCCGTCACCGTCGACGTCCTCGCCAACGACATCGACCCCGCCAACTCGGTGCTGACGCTCACCCAGACCACCGCCGCCGACCCGGACCAACTGGCCGTGGCCGCCTTCGACGGACGCTGGGCGCGCATCCAGGCGTTGGGCGATTTGTCACCCAACCCCCAGGTGGTGCACTACACCGTGACCAACGGGCTGGGCACACCGGCCGAGGGCGACGTCATCGTCACGCAGGTCGCCTCGCCGACCGTCGACTCGCTGATCTTGAGCGACGACTCCGCCACCGTCCGCTGCGGCGACACGGCACTGATCGACGTCCTGGCCAACGACGCCTCCACCTCCGGCAAGACGCTGACGCTGGCGCAGCAACCCGACCCGACGCTGCCGTCCGGCCAATTGCCGGTTGTCGTCGTCGGCTCGTCCGCCACCGGCACGGCACCGGATGCCGGCCAGGCCTACGTGGTCGGCAACCAGGTGCGCTACGTCGCACCAGCCGATGTCACCGACCCGATCCGGGTGGCCGTCACCTACGCGGCCTCGACAGCCGACGGCGGTACGCCGCAGTCAGCCACCCTGACCATCGATGTGCGCCCCCAGCCGACCGATACCACCCCGGACACGGCACCGGTGCCGCTGCCCGTCGAAGCCCGGGCCGTCTCGGGCGACACCAAGGTGATCCCCATACCGATCTATGGCATCGACCCGGACGGCGACTCGGTGACAGTCACGGGCTTGGCCTCGGCCCCCACACTGGGCCGCGTCACCGCCGTCTCGCCCACATCCATCACCTACCAGGGGTTCCCCACCGACGGCAACGACGGAACCGACACCTTCACCTACACGGTGGCGGACAAGTACGGCCTGACGGGCACCGGCACCGTCCGCGTGGGCCTGGCCCCGCCTGGCTTGTTCCCGCCGTCGGTGGCCATCGACGACACCGTGACGGCCCAGCCCGGCGCCGCAGTCACCGTGCAGCCGATGACCAACGACCTGATCGCCATCGGCGACACCCCGACCATCGTCCCCGTCGGCACGCTGCCGGCCGGCGTCACGCTGTCGGACGACCAGACGACCTTCGCCTTGACGGCCCCGGCCAACCAGACCGACCCGCCCGTGCAGTTCTCCTATCTGCTGCGCGGCGTCGGCGGCGACGGCCCGGCCGCGACTGTCGCCGTCAAGGCCAGGGACAACTTCTTGAACCCGCCGAACGTCTACGACGCGGTCGCCACCATCGGCACGGACGGCACCGCCTCGGCCGACCCACTGGCCACCGCCTGGGATGTCGACGGCCCGACCTCCGCCATCCAACTGGTCGGCGTCGGCGCCGGCGCCATCGCGGCCGACGGCACGGTGACCGGCATCCCCGTCACCGGCCAGATCCAGGCCATCAGTTACACGGTCGAGGACGGCGACGGGGCCACCTCGTCGGCAATCATCTTCGTGCCGCAATCGGGGGCGGGCGCGCCGCAGCTCATCGCCGACGTCAAGCCGGTGCAGATGGACCAGAACTCGACCGTGACCATCAACCTGGCCGACTACGTGTTCAGCCCGCATGGCAAAGACGTGCGAATCGGCGTCACCGAGTCGCTGGGCGCGGCCCCGGCTTCGGGCCTCAGCGCCCAGGCGGCGTCCACCACGTCGATCACCCTGACCGCCCTGAACGACTACGTCGGCCCGGCTGCCGTGTCGCTTCAGGTGGCCGACGGGCCGTCCACCGACCCGGCCACGCTGACGGCCTTCGTGACCATCCCGGTGCAGGTCGGCCCGCCCACCCCGGTGCTGCGCTGCCCCACCACGCCCCAGTCGATCATCCAGGGCGGCGCCGATCTGCTGCTGGACATCACCGTGCTGTGCCACGTTTGGACCCCCGACGCCGCCACCGCCGCATCGATCGGTTACACGGCCGATTTCGCCACGCCGCTGGCCGGCGTCACCGCCAGCGGCGGTCCCACGGTGACGGTGTCGGCCAGCGGGTCGGCTCGTCCCAACAGCAGCGCGCCGCTGACCATCGCCATTGCCAACAGCCCCGCCGTGCCCCAGCAGTTGACCATCGCCGTGGTGGCCGCCCCCAAGCCGAAGATCACCGTGGCCGACCTGACCGACATCAAGCAGGGCAGCGTCGCCTCGCAAACGGTTGCCATGACCTCGCCGCTGAAGGACGCCCAGCCAACCATCGTCTCGGTGACGCAAACGTCGGGGCCCACCAGCACCATCAGCCAGCCCGCGGGCATGAGCTTCACGCTGACGCCCGGCGCCGACACGCACGGCGTCATGACATTCACCGTGGTGGCCCAGGACCTGGCCGACCTGACGCGCACCGAACGCCAGGTCAGCGCCAACTTCTCGATGACGGTGTACGGGCGCCCCGAAGCGCCCACGCCGCCGCAGCCCGGTAACCAATTGCTGACCCATTCCGTCGCCCTGACGTGGACACCCAACGCCGACAACGGCGCCGCCATCGACGAGTACGAGGTCAAGGCCTCGGACGGACGCTTCGACCAGTCGTGCGGGCAGTTGACCAACTGCACCGTCGCGAACGTGCCCAATGGGCAGCCCATCGCCTTCCAGGTGCGGGCCCACAACAAGGCGGACTGGTCCGACTGGTCGGCCGTCGGGGCGTCCTTCACCCCGAACGAGGTGCCCGGCATGGCGACGGCCTTCACTGCCGCCAACCCGACCGACGGCGCGTTGACGTTGACTTGGGGGCCAGCCCCGGTCGACGGTACACCGGTGACGGCCTACCACCTGTCGTGGACGGGCGGGTCCACCGGCACCATGGATCTACCGGGGTCGGCCACCACGGCGGTGGTTTCCGGCCTGGTCAACGATCAGGTGACGAGTTTCAGCCTGGTGGCCGAAAACGCCGCCGGTCCGTCGGCGGTGGCGGCCACCACCCAGGGCCAGTCCTCCGGCAAACCGCTGGGCTGCGCGGCACCGACGATCACCGCCGCCGACCAGGGCGCCACCGCGCTGGTGACCGTCAGCTGGCCGGCGGCCGACCCCAACGGCCCGGCCCCAGCCACCTACCAGATCACCCGCACCGGCGGCGCGGCCGGCACCGTCACCTTCGCGCCCACCACCAGCACCAGCCTGTCCGACACCAACGCCATCACCTACGACGGCACCACCTACCAGTACTCGCTGGCGGCCTACAACGCCACAGGCGGGCCCGACCACACCTGCGCGCCCGTATCGGCCAACTGGAACGCCATCGGCACGCCGGCCGCTTGGGACAACAGCACCGTCGCCATCACGCCGACCGGCATCGACGGGCAAGTCACCTTGAGCTTCGCCTACCCCGCCGCCCGCGGCGGCCGGTTGTCCGTCACCGTCACCTGGCCCGGCGGCAGTTACAACGTCCCCAGCCCGTCACTTAGCGGCGGCACCGCCACGACGACGGTGGACGGTCTGACCAATGGCACGGGGGTGACGTTCGGCTTCGCGGCCAGCAATGAGGCCAACACGGTCAACAGCAGCGTGGCGATGTCGGATTCGCAAACCGCGTTCGGGCCACTGCCCCAGCCTGGGGTGACGGCCACACCGGGCAGCGCGTACCACCAGATCTGTGGCACCGCTACCGGCAACGGCAACGGCCGAAACGCCACCCTGACACTCAGCGCCCCCGGTGGCCACTCCTGGACATCGGGGCCGGGGGCCGGCGCGCTCTCGATCAGCCAGCAGTGCTTCGACGCCGGCGGTGCGAACGTCACGGTCACCTTCACCGCCACTCTCACCAGCGACCCCACCACACCGTCCAGAGCCAACTCCACCAACACCGCCCAAGCCACCACCAAGGCTGACCCTGTTCTCGCGGCACCCGCTTTCCAGTCGTCCCTCGACCATGTGGGCGGGGCAGGTTCCGGCGACCGTCAGGTCTGCGCCGGCGCCACCGGTTCCGGCAACGGCATGGCCGCCCACATGGTCATCACGGCATCCGGCGGCGCCACCGGCTCCAAGTCGAGCGGCTCGGTCACCGGCGCCACCGGCAACGTGCAACTCTGCGTCAACACCGGCGGCCCCAGCCAGGCCGTCCACTTCACCGCCCAAATGATCAACGACGACACCACGTCCAGCCGCGGCAACAGCTCGACAGCTACCCGTGACCTGACGTCGGCCAGCGACCCTCGCCCAACTGTGACCGTCGCAATGGACAAGGGCGAAGGCGGGCCATGCCAATATGGCGGCGGAATGTGCTACTCCGTCAAAGTCACGACCGCCCATTTCTCCGGCAATGTCACCTGCAGTTTGGTGGCTTCGGTGCCGGCTCGAAGTGACGTCCCGAACTGGACCCAGGGAGCCAATGCCACTCAATACATACCGTATAGCGGCGGAGGCCATGCACAGTGGGGCATCATTAACACCAGCGCCACGGTGTCGTGCGGAGGCGTGTCTGGCAGCGCCAGCTTCTCCTAGCTGACACGCCCGAGGCGGGGAGTTCTCCCCATTGCGGATTATGGCCTTGTCCAGGTTGAATATCTGGTTGGTTGCCGGGTGTTTTCAAACGTCTTACCGAGGAGGGGTTTCCCATGCCGATCACCGCTGAGCAGGCACGATGGTTCCAGCAGAGTTTCAATCAGATGGCCGCCAATGTCGCGGTCGCCATCCGGGGTAAAGACAACGTCATCGCGCTGGCGCTGACCTGCCTGCTATCCGAGGGGCACCTGCTGCTGGAAGACAACCCGGGCACCGGCAAGACCGTCCTGGCCAAGGCCATCGCCAACACCGTCCAGGGCACGCACTCGCGCATCCAGTTCACCCCCGACCTGCTGCCCTCCGACCTGACGGGCGTCAACATCTACGACCAGCGCACCCAGGCCTTCGAGTTCCACAAGGGGCCGGTATTCGCCACCATCGTGCTGGCCGACGAGGTCAACCGCGCGTCGCCCAAGACGCAGGCCGCCCTGCTGGAGGTCATGGAAGAGGGCACCGTCACGGTGGACGGCGTCAAGCACGACGTCGGCACGCCGTTCATGGTGGTGGCCACGCAGAACCCCATCGAACAGGCCGGCACCTACCGCCTGCCCGAGGCGCAGCTCGACCGCTTCCTGATGAAGGTGTCCGTCGGCTACCCCGACCACCAGGTGGCCGTCGAACTGCTGGCCCAGGCCGGCAACCGCGACCGGGCGGCAGCGGTGACGCCGGCCATTTCGGCCCAGGCCGTCGCCCAGATGTCGCAGTTCGCCAACGAAACCTTCGTCGACCCGTCCATCCTGGCCTACGTCAGCCAGTTGGCCACGGCCTCGCGATCGCACCCCCACGTCCGCCTCGGCATTTCGATGCGCGGCAGTTTGAACTTCGTCCGTGCCGCCAAGACGTGGGCCGTCGCCCACGGGCGCGAATTCGTCACCCCGGACGACATCAAGGCTTTGGCCCTGCCCGTCATGGGACACCGGCTGATCCTGTCGGCCGAGGCACAGTTCGCCGGCGCCACCGTCGAGGACGTCGTCCAGTCGCTGCTGGACGACGTCGCCGCACCTCAGTTGCGCGGCGCCTAGGCCCGAAGCGATATCGGCATGACCGCGTTGATGGACCCGCTAGCCCCGCCTCGGGCGGCGCGTCTTCGCGACGCGGCGCGCTGGCCGGTCGGCCTGGTGGATTGGTGGCTTGCCACCGCCTGGCCCTGGCTGAAGGGCGTCGGGCAACTGGCCGCCCCGGTGTGGCGGCCGGTCGTCGCGGTGCTGCGGTGCGTCACGGCCCTGGGCTGGACGGTGTTGGCCATCGGCTTGATCAGCTGGCTGCTGGCCCATTTCCTGGGCTGGCGCGAGCTGGCCGTCGTGGCGGTCGCCGCCCTGGTGTTCTTGGCCATCGGCGCGCTGTTCAGCATCGGCCGCATGCAACTGGCCGTCGAACTGGAGCTGACACCCCAGCGGGTCACGGTGGGCGCCCCGTCGATGGCCCGCTTCGAGCTCACCAACACCGCCCGCACCCCCCTGCTGGCCCTGGGCGTCGAAATGCCAGTCGGCCTCTCGGCGGCCCGCTATACCACGCCGATGCTGGCCCCGGGCGCCAGTTACGAGGACTGGGTGACGATCCCGACGTCCCACCGCGGCGTCGTACGGGTGGGCCCGGTGCTGACCCAACGCGGCGACCCCTTCGGCATGGTGCGCCGCCAGGTGGCCTGGACGCCGGTCACCAACCTGTTCATCCACCCCGCCATCACCGCCATCGACGAGATGGGCACTGGCCTGCTGCGCGATCTGGAGGGCAGAACCACTCAGGACGTCTCGGCCTCCGACCTGGCCTTCCACGCCCTGCGCGAGTACATACCGGGCGACGATCAGCGCTACATCCACTGGAAGAGTTCGGCCCGCATCTCGGCCATATCGGGTGAACAAAAGTTCCTGGTGCGTCAGTTCCTCGACACCCGCCGCTCGCACGTGGCCATCGTCACCGACGTCAACCCGGACGTCTACCACGCCGAGGACGAGTTCGAGCTGGCGCTCTCATGCGCCGCCTCGGTGGCGGTGCGGGCCATCACGGACGGCATGGAGCTGTCCGTCGTCTGCGGTTCGCAGAAACAAACCCGCCCGGCTCCGTATGCCGCCTTGGACGTCTATTCGCTGGCCAAGGCCGAGCCGATACCGTTGCCCGACGCCGTGCGCCGGCTGGACGACATTTCCCGCGACGCCTCGCTGATGGTGCTGGTGACCGGTCCGGAGGTGCAGTTCCGCGAATTGCAACTGATACGCACGCTGGTGCCGATGCAGGTGCGCATGGTCGTCGTCAGCGTCGAACAGGGCACCTCCATCACGCTGCGCGAAACCAACGGTTTCGCCGAGGTGCGGGTGGGTCGGCTGGCCGATCTGCCCCGGGCCTTGAGGGGTGGGGTGACCGCATGAGGGCCGTCGACCCGGCAGTGCCGCGCACCGCCACCCGTCACACACTGACGCAGCGGGTGGCCGTTCTGCGCCCCGGCGCGACCGACCTGATCGACGCCGGTTTCGTCGCCGCCCTGACGATTGTGGCCATGCTCAACCTCATCACCACGTTCAACTCGCTGAGCTTCCTGCTGGTGGCGCTGGTCGCCGTCCTGCTGGGCATCGTCTGCGCCCACCTCGCCTCGGCCCTTGGCTGGCCCTGGCTGGCCGGGCTGGCCCTGGCGGGCGTGGTCTATTTCGTCTTCGGCGGTGTGGCGGCCCTGCGCCCCGACACCATCGGCGGCGTCGTCCCCAGCGTCAAGACGCTGACCGGGCTGGCCGGTTTGGCCATCACCGGGTGGAAGGGGCTGCTGACCACCCTGCCGCCGATCGCCGGCGATTCGCAGTTCCTGGTGCTGGTCTGGTTCCTGGGGCTACTGGCGGGTGTGGTCGGCTACGGGGTGGCCCGAGCCACCCGGTCGCCGGGCTGGGTGCTGCTGGCGCCGGCCGGCCTGTTCGCCGTCGTCACATTGCTGGGCGGGACGAAGCCGAGCGCCCTGTTGGTATCGGGCCTCGGCTTTGCCGCCTTCGCGGTGGGCTGGGTGATCGTCCGCACCGACCGGCGCCGCCATTTGATCGGCACGGGCGCGGCACGGGCGTCGACCGTCGTCGCCGGCACGGGACTGGTGGTGGCGGCCCTGGTGGCCGGCGCTCTGCTCGGCCCGATACTGCCGGGCGTCGGGGGCGCCCGCACCGTGCTGCGTGATTACGTACAACCACCCATCGACGTTTCGCAATACCCCAGCCCGCTGCCCGGCCTGGTCAAGTTCTCCTCCGAGTCGCGCAAGCAGTACTTCGACGTCCAACTGGCCAGCGTCACCGGCGCCCCCGCCGGGTCGCGGCTGCGCCTGGCCGTCCTCGACCAATACACCGGGCTGGGCTGGAGCGCCTCTGGGACGGCCGTCTTCGGCGCCGGTTTCCGACGCGTCGGCTCGGTGTTGCCGGTCAACGCCACCGGCCAGCCAACCGACGTCACAGTGACCGTCAGCCCCGAATTCGCCGGGTTGGTGGAGCTGCGCAACTGGGTGCCGTCGCTGGGCCCATCGAGTGCCATCACCTTCCAGGGCAGCAACGCCCGCACCCACCTGGACGCCTTGGCCTACGACGAGGACAAAGGCCAAGTGCTGGTCACCGATGGTCTTCAGGGCGGGGACGCCGTCGACCTGACGACCTACCCCGTGCCAGAGCTGGCCGCCGGCGCCAAGCCGACACCCGCCGGCACGGTCATGGTGTCGGGCAGCGCCTCGGACTTCATGAACGAGGCGCTGAACCCGCTGATGGGCCAGGGCGCCGCGCCCTGGGACCGCCTGATGAACATCGGGCACGCCTTCACCCAAGGCTTTTGGAGCGACGGCTCCAAGCCCGGCGAGGGCTACTACCTGCCCGGCAACGGGCAGGGCCGCCTGCAAACCTTCATGGACGGCCAGCAGTTCATCGGTTCGGACGAGCAGTATGCCGCCGCCTTCGCCCTGGCCGCCAACCGGTTGGGCTTCCCGGCCCGCGTCGTGTTCGGCGCCAACATCGAGTCGGACGGCGCCGTCTACGGCAAAGACGTCATCGCTTGGGTGGAGGTCAACACCACAGCGGGCTGGCAGATCGTGCCGCCGGCCGAGTACATCCCCTCCCGGTCGCGGACACCCGAACAGGTGCCACCCGACCAGCAGCAAGACAACCAGGCTACCCAGGTGCCACCGCCCAACCCGGTGGACCCGCCCGGCAACCTCAGCGATCTGGCTGCCCAGGCCAACGCCGGGCACGGGCAAAACCAGCACAACGGCTCGTCCGCGCTGACGCTCTGGTTGCGTGTCGGCGCGTATGCGGGCGGTGCCATCCTGGCCATCGCGCTGGTCGTCGGAGCGTTGGTGGCCGTCAAGGCGATGCGCGCCGGACGCCGCCGTCAGCGCGGCACCCCCGGGCAGCAGATCGCCGGCGGCTGGCGCGAACTGATCGACCGGGCCCGCGACACCGGCGCCAAGGTGACGCCCGGCCCGTTGACACACCTGGAGCAGGCCAACAGCCTCAACCTGGCACCGATCAGCTACATGGTCGCCCCGACCGACCGCGCGATGTTCGGCCCGGCCGACCCCGATGCCGCCTCTGTGGCCGTCTACTGGCAGCAGGTGGACGCCGCCAAGACCGCACTGATAGCCGACAAAAGCCGGGTCCGGCGCTTGGCCACCCTGGTCAATCCCCGGTCGCTGCTGCCCATGGTGCCGGCCACCGCCCCGTCACGTCACTCGGCGCCCGTCACGGGCACAACCATAGAATCGGCCCCGGCACAGCCACCGGCCGTCATGGCGGCCCAGGCGACCATGCGCCGTCCCGATTTTCAGGCTCCAGAAAGTGGTATACGCCCATGAAGATCAAGCTGACACTGCGACGCCCCAACTGGTCGGAAACCGATCTGGTGGTCACCTGCGACGCCAGCGTAACGGTCGGCACTCTGGCCGATCAGTTGGCGTCATCCGACCCGGCCGGCCAATCCGGTGGCTGGTCCGGCGAACACACCCTCTGCCTGCCCGAGCACGGCGACCGCCATCTGCGAGCCGATCTGACCATCGCCGACGCCGGGCTGCGCTCCGGCCAAGTGGTCTCACTGGTGGCGGCCGGGACGGGCGGCTTCGACGCCGGAACATCGGCCGTCGCCATGCTTTCGGTGGTGTCCGGGCCCGACCGGGGCCAAGAGTTTCCCCTGAACAGCGGAGCCAACACCATCGGACGGGGTATCGAGGCCCAGGTGCGGCTGAACGATCCGATGGTGTCGCGCCGCCACGTCCGCTTGAATATCACCGACGCCATCGAACTGATCGACCTGGGCTCGGCCAACGGCACGACGGTCGGCGGCGAGCCGACGGCCCGCAAGATGCTGCGCCCAGACGATGTGGTGGCCATCGGCGACACCACCTTCGCCGTCCACCTGCTGTCGACGTCGGCCACCCAGGGACGCGTCGAATCGGCGGCCGTCGGCTTCATCCGCTCGCCGCGGCTGGTCAAGCCGTACGACGGACGGTTGTTCCCCGTCCCGGAGATACCCGTCAAACAGCAGAAGCAGCGCTTCTCAGTCATCGGCCTGGTAGCCCCCATCGGCATGGCGCTGATGATGTGGATGCTGACCCACCAGCTGATGTCGATTCTGTTCATGGCGCTCAGCCCCGTCATGCTGGTGGGCAACTGGATCGAGCAGACGGTCAGCAACCGCTCGACATTCAAGCGCGAACTGGCGGCCTGGCGGGCCGAGATCGACGACCTGGTGGCTGCCGCCCAACAGGAGACGCAAGTCGAGGTGGCGGCCCGCCTGGTCGAGCACCCGTCCACCAGTGAGTGCACGGTCGGCGCGTTGAACCGCACCAACCTCTTGTGGACGCGACGCAACGACGCCCCCGGCTTCGCCGAACTGCGCTGCGGGCTGGGCAAGCAACCCAGCCGTCTGCGCTTCGACATGCCGGACGCCAAGCATGCCCCACGCGCCCTCTACAAAGAACTGGCCGACAAGCTCGCTCCTTTCGCCGAGGTGGACGGCGTGCCGGTGGTCGCCCGATTGCAGCAGCAGGGCGGGCTGGGCGTGGCGGGGCCGCGCAGCGCCGCCGTCTCGGTGGCCCGGGCCTTGGTGACCCAGGCGGTGTCGCTGCATTCGCCCAACGAGTTGCAGCTTTGCGTCCTCAGTTCGGCCCGCACGTCACCGGACTGGGACTGGGTCAAGTGGCTGCCCCACACCACCGCGTCGCGCGTCGTCGAGTCGCGCGCCCTGGCCGAGTCGCCCAACGCGGCCATCGGCCTGGTGGGCGAGGTGGAGGAGCTGGTGGACCGGCGGGCGGCCGCCAGCCGCAATGACGAGAAGGCGCCACTGCCGGTCATCTTATTGGTGGTCGAGGCCGACGCGCCGGTCGAGTTCGGGCGCCTGGTCGACCTGGTCGAGAAGGGCTGGCGGCACGGCGTCTACGTCTTGTGGGTGGCCCCCGACCTGCCCTATCTGCCGGCTGCGTGCCGCGTCTACATCGACGTCCGCAACTTTGCGGAGGGTGGGGTCGGCTATCTTTGCACCGGCGACCTGGCTTACCCCGTGGCCGTCGAGCAGACGCCTATCGAAGCAGCTGCCAACTGGGCCCGCGCCATGTCGCCGATCACCGACCTGGCCACCCGCTCGGACGACGCCACAGACGTGCCCCGCTTCAGCTCCTTCGTCGGCATCATGGGCAAAGACCTGTTGACCAGTTCGGGCGCCGTCATCGAGCGTTGGGGCGAAAACAACTCCATCGTGGCGGGCCCCTACGCGCCGGCCGCACCGGCCCACAAGGCCGGCACGCTGCGCGCCGCCATCGGCCACACCGCGTCGGGGCCCTACGTGCTGGACTTGAGGGCCCAGGGCCCGCACGCCCTGGTCGGCGGCACCACCGGCGCCGGCAAGTCCGAGCTTCTGCAGACCTGGGTGCTGGGCATGGCCGCCAACCACTCGCCGGCCCGCGTCAACTTCTTGCTGGTGGACTACAAGGGCGGTTCGGCTTTCGCCGAGGCCTCCGAGTTGCCGCACACCGTCGGCCTGGTCACCGACCTGGGCATCTCCGGCGTCCACCGAGCGCTGGCCTCGTTGCGGGCCGAGCTGCGCCGCCGCGAGCACCTGTTCAACACCTACAAAGCCAAAGATCTGGTCGCCATGGAGAAGTCCGAGCCAGTGGCCGCGCCGCCGGCCCTGGTGATCGTGGTGGACGAGTTCGCCGCGCTGGTCACCGAGGTGCCCGAGTTCATCGACGGCGTCATCGACGTGGCCGCCCGGGGTCGCTCCCTTGGGCTGCACCTGATTTTGGCCACCCAGCGCCCGGCCGGCGTCATCAAGGATTCGCTGCGCGCCAACACCAACCTGCGCCTGGCCCTGCGGGTGGCCGACGTCGACGACTCGACCGACGTGTTGGGCGCCCCCGATGCCGCCTACTTCGACCAGGACGTGCCGGGCCGGGCCATGTCCAAGACGGGCCCAGGCCGGCTGGTGGCCTTCCAGACGGCTTACGTCGGTGGCCACACCGGCGACGTGGCGCCCCCGCCGTCCGTCGAGATCGAGACGCTGGGGTTCGGCAACCCCGTCGCCTGGGAGGCTCCCAGTGTGGCCGCGCCGCGCGCCGAGAATGAGGAATCCGACCTCAAACGCATCGTCCGCACCATCCAACAGGCCCAGGTGGACGCCGGCCTGCCCGCCCCCGCCAAACCATGGCTGCCCGACCTGGCCGGTTACTACAACCTGGCCGACCGCCATCAAGTGCCCAACCCGCGCGACGACCAAGAGCTGGTGTTCGCCATCGGCGACGACCCCGACAAGCAAAGCCAGCCAACCATCAGCTACCGGCCCGATGTCACCGGCAACCTCGCCGTCTTCGGTGCCGGTGGCGCCGGCAAATCCACGCTGCTGCGCACACTGGCCGTCACAGCCGGCATGACGGTGCACGGCGGCCCCTGCCATGTCTACGGGCTGGACTTCTCGTCGCGCGGGCTGGCCATGATCGAGAGCATGCCCCACGTCGGATCGGTCGTGGCGGGTGGCGACGACGAGCGCGTCCAGCGCCTGATCCGCTGGCTGCGCGGCCTCATCGACGAGCGGGCCGCCCGTTACGCCGGCGTCAACGCCGCCACCATCGCCCAATACCGCACTATCTCCGGGCAAACCGACGAGCCCCGGATCTTGCTGCTGGTGGACGGCATCGCCGGCTTCCGCACCGCCTACGACGGCGGCGTCAACTACCGCATCTGGGATACCTTCGTCTCCATCGCCGCCGATGGACGCCCGGTCGGCGTCCATGTCGTCATCACCTCTGACCAGCCCAGCGGCATCCCGCCGATGCTGGCGGCCAGCATCCAGCAGCGGGTCGTCATGCGCATGGCCAGCGACGACGATTACGGCACGCTGGGCGTGCCCTTCGGCATCCTCAACTCGGCCAGCCCGCCCGGTCGCTGCCTGGCCGACGGACTGGAGGCCCAGGTGGTGCTGTTGGGCGGTGACCCGGCTAGCGAGCGGGCCGCCAAGCAGGCCGCCCGCAGCCATGGCGACTGGATCGCCCCGACCGACGCCCAATCGCAGGCCATGAACATGCACCTGTTCTCGGTGGCCATGCGCCAGGCCGGTGCCTCGACGCCGGCGCCGCCGATCATGCGGCTGCCCGAGGCAGTGCCGCTGGCCAGCCTGAAGGCCGCCCCCGGCTGCTTCGTGCTGGGCATGGAGTCGTCCGAGTTCGCGACCGTGCAGGTCGAGGCGACCGGCACCTTCATCCTGACGGGCCCGCCCGGCTCGGGTATCTCCACCGGCCTGCGCACCATCGCCACTGGTTTGGCGTCCTGCGGCACCATCGCCGCCACCTACCTGTTCAGCGACCGGCCGACCGCGCTGGCGTCCCAGGCGGGCCTACAGGCCTTCGTCGGCATGGGCAAGATCGTCCCGGCCATCGGCGAGTTGACCGATCAGGTCAAGGCCATCAACGAGGCCACGGATGCCGGCGGCGCCCCACGGCGCCTGGCCGTCCTGCTGGAAGGCTTGCCGGATTTCGCCGGCTCGGAGGCCGAGTTTCCGTTGACTGAGCTGCTGACGGCGCTGGTGCGGGGCGGCCACTTCGTCTTGGCCAGCGGCGACCCGGCCGCCCTGAACTCGGCCTACCAGCTGATGGGACCATTCAAGGCGGGGCGCCGGGCCATGTTCCTGCAGTTCGATTCCAACGGTCCCGAGCTTGTCCAGGCCGTCTACCCGCGAGCCAGGGCCATCGACTTCCCGGTTGGACGCGGCGTCTACGCCGAACGGGGCCGCACGTCCACCGTCCAAATGGCCTCGTAGCGGGGAGTCCTCCCCATTGTCGAGCCGGACCGGCACGCATTATTCTGCTGATAGATCAAGGAGGACGCAATGGCGGTCAACATGCAGGGCATGGACGTCGGCGAAGTGCAGCGCATCGGACGCCAGATGCAGGTCGAGTCCGATAACCTCGGCCAACTGCTGGCCCGCGTCCGCAACCAGGTTTCGGTGGCCGAGCAAAACTGGCACGGCAGCGACGCCAGTCACTTCGTAGACGAGTGGGCCAGCCGCCAGCAACAGCTGCAGACGCTGCAAGACAGCCTGCGCCGGTTCGGCCAACGGGCCGTGGACGAGGCAGCCCAACAGAGCCGGGCCTCCGGCACCGCGACGGCGTGAAGCCACGTCAGTCAATCACTGGCGCACCGTCCAAGGCGGCTTTGGCGCCGTCTAGCCAATACTGACAGATGTCAGCCAGTTTTTCGCCGCGCCGCCACAACTCGACGGATTCGGTCAGGGGCGCGCCGCCGGACTCCAGGGCCGCCACCACCTCGGCCAGCTCGGCCCGCGCCTGCTCGTAGCTCATTTCGGGGGTCGTGGCACCGGTAGCCGGCTCATTCTTGGTCGCCATCTCGGCTCCTTCTTCCATCTTGTTCAAGCTTCTCGACGCGGGTGTCCAGCCCGCCGTCCACGAGCACCAGGTGGACGCCGGCCCCGACGCTCACCTGCCCAACGGATGTCAGCGGTTGAGCATCCTCGGTGGTCGCGATCACATAGCCGCGCTTCAGCGTCGACCGGGGCGACAGCGCCCGGCATTGGGCCATGGCATGATCGAGGCCCATCTGTTCGTCCCCCAGACGGCGGGCCAGGGCCTCGCGCAAGCGGCGCCGAGCCAGCCGCACCTGCTCGGCATGCGGGTCCAGCGTCGCCGCAGCGTCGCGGACAGCCGGGCGCGAACGCATCTGGTCGAGCCAGGCCTGTTCCACCTGAATGCGTCCCAGCACAGTACGGCGCAGCCGAAGCCGTGCTTCCGTCACGGCCGCCGCCTCGGCCGCCACGTCCGGCACGATGCGCTTGGCGGCGTCCGTCGGGGTGGACGCCCGCAGGTCGGCGACGAAGTCGAGGATCGGGGTGTCCGGTTCATGCCCGATGGCGCTGACGACGGGCGTCTTGGCCGCCGCCACGGCCCGCACTAGGCCCTCGTCGCTGAACGGCAGTAGGTCTTCAAGCGATCCACCGCCGCGCGCGATGACGATGACGTCGACGCCCGGGTCGGCGTCCAGCGCGGCCAGTGCCGTCATCACCTCGGCCGCCGAGTTGGGCCCCTGCATCAGGGCGTGCCGAACGTCGAACCGCACGCTTGGCCAGCGAAGCCGGGCGTTCGTCAACACGTCGCGTTCGGCCGCAGAGTCGGCGCCGGTGATCAGCCCGATGCAGCGTGGCAGGAAGGGCAGCCGCTTCTTCCGAGCCGCATCGAACAGACCCTCGGCCGCCAGCTTGCGCTTCAGCGCCTCGAGCTGAGCCAGCAACCGTCCCTCCCCCGCCAGCCGGATTTCCGAACATTCGAAGGTCAGCTCGGCGCGCTGGGGGTAGACGTGGGGCGTCAGCCGGGCCACCACCATCGAGCCCTCCGCCATCGGACCGGCCGCGTCCAGCACACCGGATGTGCAGGTGACAAGAGCCGAAACGTCGGACGAGGCGTCCCGCAAGCGTAGGAACTGGGTTGGCGCCTGACGTCGCCGCAACTCGATCACCTGCGCCTCGACCCACACCCAGCCGCACCGCTCGACCCACGCCTTGACCTGCCCGACGACCACGCCCAGTGGCGTGGCGTTCTCGGGTGTCGAGCCGGGCTTGTCGGAGTTCACGCCGTCACCTCAGCGCTGGCGGTAGGGCGAAATGAAGGGTTTCCTCGGTTGTGCGCAACTCTTGGGCTTCCGGCCAACTGCGGGCGGTCAACCAGCCGATCACGCCGCCGACCAGGTCCTCGGGCACGGACGCCCCGCTGGTGACGCCGACCCGCTCGACGTCGTCGAACCAGGCGTCCTCCAGGTCGTCAGCGGAATCGACGCGGTGGGTGGCCGCGCTGGACGTGCGAGCGACCTCCACCAGACGCATCGAGTTGGACGAATTGGCCGAGCCGACGACGATGACGATCTCGCACTGGCTTGCCAGGTCCCGCACCGCCTGCTGGCGGTTTTGCGTGGCGTAGCAGATATCGTCGCTGGGTGGGTCGATCAGGCTCGGGAATCGCGCCCGCAGGGCGGCGACGGTGGCGCGCGTCTCGTCCACACTGAGGGTCGTCTGGCTCAGCCAGGCGACCGGTTGGTCGAGTGGCAGCGGAAGAGCATCGACATCGTCGGGGGTTTCGACCAGGTACATGCGGTCGGGCGCCTCACCCATCGTCCCCTCGACCTCTTCGTGGCCAGCATGGCCGATCAGCACCACCGGGCATGTCAGGCGGACGGCCTCCCGGTGCACCTTCGTCACCAAAGGGCAGGTGGCGTCGATGATGTTCAACCGGCGGGCGGCCGCGTCCTCGCGGACTGCGGGACTGACGCCGTGGGCCGAGAACACCACCGTGGCGCCGGGCGGCACCTCGTCCAACTCGTCAACGAATACCGCCCCTTGGGAGGCCAGACGGGCCACCACATGCTTGTTGTGGACGATCTGCTTGCGCACATAGACGGGCCGGCCATACCGCTGCAGCGCCAGGGCCACCACCTGCGTTGCCCTCTCGACGCCGGCGCAATAGCCGCGCGGGCTGGCCAACCAAAGCTCTCGTCCCATGGTTACAGTCTATGTGCGGTTCAACACTAGTGCGGCCCGAGGGAAAGCAGTTGAGCCTCAGTGTGGGTGACGGGTGGAATGGTTGTCTTTCCAACGGTGATAACCGCCGGCAGGGTTTCGTTTTGGCTGGCGAAGGCGCTCATGTATTCGTTGCTGTCACCGTCGCGGGCTTCATCGTGCGACCTTCCCCTTCCGTCATTCTGCGCGGAACGCAGTGGAATCGCAGGATCTGCCCACCATCATTACACCGAAAACCCGATGACATCCGGTCGTGTCAGGGCTTGTGCTTGTCGGTTTGATGGTGTAGACTCGAACGTATGTTCGAGGGGTTTGAGACGTGGAGGGGCAACGCCACACAGGCGATGGCCCGCTACGTCGGGTTGCGCCGACAAGCCGATGAGTTGGAAACCGAAATGGCCCGCGTGCTGGCCGAGGCTATCGACGCGTACGCCTGGCCCGAAGATGTGCCCGAACCGGAATCGCGCGACCAGTTCGGCGTCGAACACGTGGGCGGCCAAGCG
>Ga0123357_10000857_pt1 | contig 30971 bp, 29 predicted proteins | sample TergutEmb28metaG_FD_89873 | JGI IMG/M metagenome (GOLD analysis project Ga0123357, IMG submission 89873) | Embiratermes neotenicus P4 segment gut microbial communities from Petit-Saut dam, French Guiana - Emb289 P4 | ecosystem: Host-associated > Arthropoda: Insects > Digestive system > Gut ...
TAATTCGGCGCCTTTAACTTCATCAAATTCAAACGAAGTGGGAATGGGTCCGCCTTCCGGCAGATTCAAATCATACAAGTGCCAGCCTTTGTCGACTGTGGCATAGAAAACAATCTCGCCTGAGTCATTGATGCTGTACTTCCATTTAACCGGTTCCTGCATTTGAGCGTTCAGAGCTCCGCTCAAGCCAATAAAAAAAGTAAGAAATATCAAATATTTGGACATAAAATTTTAATTTTGCACAAAGATACAAAAGAATTAGGAATTATGAGAATAGATATAATTACCGTATTACCTGAAATATTGGAAAGTCCTTTTAATTATTCCATATTAAAGAGGGCGCAAACCAAAGGTTTGTTGGAGCTGCATATTCATAATCTCAGGGATTATTCGTCGGATAAGCACAAGCGGGTGGATGATTATGCTTTCGGAGGACAAGCCGGAATGGTTATGCAATGCGAACCTCTCGACCGTGCAATTACCTCATTGAAAGAGCAACGGGTTTATGATGAAGTGATTTATACTTCGCCCGACGGCGTGCGTTTTCGTCAACCGTTAGCGAACCGTCTTTCGCTTTGCCGGAATCTGATTATTTTATGCGGTCATTATAAAGGGATTGATTATCGTATTCGCGAGCAGTTGATTACGCTTGAAATTTCGATTGGCGATTATGTCCTGACCGGAGGCGAACTGGCTGCCGCCGTTATGGCGGATGCTATTGTCCGGCTGATTCCGGGAGTTATCAGCGATGAACAGTCGGCGCTGTTCGATTCTTTTCAGGACAATTTGTTGGCGTCGCCCGTTTATACGCGCCCTTCCGATTATAAAGGCTGGAAAGTTCCGGACGTACTGCTTTCCGGTCACGAAGCCAATATCAGGGAGTGGGAACTGCAACAAGCTATCGAACGAACCCAGCGCTTGCGTCCGGATTTGGGATAAGGTGAAAACAGTTCTGATGAAAAAGGCTTACGTTCCTTTGTAGGTTACTTTATACTTTTTTAGAAACTTACCGGCTACTATCGGGTTAAAGCTATATCCCGAAGAGCGTATTTCAAAATGCAGATGAGGACCGGAGGATTCTCCTGTATTTCCTCCTATTCCAATGGGTTGTCCTACCATCACTTTTTGCTCGTTTTTCACTAAACTTTTTTCCAAATGTCCGTAGAGCGTTTCACTCATATTGTAATTCCGAACCACAACCACATTTCCATAACCTTCCGGATCATAAGTGGAAATGCGAACCTCGCCGCAAAAAACGCTATAAACCGTATCGCCCATGTTTAGTCTGAAATCGACACCCTGATGAAATCTTTCGTTATTTCTCTCTACTCCGTATCCGGAGGTGATTACCAATGGTATTTTAAGCGGAACGGAAGCGCTGTCGCTGAACGAAAAACTATCGACTTCTTTGAATTTCAGCAAATCAAATCCAATCCGCGAATCATAAAAATTATCGTAGAAATTATCCGGACGTTGTAAACATGTAAAAATAGAAATGTCGGTATTGGCTGAGCTATCGCTTGTAGAACCGTAGATGAGGTCATAACATTTGATCAACAGATCGACAACATCTTCCTTGTCCTGCGAATATACGGGATGGAATAAAAGGATACAGAATCCGACTAATAAAACCCGTTTCATTTTCAAGTGTTTATAATTACTTGAACAGGAATGCTCAAAAGAGAACGAACATTTATTTTTTGTTGAATTAACGATTCATAATATTCTTTCTCTTGCAGGTCGAACGAATATTCATCTTTCAGTTGAATATGGATAATGATCCATTCACCGGTATTCTTAATTGATACATTCTTGATTTTATTCTTTAATTCTTTGTAGCAGAAAGCCTTTAAATCGGAAGATGTTATTAATTTATCTTTTGTAAGCAGATTATAACGCGCCAAATGGTTGAGGTTTTCCTCATTTCTCTCTTCGCCTCTTCCTCCGGTAGTTTCAAATAAGAGGAATGTACTTTCTTTGTCGAGAAAATCGGAAGTCGTTATTGGCTTTTCTCCTTTTTTAATTCCGTTGGCAAGTTCACATTTGGTGAGAAGAAAATCTATTGTCACACTTTTATTTTGATGCGCTAATTTGCCGTCTAATTTTAGAATGGCAAAAACGCTTGGAAAGTCGTCGGCAGTATTATTCTTGACTAAAGGCAACAGTTCTTTGAAAATTTTATGCAAACGTTCCAGTTTCTCTCCTTTTTTCAATTCTTCCATATCTTTGAAAGCATAATAATCTGAAATAAAATGATTAAATAAATCGTTCAATTGAAAAAGGAGTTCTTTCGGGTTGTAGCGTTCAATGCCAAAATGGCGGATGACAAAATCGGCGTTATTGCTGCCTGTATTTTCATCCGTCAGTAAATTAAGAAATGCGTTTTTTTCTGCCGATAATTTCTTCACCGGTTCTTCGTCAGTCAAAATAACTTTGGCTTTCTGCACATTAACAACGGGCAGGCAATTGATTTTAATCGTGCAGTCTTGAAGCTGTCTCGGGTGGAAGTGATTTTTAAATGTGATTTTAAAAGTAGGAGAATAGCTCCGGTTAGGTATTTCACCGGTATCATATTCGCCGATATAAAACAGGTTAAACTGGCGTTTCAAATATAATTCCTGCCAATAATCGTAATTCCCAAATTGGAGTTGATTTTCTTCCGCGAGTAAAAAATGAGATTGAAACCAGTCGGCGAAAGGAAGATCATCGTAGGCATCCGGTTTTATTACCGGTAGTAATTGGTCGTTCAGTGAAATATCAATATCCGGATTTGTATCGATACCTTCAAAATAAAAAGCGGCTCCCGAAAAATCTTCAATAATTTCTTTTGAAGTTAAAACCAATTCAATGGAATTATCACTTGAATTGATCCGTTGCCTCAAAATCTCCGCACTGATAATTTTTGTATTGAATAAAGGGGTGAATGGAACTTTATTTTTCCCAAATTCAAACGTAATCTTATTGTCCACCCTGAAAGTAGCCAGCGATCCGCTTTGTTCATCGGCATTTTCCTTTATTTTTGTCTGTACGATTGAGTATGCCGGAAAAGGTTTTATCAGGTGATAGGGAATCAATTTGTTCCGGAACTCATTGACCGTCATTTCTTGGAGCTTATTTATTTCCCGTAAAACAGAATACGATTGGTAAGCCAACGCCGAAAACAGGAGTTTAACTACGGGGTCTTTTGTTATTTCTTCCAGTTCACCTTTATCTTCCCATTGTTCAATTGCCTGTTGTATCAGTTCTATACGATGTTGTTCAAATGATTTTTCCATTATTTACCAAATATAAAATGAAATATTTTTCTGATAATCTTTTTCGATGAATGATTCTTCATACTTTCCGGTGACATTGATAGAAATTTCTTTTCGTTTCGAGTTGTAGTTCATTTTAACCTGCACATTTTTCAGGCGGGATTCGTATTCTTCAATTGTCATTTTCAGATCATAAGCATAATTATTTTTATTAATGCTTTCTCCATAAAGTTTTTTAGAATCAATCTGCTCATTTGTATCGCTGTTTTCAAAACGGAAGTTCTGGAAAACAAATCCGAAATCGTAGTCTGCCTTAAAACTTCCATTCGGGGAAACAACCAATAGCTCAATGAAATTATCAATTGATTTTTTTATGTCGCCGATTACATTTTCTTCCAGAAAATTTTTTGAAATCGCGACAGGTATTTTAAATCCGTATCCGCCCATAAATTTAAATTTTAGGTGTAAAATCTTCTTCTATCACCTGCTCTTCTTCTTTTCCGACGGTAATTCTGACTTCCTCCAAGCAGGTTGCCAACAATCGAAGCGTTTCTGCAATATCGTCATGATTATAAGGCGCCGATAGAAATGCTTCATCAAACGATAGAAAATCGGAGAGGAAAAGCCCGAACGTTTTCACCGTTTTCTTTAACAATTGAATCAGAAAATAGGGAGGTTCGCTTAAAGAAAACTGTTCCAAATCAAAGAATAAGATAGTAGCAGGAAAAATCAATCCCGGAAATTGCGCCTTTTTTGCTTTTAGAAAAGTCAGAATATCAGTTGTAATTTGTTTGATATCCCGATAATATTTCAAAAGTTTTTCATGAGAGAGTACAGACATGCAGGGAGGTATATAATCCTGATCGATCTGTGCGTACCGGTTGTTGGCTTTGATTTTTAAAACCGGTAATTCATTTTCTTCAATACCGGATAATTCCTTAACATCAAATTCATAAACAGGTTGTGCGAATGGCGTTTCTTCATTTTCTACCGGTTCAATCAATGTTAGTTCGAAAGGTTTTATTCGGACGACGACATAATATGTTCCCGAAGAAGCGTCAGGAATGAAAAGCCTGTCTTTCATTGCAGAATACGGTTGTTCGCCGTTAAATTCAATCAGATAGCCTTCTTTCGTTATTCCATGACAAATTAATTTTTCAAAATAAATTTCTTTATTCCTCAACTCCGCCTTTACGGAAAATGCAGGTATAGTTTCGTCATTTACAGGCAATAATCCATAATACCTGCGATTGATTATTTTTCGAATCAGATTATGTTGAGCGTAGATATAATTATCTGCCTGAATAAATGTTTCAGGAGTAATCTCCTGTCCTGTTTGCCAAAAAATTTTCTTATATTCCCGTTTCATTTTAAATAGGTATTGTAATCTAATGTCATTGAATGTCCCAATATAAATCGTTCTTTTGTATCCTTTATTTTGAATAAGGGCGTCGCATCGACAGGCAGAAACCATTCGTAAAAGAAGCCGGCAAAAACATCCACTTCTTTTTTCAGATTTCTGAATTGCGCTGAGGATAATTTTTCGATATGGATGATTATTTTCATTCTGTTCTCTAAATCGCCTGTCGCTTTCCGTTTTATTGTTTTCTGTATTTCAATTTTAGCCGGAAAAAATACGGCTTTCAATACATCTTTCAATATGCCGGCGTTTCCTCTGATTTCTGAGGCTACCGGCAGCAATGGTATTATTTTTCCGATATAAGGATTTTCGCTGTTGATAGAGAAAATATCCAAAAATTTGTCGTTCAGTATCCGTATTCGGTTGGTTGCGATCTCATTCAGCTTTTTTTCCAAATCAAACCGGAATTTGAAATAGGCAGTATCGAAAGGCTGAAAGAACAATCGTATTTTTTGTTTCTCCTTATTAATCCGTTCTTCCTCCAGCTTAAATTTTCCGGTATTGTTTTCTTTACCGATTTGTCTTAATTTATTTTCAACAAAGAATAATCCTTCGGGAAGAATGTTAAAAAGACTGTCTCTGGAAAGTTGCATGTTTATTGTTCCTTTGATCTCGTCGTCAATATCCATAGCAATAATATCCTCATTGTAGTTCCGGCTGAATACTCCCAAGTGTTCGATGTTCATAACCGAACAGCTTTCAAGGAAAGAGGCGAGGAAAGATTCCGCTTTAATATTTTCAACGGGTCGAGGCAAATTCATCATACTGTGTTTTATCCTTTGAAAGTTCTACATAAAACAGGTTCGTTTGCGTTGATACCTGGATGACGTCAAGATAGGGAATCCCGATTTGCCGTAGTGTGTAACAGGGATAAGGAAATGTTTCGTCGATATTTTCAAAATCTTGCCGGTAAAAGCCTTCGGAAAGTTGTAATTCCCTTAACTCCTCATTTGCATGGATATAATCCGCTATTTTCGATTCGGGGAGCATGGGAAAAAAGCGTTTATTGCCGGAGCGGGATACGATCCTGTCCACAAATTTATTATTCCTCATATTGATTTCAACCGCATCGACAGACAACATTTGCTTGAGCATTTCGAGCGCTTGAGAAACGGGCGTATCTGCGCTCAAATCCGGCGCTTCGATAACCGGTTCCCAATATTCATGCGCAATGCAATCATTTTTGAAAGATGAAAAATCGTAGATGCTCGCCGAAGGATACATTCCTTCGTAAACAAATAACTTACCGGCAAGCGTAGAAAAAGCGCCGGAAACGATTGCTTCGGGATGAATAATTTTCAGCGCTTCCTGAACCTGAACGGCAGCAATGATGGAAGCCGTAACCGGAGTAGTAGCCGCGCGTCCTGCTTTTTCATTCAATCTAACGATGTTGGCGCACGAAGTTCTTCTGTTCAATTCCTGACGTTCTTCGTCCGTGAGGTTACATTCGTAGCAATATTTTCCGGATGGATATACGCTTGCCTGTCCTTCCATCTCGCCAATCGCGCCGTCTATCCATGTTTTGCCTGCACGGAAACACAAACGGTTCAACGAAACTCTTGCCTGTAAATTGTCTAAACATCCGATGATAACATCCATTCTGCGATATACGCCCAATCCGATGTCGGCAGATAAATCCCCGCAAACCGGCATGACATGAATATCCGGATTGATTTCTTTGATTCGTTGAGCGGCTATGTCCACTTTATACAGCCCTTTGTCGGCATCTTCTTTTCTGAAAAGAATCGAACGCGTCAGGTTACTGTATTCAATGGTATCGAAATCGACGATGACCAAATTTCCGACTCCAAAAAGCGCCAAATTTTTTAAAACTTCATTACCCAAAGCGCCGGCGCCGACAACCATGACTTTGGCTTCTTTTACTTTTCGGGCTTCAAACCGGGAAAGCGAATGGAATATTTCGGTGCCCCACTCTTTGTTCATCGTGTTGTGGTTATTTTTCCGTATTATTTTCCACGTACTGAAATTCCGTATTCCCGATTTTAAATTTCACGCCTTGTTTCAATAAAAACTCATCATTCTTCTTGGCAGTTTTTTTGTTATATACAAAGTCGTCAGCCAATACTTTCAAGCATGGAACTTTATCTTTTTTATCAATATACAGTTTGACGTGTATATCCTGAATCGCCGGATGATCGTCCCACGTCATACGAATGGTGCAGTTTTCTGATTGTCCGATTGTTACCTCCCGACTTCCTCCCGCAACGCTCATCCATTTAAAAATAGCAATCTTATATGTTTTATCTCCTTTGAATTTCAAGAAATATTTCTGGATGGTTCTTCGTGCGAAAATATAAGATATTCCAATTCCGGCGCCTAACAGCATAAAGCCAAGCAGGACGCCGATTATTCCAAACCATTTGCCGGTGAAGAGAATAATAAAAGACAATAAACCGGAGGCGGCTCCTCCCAGCAGAACATGTTTCCACACGGTGTTTGTTCGTAATGAAAGACATAAACCCCACAAACATCCCGACAATACCCAAGGTATCCAGTCAATCCATCCAATATTCGCTCCGGCTCGGCATAAGATAAATATAATTGCTCCAATCAGAAAAGATAAAAATCCGGCTAAAATGCCTAAAGCGCTTTTTATTAATATCCATACAAACGATTCTTTCTTTCTTTGCCGGTATTTATTGAGGTATGAAAAGAGAGGAACCAAAATAAGTCCCAATAATGATCCGGCAAGTAGAAGGCTTCCTATCTTTTGGATAAACAGGAATTTCAGTAATAGTTTCGTATTTTCGAGATTGCCGGAAAGAAACGCTGCTACTAATTTTTTTGTAAACGACTCGAAAGGACAGGGAAACAAGTATATCAACAATTGATAAACCAATAGAGCGAATAAGCCGCCTGCCATTCCATACAAAGCCCATCGGGTGAAATAAGGACGGGCGCTGCTGTTAAAAGGTTTTTTTATATCAAAGAAATACTGTTTTCCTTCTTTGCAATTCTCGCCGTACTCAGCGCATTTATGTCCGTTTTCCACCCAACAATGCTTGTGTACGGTATGCTGGCATTTTGTAACGATTTCATCTCCATCCCTGATTTCATCCAAACAATAATGACACCGGAGGATTGTATCGTTTTCAAATGAATATTTCCGGACGTATTTTTTATCGAAGTTTTCTATTTTGAACCGGATGAAAGGGAAGAGAATTTGCAATATCAGGAAAGCTGCTCCCAAAAATAACATTCCAAAAAGCAATTCAGCAATAAATAACCAAACGATATTTCCCGCTCCTGTTTTCATTGGATGCAGCAAACTTCCGACGGCGTATTCTGTTTGTCCGTAAGCCGTTCTTGAATTTTCGCTGATCAGGATACTCAATTTCTGTTTCTGACCGTAATAAATTTCGCCTTTCGGATTAGTCAATGCGAGTTCGTAATCGGGAAATGATTTGTCATTCACTTTCAGATTTTCGATAAATTCGTCCGGAGCCGCCAGATAGTAACCTCCTCTCACATTTTTATTCCGAATATCTACGCACAAGTAAGAAAGGGTATTATCGACATCTTCATTTTTATCTCCGTAGCGAATGGCATGAATTTCAACGTGTTTTTTATTTCCTGCGTCATTATCTAACCGTTGAACATATTCACTGAATTTCTGAATGTTATCGGCTGTTTTCTGATTGTTTGCGTCCACTCTGCCATCCGTCAGGAGCACCAAATATTTCTTGACAGCGTCGTCTTTGATTTTATTGATTAGTGAAGAATCGGGAGCAAATCCCTTTTCGCCGCAAAGTTCCTGAAATTTTTTCAAGGCGGCGTCGAAGAGGATTTTATTATTTTGCGTTACGGTGAATTCATTTTGGAACTGATCAATATTTTCCGGCGTAATTGCTTTTGATTCTCCCAGTTGGTCGTCTAAAAAAGAAATGTAAACCGTATGTTCCGGCAGGGTATGTACAAAACTGTTAACCGCATTTTTGATTTTTTCCATTTCGTCGGGATGAATATTTCTATCAATCAATAAGGAAACAAGAATGTTGCCCGGAATTTTTCCTTTCAGATTTTTCAATTGCCGGACGGTTTCAATTGTTACGCCGCGACTACCGGAAATAATTTCTATATTGTCTTTTGTTAATTCATTCCATTTGTCTTTCTCATTGGTTTTCCTGTCTAAGATATTGAATCTTAAATAAACGCTATCGGCAGTTGTTGACTGATCCATTTCGACAAATTCGATGCGGCAATCGGAGTTATCGCTTTGATTACTTGGTTGCCTGTTTTTGGGAGTACACGCCAATAAACAGACAGCCAAAAGAATATAGGGTATATTTTTCATCTTTAATTATATTTTATCCAGATCGTTAATGTCAATGCTTTCAAAAGCTCGCTTTCGCGCTTCTTCTTTCAACATGTTTTGTTGTTTCCAAATTTGCCGTTTCATTTTAGTCATATTCCAAATTTGCATAAAAAACATTCCACCAATCATCAAAGCGCCTAATCCTATGCCAAAATAGGTTAGCGTCCGGCTTTTCTTCTCGCTTTGTTGTTGCCTTAATTCGTCCAACTTTTTTGATATGACAGATTGGTCGCTGTTAAATTTTATGAATTTGTTCTGAAGGTCTTCATTATTCAAAATAATGGCGGTATAACCCTGATCCCTGTATTTTACTTTTATACGCAACGAATCGACAATTGTTTGCAATGAATCGAGCGTTCCTTTTGTTATTTTGGAATTTTTAGCAGATACCAATTGATTAATATCTTCCTGCAACGAGGTAATCTCTTTATTTTTTTGCGTAATAAACACATTCAAATCGTTCGTCTGTTGAATTCGTTCCTTTTCTTCGGCTTGTTTCAGCGAGTCGTCCTGTTGCTCTTGAGGCGTTTTTGCAGGTTGATTCGCTGCTTTATCAGTCAGGCTGACCAACTCATCGTCTTGTTTTTTTCCGTTCCCTGTAGTTGGTTGCGGGAGCGTAAATTCAAGTTTGATTTTCGCTTCATCGTCAATAACCGTTTTATTTTTGCTTTTTGAGGCTATATAGAAATGCATCCTCAATGTGATTTTATCTCCTGCGGAAGCGTTTGTATAAAACGTGAATTTGGTTTGTTTTTTGATTTCTTCCCAGTCTTTCAAGTCGAAACGGATTTCGTTTTCACTAAAAGGGATAAAATCACGAATATCTTTTACGTCTAATGGATAATCACGGTTTTTCAAGTCTTTTTTGAGATCGGAAGCGTTCCTGTTTTTATTGAAAATCCACAAGCTTTTATTGTTTCCACTCGCTTCGATAATTTCGTTGCTTTTGTCTCCAATAGTTAAGTACAGCTCTTTAGGATTTTTATCCACGGATTTTACTTCAACTCCGAATGACAGGACGCCAACTGAATTTCCATTTTTCATGCTATATAATGTCGCTTTAGTCGTAAAAAAAGCTTCGCCTGCCGCTAAAGAAAAACAGGCTTGACAACAAAAAAACACAAGAAATACGAATCGAATTTTGGACCTGAACATATTATTGATCTGTTTTTATAATTCCATCAAAATAAGCTTTCTATATTTGTACAATAATTGGTGAATGCGTCGATTAAGCTTTTATATTTTCTCCTGCATTCGGGAGTTAATTTTCCATTGACCGTCGTTTTCAGCGACTGGTATTCTTTGGCTTCGCTGTCGGTATTCGCATTCTCTTTTTTCTCCAGATTGATTTTCATCTGCAGATTTTTGAGCCGGCTGTTGATTGCTGTGAGTTCCTGTTCGCTCATATTGCAGCCCGAAGAGGGTGGGGGAGCTACGCATTGTTGGTTCATAATGCTTTCACATTCGTCGTTATAACCTTTGATCGCCTGAGCGATTTCGTCGCATCCTGCAACATATTTTTCGCATTTATCGTTAGTTTCAACAAATTTTCTTCGTATCGCATCCTGAATCAGACCGGATAAGGTGCAATTTTGATTTTTTTGAGCGTCGGTGAAATCGTCGTGGTCGGCTTTCAACGCTTTCTTTTGGGCTTCGATGTATGCTAATACCGGTTCCGAATTTTTACATAAATTGACTATTTTTCCCTTTTGTGGAAAATTAATCGTTAAAGTGATCGGATTGGCTTTATATTCAACCTTTTTATCGCGGCTCGAAAAATAATACCAGGGTCTTTTCAGCGTTTTCGCCACATAAATTCCGGTCAGTTTAATCGTAAAGTCTTCGGGATTTTTAATTTTGAAAATAAACTCTTCTTCATTGTTATTTGCCAATGATTTATAACAATCTTTGTAATCGGTTATTTCCAGATTATCAGACTCTAAAAAGTAAGATAAATCACCCAAATCGCTTGATTTACTCCATAAATTGTTTTTCCCCGACTTGGAGTCGGCAATGCCTTTGATCGACAATTTTTTATTTGCCAATGGAAATAGAAGGAGGTATGCGTCGGCTTCATCGCTTGTCTTCCTGTCGAACGTCAGTTGCAGTTGGTTCTCTTTTTGCATCCACATAACTCCGGCAGTCAGCTTCAACTCGTCGATTGCATTTTTGCTTTGCAGGACTATTTCCTGATTTTCATTGACATCCGGTTTCAGATTGTAAGTATAACTTGTGGAATCCTGAGCGAATGAGAAAGACAGCCCGCCGATTATAAGCAATAATAATAGAATTATTCGTTTCATACGTAACCGATTTATTTGTTTGATATATTGATTGTTATTTTGATAATCCCTGCTTCCGAATTTAATTCCTGCATTTGGTCGTTTCTTTCCAACGCAGTATAGAATTTTAATTTCAATTTCACCGGCTTGGACGGATCTTTCACCTGAAAAAACACCGGTTTGGGCGATGCCTGCACCCACTCGAATCCTCTATCGAAAAACGTATATTTCTCAACATTCTCCGATTGATCGAAGAAAGAATCCAAGCGAACGCACTGCTTGTTGAATGTTTTTGCTGTGGCAACATTTTTATTCTGTTTCAGAAAATCGTTCAACAGGATGGTTTTATCGAACATCCACACCGAATTGCCGGCTCCTGTTCCGTTGCCGTCTCCTACAATCATGAAGAGGATGTTTTTTTGATTCAGATGAAATGTCAGAGGCAAATCGAGTAAATAGCCGCCTGTGTTGTTGTCGTAGAGTTTCACGACGACCGATTGTTTGTTTCCGCTGTCTTGGGCATTTAAACTGATTTCCTGAGCTGTCGCCCCGTAAAGGCAACTGCTTAACATCAAGATTAATATCGTAGTTCGCTTCGACATGGCAGCCGTAAAGTTAATTCTATTTGTTCAATTATTCATCATCATTTGTCGGAATTTAAAAATGAAGCCATCCTTGCGGTTCCGCCTGCTCCAGCGTCCATTGTGCAACGGTCTGATCTTCTGGATAAGGATATTCGTTGCGTGCATGATAATCGGCGTAGCGAAGGTAACCGGCAACAGTTCCGACATGTTCCGCCAAATAAACGGAAGTTCCACAGTCTTTCAAGTTCAGGCAGACGCGACCTTTGAAATCCCCGAAAAAGCGGACATTCGGATGCCAGACGTCCGTAATGAACTTAAACTCGGGGAAGCCGCCGCCGGCAGCAGGAAAATTATTGGGAAGCCGTATCTGAAGGATATGTTCGTTTCCGAATACCGGCTTTTGAAGTCCCTGTTCATTGGCAGCTTCAACTCCAACGATCGATTTTATGCGGAATATTATGTCATAAGCAACGGGCAATCCCGAAGCATTGACTTTGCGTACGGCGTACGTAATTTCATCGCTTTCGGAACAGGCTTCGTCCAACGTTTTCCATTCGTTGAATAAGCGGGTGTCCCTGCCCTGTTTCACTTTATCCCGATATTGGTCGATCGCTTCTTCCATCGTCTATTCCTTCAGTCGTTATCCGGCAACTAATTTACGGATAATTTTCAATTTATCTCCGACTTTCACTCCGTATTTTTCCAGACTTTGTTCTTCGCCGCTGTTACTGCGGAAATGAAATATCGTTTTGTTTTCGATTTTCCCCAAAAAATAAGCGACTCGTTGTCCTTCGTCGTCCATCTCCGGCAAATTCCAGAATTTGTCGGGATAGGTATTTGCCAATTTTTGCAGATTATCCATCGTGACTTTCAGGCTATATTTTGGATTAGCGCTGAACAGAACGGTCTTATCCTTGTAGGTGATATACACTTTGATTCTGCCTTCTTCGTCTTTTTTTTCTTCTTCCATGCTTATTGCGTTTTTATATAAGAAATCTGTTTATTCTATTAATTTTCCCATTCCGCACAAATCGATGAGGTCTTCTATTTCATCTAAATTCAGATTATTTATGTCGCCGTAAATAGTATCTCTGAGTTTGGATCTGTAATCGAATGTGGCAAGCCAGCACTTGTGTTGAAACTCTCCCAGCTCATTGGCTTCATGTTTTCTTATAAGACCAAAAATGACATTTGCGCCGATATTGTCTATTGTTTGCGCTTGTGCTACAAATGGCACAAAACCGGCACCAATACTAAGCCCCTTATTCGCCGTCTTATTCATTCCAAAACCGCTGTAATCCATAACATCAACAGGTTCATAATCCTCTTGGGTTTTCAGTCCGTTGTAAACTTCCTTGCCGACAGTAATCCCAATATCAGTTGTAGATCCGCCAACTAAACTAATTGCGACAGGCTTTTCTGGTTTTCCTCCAAAAATACCTCTTGCCCATTTACTTTTTTCACTTATTCTAACTTCTGCGGAAACTGCACGACTAACTTTTACTCCCCTTAATGAACTGGTTTCCACTTTGACCGCTCCTTTCAAAGCAGTTGTAGCTTCAGTTTTGACTAATCTGCTAAATCCTTTTCCAAAGCCAAATGAAACAAGCGCAATCGCCGTATCCGTTGCCGCCGACTTTAAATGCACATCCGATTCTTTATCCAACCTGTCTCTCTCAGTAAAAGTTAAATCGGATAAATGGAGCCACTCTTCCTGCAAAGCTCTTGAACGAATACCTTCTTTAATGCAGTTAATATAGCTTTGCCATGCATCATTGCGCATCTCTGAAATTCTATAGGAGTCGTTATAATCCGGCGCTTTCCACCACTTTTTAAATGTTCCGATAGACGACAATTCTTCATTGATGATTCGTTCCATTTTGTTTTTGAAAGTGTCTTGCCTGATATATTCGGGGAACTTGCGATAAGCATTGGGAAAATAGTCGAAGAAAGTCTTCCTTTCGCGAGGCGAATTCTGCGCTGCAAAAGTGCTTCCAATTGAGTGGGATGAGGCGGTAGGAGGAGGCATAAGTTAATTGATTAGATGATTTTGAATGTTGTTGAATTGCAATCGGTTTATTTCAATCCCATTAGGGATTGGATATGGGTAGAAAAGGGATTTTGGCTTTGTGGAGGTAATCCGGTCTACCAATATGTTGTCCCTGACGGGGCGGGAGATTGTGCATTGTTGTGTCATATATTTAAAACAATGTTTTTATATGATTGTTAATTCTTTACTGCCTTGTTCCAAATGCAATTTAATATCAAGTGTCAACTTCTGACCTGTATTTGCATTTTTCAATAATAAGGCAGAACTTCCATCTTGTTTTTTTAAAGAGACAAGTTTATTATATCCGTAAATAAACATAAAATCTTTTTCCGAAACCGGTACAATTTTAAATCCTGACTCAAATAGTTCTATTAATTCTGTGAGTCGTTCTTTTTTTTCTTCTTCAGAAAGATAGAAACAAGTTGCAATATTGTCTTCTCTTTTCTGAACCATCTCTGCATATAGATTATATTGTGAATTACTAATTATTTCTTCTATTTTCCGATATGCAGAATCTACTAATACTCTTAATTTTTCAATTTTACTTAAATCTTGAGAGTTTTGCCAAGCATCCAATTTGTATGGAACATCTGCATAGAAAACTCTTTCGCCTTTATACACAGGTAATGGAATTTTCGTTGTATTCTCAGGCATTGTAAATGTATTGATTTCATCTTGTTTTTGGATTACATCTCCACCGGCATCATACAAACATACAGATGCTGAAAAAGTAGCGTCTTCTCTTAAAGCAGTTTCTCCCAATAAGGGCAAAATATTGTAACTGACTTGTTGTCTCCCTGATTCAGGAATGACAAGATTAACAGGAATAACATTAGACGTATATCCCTTTAAGTTCGTGTGTTTTACAGATACATCATTGACTTTTATATCTAATAAGCAACTTGAGGCACTGTATTCTATTACGTAATATGGTTTGTACATTTTATTTAATCAATTAAAATTAACATTTTATTATTTAAAAATCGGCAAAAGATTTGCCTCATATTTTCCTAATACCAGTTTGCGGTCTAAATTAACCAATTCATGTTGATTATCCGGATCATCCTCTATAGCATGGGAACCATACGCAATTTTTACTCCAACTTTAAGTTCAAGCCCTGGAAATGAAAAAATTATACTCTCCATACTATTTCCTTTTCCTTTTGTATATTTAAAGTTAAAGATAAGGCCTGCTGAAAGTTTTGCACTTCCATAACCCTCTGCAATTAATTGCCAGTCCCATGCTACTCCGTTACCTGTAATAGTAATTTTTAATTCTGCACTAAAAGTAATTCCAAAATTGTAAGGCACATCCTCGTTTGATTTTATGTCGGAAAAAGTTAGTGCCTCTACACCTGCCTCACCCTCTAAAGTTAATGTTAAATCACACGTAAATCCAACTTTCACACGTTTACTTGCCTTAGAAATATTATCTAAAAAATCCCTAAGTCTAACAACAGGGGTTAAAGCTGGAAAGACTCCAGCCAATGATATTATATCTATCTTTACCCCTCCAGATATATTTAATTTAATTGTTACTGTATGGCATGTACCGATTTTTAAATGATCGTCATCTGTACAATACTGCCAGTTATATGAAAATGACAACGATATCCCCATAAACCATGTAAATGGGGATTTTATTATTTTATTACTCTTTGGAAAATAGTCTTCAATTGATTTTTTTACATTTGCTATCTTTTTGAATCCAGACACAATAGTAATTATGGTTGCTACTGTTTTACTTTTATTTTCATCAGCGCTAAGATTAATAAGTGTGCTTTCTCCATATTTTATATTTGCAGAAAGTTTTCCTTCTCCCTTTGTTGCATCCGTAGAATATGTTGACTTAGGTTTATTAAATCTGCTGTTTACTGTACCTTCTTCCTGTTCTGTCGAAAGTGAAATATCAAAAGAAACAGAAAAAATTATATCAGGATAAATAACAATATTAATATTTGAATTACCTCTTTTATCGCATGCTGAAAAATTAAATTTTTCTTCTTTGTAAAACTCACTTCCATGATTAAATAAAGGAAGATCTGCAAAATGCCACCAACCCTTTCCAATAGCCGTACCAATTGGATCATATTTCAAAGAGACCTCTTGTATTTTACTGTTATTAATTGGTGTTTCTTTTTCACCTTTAGTATTTAGATGTCCTATGTTTTCATGTATCGCTTTAGAAGGACAAGATAGATCACCTCCTCTTTTTGCATCTATTTTTATTTTTTTGCCATTAGCATTACTCAAAAAATAATATTTATTATGAGCTTTTGAATTATCTTTATCATAAATTATGATTGCTTTATCTTTATTTGTGGCATCGTCACAATCTAAAAATAATTTTATATGTTCAAAGTAACATCTGCTTATTTGTGATACATCCAAAATGTGTGCTCTCTTATCATTATCATCTCCCATAATACTTTAGTTTATTACTTTTTTAATATTGAATATAGAATTTTTTTCTAATGTTTTTTATCTATACCATCTGCTCTATAGCCCCACATAATTTACTTATATTATTGCTAATTCGTTGCTCCCTTTTTCTATATGAAGCATTAATTCAAGACACAAATCTTCTTCGGTTTCATCATTACTTAATAATAAGGCAGAACTGCCATCTATTTTTCTTAATGATGCTAATCTATTATTGCCATATAGTATTAATTGGTCTTCTTTTGAATGAGGAACAATCTTAAAACCGTTATCAGCATCATATATAAAGTCATTTATTCTTGATTTTTTTTCATCTTCACTAAGATACATACTTATGGCTGCATTGTTTTCTCTTTGCTCCAACATTTCTTGCAAAAGAAGGAATTGGCGTGTTTTAATAATATTTTCTATCATTCTATATTGTTCATCCACTTTTTGACGCAAGTCTTCAATTTTTGATAAATCGTTGGAGTCTTGCCATGCAACAAGTTTATATGGAACTTCTGCATAAAAAATATCTTGATAATTAAAAGCCGGAATTAGTTTGTCTTCTTCAATATCAGGCGTTTTATATTCGACAGAATCTTCTATGAAATTAAAATCATCCACAACGTCGTATAATTTTACCGTAGCCCTGAAAGAACTATTTTCTATAAACTTTATTTTACCTAAAACAGGTAAAACATTAATGCTTATTTGTTGTTTTCCACTTTCCAATATTAAATAGTTCATTGGGACAATTGTACTTGCTTGCCCTTCAACATTTAGTGTCAGTAATGGAACATCATTTATTCTAATCTCAAACATTACTGCACTTGCACTAAATTCTATCATATAGTATGGTTCTTGCAACATCATGTTTTATACCTCTTATTTATTATTATTATTATTTTCTTTATCTATTAAAGCAATTTTAATTTCTTTTCCGGCAATAGCTTTAATGAAATCAAAAGGCTGTAAAAGTACCCACTTTTTTTCTTTGTGTACTAAATCTTTTTTTTGTTCATATCCTACATTAGGATTTTGTTTGGGTTTTTTTGTTGAAAAACCGGCAGAAAAAACAAAGACGGCAGTAGCTGTCAATCCTTCAAAAAGCGCTTGGGGAATTAAATACAATCCATTATTGTTATATTCAAGTCCTGCTCCAAACCTAAAACTTGCCTTTCCTGAAATACTTGCGTTTAATTCTGCTGTCGCTTCAACAAAAATTAACACAATTTTACCTTTGATTTTCACTCCTGCAGATAGTTCTATTGAAATAACGGCAGCTAAATTTGCTGCTACTTTATATTTAGTGTCTTCCCCTTGTATGATACAAAAAGAAGCATTTAAACCTCCTTGAATAGAGCCGGAGATTTTCAGATTAATAAAAATATCACCTGAAACATATTTAGTAGAATTTAATGCTTTTTTGACATATTCAACTATTTGCGCTGCGCCAGGATTGATTGCAAAAGCGACTGCTCTTAACAAATCTATTGTTGCTGAAATTCCAATGAAAGGTTTAGCCTGAAATTCTATCTCAATTAATTTTCCAATTTTAGTCGAATCTTCATTTTTGCGGAATTGCCATTGACCGGTAAGAGTTACCACAGGGGATACACATTCAGCCTTTACGCCAGAAATACTTCCACCTGTTTTTGAGAGGATAGTATTCATTGGGTCTTTACACTTCTTTAGTAAAGCGGATAATTCTTCAAACCTATGTTTATACTCTGCTGTTAGTTTACTTTCATCTTTTCCATCATTCCTTTTTACTGAAAATTCAAAACCAATTGTAACTTCTTTTCCTGCTGATGCATCTTGTCCTATTTTACCTGCTGTCTGACGTACCTCCGGAGGAGTATATTTTGCACCACCTCTTTTCCATTCTTTCCATTTAATTCCTAAAGGATTACTTGTTCCGAATGAAAACGCTAAAGCCCATTGTATATCCGGATAAACGATTAAAGTAATATTTTTTGCATTTTTACATGATTTTAATTTAACGTCATAGTATTCACAATCTTTTTCAGAGAGTAATAAATAAGAAAATAAATTAACCTTGTATGGAAAACTAACGGTAACATCACATTGATTTTTATAGGCAATCTCATTTTTATTTACATTTATTTTATTATGGGTTGCATTTAAAGTACATTGTTCTTTATTTCTCTTATTTATGAATGTTATTTTTTTCTCTTTGCCGGAAATTACGATATATTCTTTTCTATATAAGTTAGAATCTTTTTTATAAAGAGTTGTCTCTACGTCCTTGTCATCTATCTTTTCTTTAATTTTAATTTCTTCAAAAGCACACCCTTCATCTTTATCAGGTCTCCCTGCCCCTGGTTTTGTTTTGTCTACTCCCATACCTCACCTATTTTAACTTGCCTGTCCTTCATCCGTTATCTCAATCATCCCAGCCCACATACACATCAACTTATCGTCGCTCATCAATGCGGGCTGCATTTTGACCAATACATCCATTTTTCCCGGCATCCAGGGACTAACCGTATTGGGAATACACGGCATCTGTTGCAGCACGCCCGAATTTGCCGATGTTGCCGCCGCCACGGTCGGATTCAGCAATGACTTGCATTGTCCGAACGGTTGTATATTCATCATGGGCTGGTAGTCCATAATGTTTGCCATGTTTTCACCATGCAGATACACCGGATTTGTCGGGTGTATTACACTTAAGTCCGCAGTGGATGAACCCATTGAACATTTTAGCTTGGCGCCTTTACATACATAGTATGACATGATTGTTATTTACTATTTACCATTTACTATTTACCATTTACTATTTACCATTTACTATTTACCATTTTGAGCTAATAAAAATGGTAAATAGTAAATAGTAAATCAATTAATCTTTATACTGCTTGCATACAAATCCAAACCGTTGCCGCCATCCAATTTCATTGAGCTATCGGATTTCTGTTCATGCGTGTTGGAATAAATTTGCATCTTATCTTCGGCTTCTGCTCTAATACTTTGGGCAGTGAGCTGGAACTTTTCGGAAATCGTTTCGTCTTTATTGGCTCCAATATCTACGGTTTGATTTTTACCAACGCTTAACGAATCGTTTTCACCAACAGAAGTATCCATGTCTTTTCCGGCGCTAATCGAAATATTTTCTCCGGCGCTGGTAGAAATATTTTTCCCTGCATCCGTAGTAATATTCGTTCCTGCCGTCTCATTGATATTTTCTCCTGCTTCGCGGTTCATATCCACGCCTGCTTTCATATTGATATTATTTTTTGCTTCCATGATAATATCATTTTGAGCATACAATTCAATATTGCCGGTCGATTCCAATTTGATCAATTTTTCATCCGTCGAGAAAGTGAGAATATAATTCTCTTTTTCGTTGTCGTAGATACGTATAAAGCCGCCTTCGCCGACGTCGTGAATTTCAATCGTGTGTCCGTTGCGGGTGCGGATGGCTTTGATGTCGTTGCTATCGCTGGGCCAGTTGCTGCCCGGATGTTGCTGTCCGTGATAAAGCGTTCCTATCGCGTAGGGCTTTTCGGCATTGCCGTTTTCAAAGCCGGTCATCACTTCTTCGCCGATTTCGGGAATGAAGTAAAAACCTTTGTTGTCGCCGCCATGTGGTTGCGCGATGCGTATCCATGGCGTTATCATGCTTGCATCCTGTAGTTCCTGCCAAAGAAACTGCACGCGGATTCGTCCTAATTTTTCAGGATCTTTGTTGTCGATCACTTTGGCTCGCTGCGCTTCCACAACCGGATAGACATCGTTGTCGTAGTAAGGCGGATAATCGCTCTTTGAGGGAATCGCCGTAAATTCATTCCGGTAGTTTCCTTCTGCGTCGGCTCTATGAACAATTCTGCAAACCAATAATTCATCGTGATCGTAATATCCCAGCTTATTCTTGTCCTTATCAATGTAATCTTTTATTGTGACACAGCTTCCCAAGCGCAAATCGGCGCGGACAGTCGTTCCCGTACAAATTGCCTGCTGCGCTTTTGATCCGGACAGTTGCGCTTTCAGCGAGATTTCCAATTCATCGGCATCGCTTTCTTCAGGATTGCTGCATTGCAGGTGCTGAAAAGTAGTTTTAGTAAACAGCGATTGCGACTTTTTCTTTGCCGGATCGGTCAATTCATTAAATCCGGATAACGATTGCAGCAGTCCGCCCGAAACATCTTTATCGCTTTTGACCGGATTTTCATATTTCAGGTAATCGTGATGCCCGTGTTTGAGCGTAGCATGACGGAGATCGACCATATAACGGTAATTGAGCAAATCCACACGCGGGTAGAGTTCCACAGAACCGGCTTTTTTCACTTTACCGAATATCCATTGAGCGCCGTCGTAATACATCCATTCGCCGTAGCGCTGCGCCAATCGAACCAGAAAATGATAGTTGGATTCGTTGTATTGAACGGTATAGGGAATCGTCGATTTCATCTGCGGATTGATTACAGCCGGAATCGAATACGGGTCAACGGTGCTGGAGACAATGTCGTTCAGGCTTTTGTTTTCATACGAATAGCAATGCGGATTATCCATCAACAGATAGTCGGGACTTCCGGCTTGCACGTCAATCAAGAGCTCCGAGTTCATTTCACTGCGATAGGCATTGACTTTGAAGATGATTCCCTTAAATTCCAATGTTTCGTTTTTCAGCGCAGCGGTTTGGTCGTAACGAGCCGTTTCGATCAGGCAGGAAACTTTAGCGCCCAGCAACTCTTTAGGGATGGAAAAACTGCTATCGTCTTCGCTATCGAGCAGATTCTTCTTTTGCATGGTAAAGCTTAGTTCATTGGGTTTCAAAAGCTCCTGTACCAATACGATGTTCAGAAAATTATACGTTGCGTATGCTTTCCCGTCAATTTTAATTTCTATTTTTTCCGTTGAAGTTGCCATTTGCCGTAAATGTTAATATTATGATCCCTGAGTCAGCAATTCGTTGTTGGTAAAAACCGTACCTGCTTTGCCGAAAGAGATGATTGCCGCGCTAAGCGTAATTTTGGTGTACATCTGCACCGTATTCTGATTGTTGAAGTATTCATACAGATGAATACAATGAGCATACTGGAATGTCATCACTTTTTGAGTATGCTCCGTACCAACTGTAATTTCGAATTTGAACACCCCTTCTTTCATTTCCGATTTGTTTAGCATCCATTCGTGAAAGGTGGGGTTATTTTCATCCGGTGCGAGGATAGTGAAATGAATCAATCCTCCACGCGGATTTCCCGAAGGTTTTCCGTTGCTGTCAATGGGTTTAGTAAATTCATATTCACATTCCAAGACATTGTATTCAGGATCCCTTCCGTCTAATTGTAATGTTGCTCCGAGCGCCATACGTGATTAATAATAAAAATGTTAAACAGACAAGGCTGTCTCAAAGGGCTTTCGAGGCAGCCTCATCAAACAAAAATCATTTCCAATCGTTTTCGTAGGTCACTGCGCCATTCGTGATTTTTTTGCACGTAATGGTGATTTCTTCCCAATGCGCCAATGCTTTACTATCGGTGCTTTGAGTGTCTTCCCAATGCTCTACGAAATCCACGCAATAAGCGCCGTCAAACTCTACGGATTTCATTTTTTTGTCTGCATCGGTAGAATCCATGAATTCGATGGATCCTTTTTTTGCAAGGCTTTTGCTTGTCATCCATTTGAGTAATTCGACGTTACCGTCGTTTCTCGCTTTCACCCTGACGACGATTTTACCGCCGCGGGGAATACCTGTCGTTTGACCTTCTTTGTCTGTCGCCTGAGTGAATGCATAGGTAACTGCAGCGACTTCTCTGTCGACAAATCCATCGACTTTCAGTGTTACCGGGGTTGTTGCCATAATTTTTAAATTTTATTTGTTAATAATTAATGATAATAAGTCTAATCAGTTAATAATAGCTATTATAAGTCTGATCAGTATGTTTTTTTAAGAAACATCGCAATTTTTATCGAATCCTGCTCCCTTGCTTTTTGCTGCCGAAAGTTTTACTATAAAGTTTTTAGCGGCGAAATAAGGGGTTATTTCTATATCGACCGTGATATTTTTCGTTTCGGGATCCTGCATGGGTTCTCCCAGTTTGTAGTCCTGGAATAATTTGCCGTAGCCTTTGTGCGCATTCAAAAATGTTTGAATTTTGCGTCTCAGTATGTCGGGCGAATTGATGGTATCCCAGTTTTGCAGGGCTTCGTCGTTCAGGAAATTCATCATCACTTTTTTGATCCATTCAAAAACGCGAACGATCGTATAGGATTGCATGGCTTTGTTGTCGCCGTTAAAGAGGGTCGTATCGTTGAACCCCATCACCCGTCCTTCGGAAAATACCATAGGAATGATTTGTTTATCCATCAATGCGGCTATTTCCGTTTTTAACAGGTCTAACCGGACGCCTTTTACTTCATTTAAGGTACCGTGTTTTTTTCCAACATCGGGGTCGGCAATATTTTTTGTGTCGTCATACATTTTTCCTGCCAATGCTCCCGATGGCGGGATATACAGGTTTTCATCCTCGTTGGCTAATGCTTCCGCTTTCCGTCCCAAGAGCCAATTGCCTGTCAGCATCACGTTCTGAAGAAATACGTCGGAGTCGCGGTAGCGCTCGGTATTATCTACCAGATTATCGAAACTGCGTTCGTCGGCGTGGTCTGAAATAAGCATGACTTTATAATTATGAGCCATTTGCGCCCACAATCGCAGGATAGTATTGTCTTCGAAAATATGACCGGGCAATACCATCAAGCTGTAGCTTTCTTTCAGACTGAGCCTGTCGTAAGCATTTCTTAACAGATTATTAATCTCATGTATAAATTCAGAATTGGAATCGCTCAATTCATTTTTGTCCACATTGATCAACCGGAGATTTCTTACCTTATCGCTACCGGTGTTTTTGAAAAATACATCCAGCGTGCGGTATTCCGTTTCCAATTTCTTGATTGCGTCCAGCGCATAACCCAGGTTTTCGCTGAACAGCTCCTTGTATTTTTTCTCTTTTTTGGAGCATGATTCGGCATATTCCATTGGCGTGCTTTTGTTTTCATCCAATAAGGCGATCCAATTTTTCAAGTCGGCAGCCAATTTTTTTCGTTTTTCTTCAAAACGCTGTTCGTTCAGGAAGATGTTGCGTTGCGCTTTATTTTTTATATCTAAGTTTTCTGTTTCCGGTATAAAACTTTTAACGGTATTGAAACCTCCTAACAACGCTAAAGAATCTTCTATCCGGTGTGCGGGCTGTTTTTCAACTTGCCTTTCGGGTGCGGATTGTCCTGTTATTTGTTCGCTTAATTTTGCTTCAGCCATGATGTATGTATTTTTAAGTATTGTTATTTTGATTTTTCCAATTCATCCAAAAGATTTTGCAGGACATTACGCAATTCTTCTTTGGATTGTTTGTTGCCCAGAATATCTCTCAGCCGTTTGTTCTGTTCGATCTGTTTCCTCATTTTGACATTGGCGTCGATGTTGTTTTTAGCTTGAAGCAAAAACGCACTGTTTGAAACCAATTGTCCGTTACCGCCGTTGACTTCAAAATCTTTCATTTCTTTGAAAGAAAGCGTTTCACCGATAGTATCGCCATCCTCTCCCCGAAATTCAACATCCACTTGAGGTTTGAATTTATCAAAAACCGTTTTGATATTTGTTGCTTCCTGAAACAATTCAGGGTCCGGAACCGTGTCAGAGAACTGACCGATATAAAGGGTTTTATTTTGTGAAATCGCGTTCACCTTTCCCCCGGTTTCCTCATCGGGCGCATCTGAAATAAAATTTTCTCTTAGACTCATACTGTGTTTATTTTTTAAATTGTTATTTTTTTGTTGTGTATCCTCATTATTTATTTTTGATTTTTTCTTGAATAGAGAAATCAATCGGTTGAAAAATTTCATACAATTATCTCATCCATTTTAATTCGTTATCCTGCATGACCAAAGTAACTTTATCGCCGCTCTTGATTTCTCCCGAAATAATCATTTTCGACAGGGGGCGGCGCAACTCTTTACGTATGATTCCGATAATGGGTCGCGCTCCAAATTGGGCGTTGAATCCCGACATGGCAATTGTCCGTTTGGCTTCGTTGTCGATTGCGAGCGTGATGTTTTGTTCTTCCAGCAATTTAAGTAATCCTTTCAAGTGGATGTCGAAAATCATGCTTACAATTTTTTCGGTGATAGGCGAGAAGGGAACAATCTCGGTCAGACGGCCTAAAAATTCGGGACGGAAATATCCCTGCATAATTTCCATCAACTGGTTGTTTTGAGGAATAACGCCTTGCCCAAACGATTCGACGATGAATTGACTTCCGATATTGGAGGTGAAAAGAATCAGTGCATTGGAAAAATCGCCGACTCTTCCCAAGCGGTCGTGCAATTTTCCTTCGTCTAAAATTTGCAGGAAGAGATCGAAAACCGAACGATGCGCTTTTTCAATCTCATCGAACAGCACAACCGAATAGGGTTTTTGACGGATCTGATTGACAAGCAGCCCGCCTTCTTCATAGCCCACATAACCCGGAGGCGCTCCATACAGTAACGCTACGGAATGTTCTTCCTTATATTCCGACATATCGAAGCGAAGCATTGCCGATTCGTCCTGAAAGAGAAATTCTGCCAGCGCTTTCGCCAATTCCGTTTTCCCTGTGCCGGTAGGTCCCAGAAAGAAAAACGATCCGACGGGCTGACCTTTTTTATTCAAGCCTGAACGCGATTCGAAAACGGCGTCTAATACGATTTTGATGGCATGATCCTGTCCTACCACCCGTTTTTTTAATATCGCTTCGGCATTGGTTAGTTTGTCCCGTTCTTTGGATTGCACTTTTCCTAACGGAATCCCTGTCTGACGGGCTATTACCGCATAGAGATCGGAACTCTCGACACTTGTGCGCTTTTCTGATGCCAACGGTTCCAGTTTATCCAATACGGAATGTAAATACTTGAAACGTTCATCAATTGTTTCTAATTTGGCAAAGTCCACCTCGTCGTCTATTTGAGCGATAAGAATGCAGCATACTTTATTGAACAATTCGTAGTGCAACCAGTTTAGTTCGGTTATCAATTCGTTTTCAGACAAATGATCGGGATTTTCCTGCAAATGGAGCAATTTTTCGCGAATGTTGCGTATGTCTTTTCCCGCGATGTCGTTCATCGTCCGGATGAGCGCCATAGTTCTGTCAATCAGGTCAAAAGCTGAATCGGGCAACGACTTTTCAGTCATATACCGTTTGGCAAGCCGAATCGCATCTGTTAATACATCGTCAGACAGCATCAGTCCGTGATATTCTTCAAATGAATAAATAGCGCCCTTTAAAATCCGGAAACACTGATCGGCATTGGGTTCTTCAATAGTGATTTTTTCAAACTTGCGGACAAATTCCTTATCCGTTTCGATGTGTTTTGTATATCCGTCAATGGATGAAGTGCATAGAAGTAAGATATTACCTTGATTCAGCGCTTGTTTCAAGGTATTGATACTGCCGTACAAAATTCCCTGTTTGTCCATCAGTTTTTCTACCGATTCAATGAGCAAAATGGCATTGTCGTTCTGTTTCAATTCTTCAATGACGTTTTTCAGGCGGTCTTCCGCTTCTCCCTTGTAATTGGCATCTGCCGTAATTGCCGCTAAATCCAATTCATATACTATGAACGAATTGAGGAAACCGGGTACGTCAGAAGCAACCAAACGTTGTACAAATCCATTGATCAAAGCTGTTTTTCCTACGCCGGATTCTCCTGTTATCAATAGATTGGATTTGGTTTTACGTCCCAATACTTCGAAAAGGACGGAAATTTCATTTTCAAAACCTACCACAGGATCTATTTTGCCGTTAATTACCGCGTCGTTTTTGTCGATGCAATATTTTCCAATCTTTTTTAAGGAGGAAGCAGAGGGTTTTCCGGTAGTGCGGCTTCCATCTTTCGATTGAACCGGATTGACAGCAATATGCTCCAAGATTTCAGGCGTTGTGAGAAGCAACGATTTCAACTGTTCAAAGGTGAATCCGACGCCGGGAGTAGCCAGCGACGCCAACAGACAAACCGGCGTCATTTCTTCAAAGTTGAATTTCAATCTGATATTTTCAGCTTCTCTCAAAGCGGCTTGCGATGTGTCGGACAGCGCTGTTTCACTTGGCAACTTATTGTTTTTCAGATAAAAACCGATTTGAATATCCGCCCATTCCAACAGATAATAATAATCTTTATCCATTTGCTCGATGAACGGAATCAGCCCTGCGTCTTTATGGAGCAATGCTTTTAGCAGATGAGCAGGCATAATGGATTCATTGAATGATTCTTTAGCATACTCCTTCGCTATGTATAGCGCTTTTTTAAGTTCTTCAGACAAAGCGCTTGATGAAATATTTAATTCGTCTGTAATGCTGTTGTTACTCATAATTTGTATTAAATTCTAAAAACAGAAACCTATTCCTATCACATGTCTAATTTTTCCGATATAATCCTGAATGGATTGTTTATCATTATTCACTGTATTTCCCATTTCTAAGGCATACCGGTATTGAAACGTATATCTCAATACAGCGGGTCCGATTTTTCCCAACACTCCTATTTCGGGAGAAATGGCGCTATATACCGTAAACACAGGATCGGTACTGTCCGGCGATGTAGATTTGAACCATTCGCCAACGCCGGTATATCCCGGACCGAAGAAAATCCATATTGGATTATAAACCTTAATTGTCGCTCCGATAGATAGATTTAGTTCCGGTTTGACTGAGTTGCCATAATTATTCCGTATCGTTTCGAACAAAGCCGAATTCATTCGCAAGGAAAAATAAGCGGCGCCCCTCGACTTGTATTTGCCTACGGAAATGCCGATGGGAGTATCGTGCGCATACTCATAAAGAATGACCTGCGCGCGTTGTTTTTTATCTTTTATTTCATTTAAACGCTCGCGCGCCGCTACCGAATTAGGACAAGATTGGTCTATCACAAATTCGTAAGATTTCTTCGCTTCGTCATATTGCTTTTTATTGAAAAAATCTTCGGCTTTTGAAAAGTTAATCTTGCATAAATCCGTATATTCCGTACTTCGATTCACAGCATATTGGTCGTCGCCATTATATGCAATAATTTTTTGATAATAATCCAATGCGTCTTTATATTTAGTCATTATATAGCAAGAATCCCCTTTCTTCCTGAATAACAGAATAGAATCGATAATTGCAATTTTTTCATTTACATTGATGTCAGGCGGGACGTTATTACACTCCAATGCTAATCTGTATTTTACCTGAGCTTCTTGGTACAGCGCTTTTCGGAACAGATCGACGCCTTCATTGTAAAACTGATTGAAACATCCTTCGGTCAGGCGTGCAATCGGGTCGAATATTTCGTATGATTTTGATTCACTGGCTTGCAGATCTACCTTAAATTTAAGCGGATAAAATCCGGTTGCCGTCACTTCCAGCGTTCGGTTTCTATAATCTTTTCCTTTATATACTCCAAGGATGAATCGCAAATAATAATACCTTAATCCGCCTTTTTCTTCTGTTTTATACACATTGACAGGGCTATCCACATTGGACGAAAAACTCAGGCTGAGCGTAGTGGAACTGGTGACTGTTAGTCCTGCCTGTATTCCTCCCGAATTATTAACGACGGTGTCTTTATCTATAAAAACCCCTACGCCGTCTTTATTTTCCGTGATCTCTAAATTTTTTTGTGCAAATGCGGCAGTAATTAAAAAGGACAATGACAAATAAGTAAGAATCAGTCTTTTCATATTTTATATATTTTATATGTTTTGTATATTGAAATCATTCAGTTTGAATACTTCGTCTTTTGAAACCTCTTTTGCCGGCTGCCAGGTTCGCACGTGGATCATAGGATGCGACTCATCTTTAAAATCAATCATCAGGAAAAGATATCCCGTATCGTTATAAGTACTGGAGCCCCATTCCTGTTTAAGAGTGACCCCATACAACTTGTCATTTTTAGGATGCTGTACGACTTCAATATCATCAAACTCAACGTTGATATATTTGTTTCTCGAGAAATTTGATTTCAGTCCTTTAATATATTCTGTTTTTGTTTGAGTGATATAAACAATTTTGTCTTTCCCAAGGATTCTGTTAATTGCCTGATCTTTCGTCTGAATCTGTTTTACGACTTTACCGGTGATGATCAACGCCTGATCGCTGAAGACGTCTTCTATATACTTTATATCTTTCCGGTTGTATGCCGTTCGGAAGTTTTCAATAAAGTCGACGATAATTTGCCTCCGGTTGAAATCTTCCACTTTATCGTAGTTTTCCAGAATTTCCCTGTATCGGGTTTCTTCGAGTGCAACAGCGATGTTGTCAATTTTTCCATCGGCGGTATAATTGATTACTATTTCCTGATCTTGACTTCCTTCCGGAGCGCCGGGGATGAAAATCGGTATATTCCTGACTTGATATCCTCCGGATGTCCTTTTGAAACATTTTTCACTGATGTATTCTTTTGAACAGTACATCGAGCTTGTTCCCCAGAAATCCATCACTCCCTGTATTGAATTTTTCGCAAATATTTCCGGAGGGAAAACCGGTTTTTTCTTAGCGAGGATTGCCCCATTGCATGTAGTCAGAAATACAGAGGTATTATTCTCGATCGTATTCATTAACGACTGATTGTCTATGCCGTCTTTGATTGCAAACCAAACCTTTTCGGATTGTGCATTTGTCTTTATAGAACAATAAGGACAAACCAGGATTGTAATATACAATAATATTAAAGCGTTCTTCTTCATTTTTATCAGTAATTATTTTTTTACATATCTGCGATTAAGTTTTTAATAGATTGTTGCGGAATATTCGAATAGAAATAGGCCGTCATAACTCCGTTGTTATCAAAAATACTTGACTCAGACGCGGTGATAAGGAGCAGATGAATATAATTCAATTGTTTATTTTGAAAGACAACGGTTGATTTTATTTCATCCTCCCCTTTCGCGTAAGAGACAGTATAGATATTAAAATCGTTTTTGAAAAAACAGAGAAAATCCGTAAGTTTCATCTCATACTCAGGCGAAAAATTTCCGTACATCAAATGTTTGATATGCAACCTCAGATTTTTATTATTAGAATATCCGACTATTAAATTCGATAAAGATTCTTCAGGGTATTTTTTATCATAAATTAATTTATACCCTTCGTTGGTTTTTTTATAATAGGTATTTGCATTAATAGCGGGCAGCATAAATGTATCGCCCCTGTTAACGTATAAATTATCCTTTCCAGCCATAACAAGAAGACCGGCGTCTGCATTAACGGGAGCGATCGAATCCGAGCATTGATTTTCTCTCAGTTGATCATACAATATTCCGTCGGATTCTTTTTTATCCGTTCCGAATATCAATTCGCGATTTGCCGGAAAACGAAGCAAAAGCGTTTCGTCATTCCCGTATTTCCAGACAGCCGCATACGACATTATGTTCTTGGATTCGTTTGTCTCTTTCGACGTTTGGAGCGCAAAATAGGCAGGGTCTTTTATTTCTTCGAGAATAGTATTGAGAGAATTGCCATACCTTGTTCCGAAATCCATGCCATTTTGTTGCAATGTTATCCTGTATTTGTTTAATATCGCCACTATGGAACTTTTATCTTTTGCAATAGCCAATTCCAAAAACAATCGTTCGATAAAATCACATACCGGCTCGTTGATTATTTCTTTTGTTTCTTTGCTGAACATGGAAATCCCGATGTGTGAAACCTGATTCTTTTTATTGTATTGAATGACTAATGATTTACTTTCACAAATTTCAGGACATAGAACAATGGTATCCCGATTCGTCAAATATTTTTGAGGAATATGTGAAACAATATCTTCTATTTTTCTTGTCGGAGACGTTGATTCCTGAGCAGTTGAATAACCGGCGGCAAACAGAAAAAAAACGGTTATTATCATTGCGGCAACCAGCTTCAAGCTTTTACCGGCAATTGAAGTTAACTTCATTCGTATCATCCAAAAATCATTTAAAATTAACATAATATGCTTTTTTCTTATCAGACTTTACGCACGTTGCAAAATATCCAAACAATAGCTCTATCCAAATATTTGGCAAATTCCTAAAAAAACTATGAATTTTTTTGTGCAAAAGTATAAAATTTATCATTATCAAACAATAAAAATATTAGTAAAAATATTATCGGGGCAAAATTACAGCATAAAAAATTACTGCAATACCCCCCAATGGGGGTTTTTTCATTACAAAAGCAAAAAAAAATGTTAAATGTTTCCGTTCTGTCGAATTTGCAGTGCGTTTTGTCATAAATAATCATGATATTCATTTGAAATAAAGTCTATTTAACCGCGAAGAACGCAAAGAATAAATATTTGGTAACTACTCACCTCCTTCCAAATCAACCACCGGATATAACGTGGTTATACTTTCATATTTGAAAAATTTTCAATATTCCGCCTCAAAATCCTGTTGTCCCCATTAACCTGAACCTTGCCGGCGATACTCCGTAGCGTTTTCTTTCTGAATCCCCACCCAATCATTGTTTAAATTTAGGACGCATTTTGCAAAATGCGTCCTTTTTTTTTTGCAATATTATTTTTTATATTATATCTTTGCGCCGTAAAATCTATTTTTGTTGTTAGATTAATTCTACGTTTAACGCATCAAAGCAGTGGATAGAAAA
>Ga0123357_10000858_pt1 | contig 30942 bp, 6 predicted proteins | sample TergutEmb28metaG_FD_89873 | JGI IMG/M metagenome (GOLD analysis project Ga0123357, IMG submission 89873) | Embiratermes neotenicus P4 segment gut microbial communities from Petit-Saut dam, French Guiana - Emb289 P4 | ecosystem: Host-associated > Arthropoda: Insects > Digestive system > Gut ...
TCGAGTCGCGATGATACATTCAGGAAGAAGGACGGACAGACAGACATGATGAGGTTAGCATTTGCTTCGCAGCCGACTTGAAAAGGCGCTTAAAATATCTCAACATTTCCGTTGAAACTGTTGAACAAGACTTTCCTAATGACCCTCGCGAAAGGCTCAAATATTAAAATGTTTAGCGACGTTTCGGATAAACCTGCTGAACCAAAATGTCGGTTATAACACTGCCCTATGAATTACCACCGCGAGACGCTCAAATATAACATTCGTCCCTACAACAAAATGTTGTGTGAGGACTAGATGGAAAAGACTTAGGTCAGAGGGTAAATATAGGTTATCTTTACCACAGTGATGAAACTTAAGATTTCACAAAATGCCATTTTTTTTTAAGTTGAGCCATTGTTAGCCTCGAAAAGGCGGTTTCTAATCCACGACATACTGCATTCTCTAAAAATCAACCCGCTTGAATCTTTTCTGAAGATTATTTTCTTTTAACTGTGATTGACACTCATAAACATATTCTAAATATATAATACAACTGAAATTTTTCCTTAAATTTTCGTTCCCAGTTTGAATATGTCGTTCGATATAGGGTCCAGCAACCTACATATCGAACCCACAATTCCTGGTCTGTTCTGAACGAATACCTTCCGTAACACAGTGTAGTCAGACAACAATATCGCAGTGCTGTAGGTAAAAGAGTAAGTTGTATTTATCTTATTATTAACGAAGCAAAACTGAAATTCTGACAGTAATCAGTTCTGGGGAAATCTGGCGAAGAGATTATTACGGATTCAAATAAATACGGAAATGTAAATGAAAAAATCTGGATAACGAAGCATTGAAAATTGTTTTTTGTCGGACTGGCTTAAATCCTCATTTTATATATAACACAACACCTTTTTTGGCGCGTTCTGAAAAGAGTAAAGAAAACAGACTATTAACGTTTTCATGTCCCCCCATCCGTTTGTATGCCTATGTATCGGCACGGAAAATAGCATTTCTCACCGGCAAGATTTCCGTCTAATTTCATATATAACTTCTATTAAAATTTGTTGACATATTTCTATTTCCGTTACAATCGCACACAGACGACAGACACTTCATATGAATATTTATGTACGTGTATTGCAGTGTCAGTTGAATGGCACTAATAACTGATACAGTACTGTCTGTGGTGCACGGTCTGAGGCAGAGATAAATATTGAATGCTTGAATATAATGCTAGAGCTGAGTGCAGTAAATGACATGTGTCATATTTTATGAGTTATCTTACCTGATTTATTGCAAATTTGATGCTACGACATGGACCAATCTTGTAGCGTGTGTTGTGTGAAATGCAGAAGGGTACATTTGAAATAATAGTGTCTTTAGTGTGACAGGTGTGAGGTAACAGAACGAAGGCGCCACGAATGTTACGACACGCCAGTATTTTCAAAATCATTTCCTTTTTAAAGTCAGGTACTTTCTATCATACCAAAAAAAAAGTAGTAACTAAGTAACCAAATACCTGGAACAGAATTTTCCATGGCAGAGCAATAATTACACACTAAATTAAATATTTCATATTTCAGAAACTAGAACACTCAGATATTAATGACAAAAATGTAAGTATTTTCACAACTATGAACATTCACTGACATTCACACCAGCGACAAGTATGTGACGTGTTTTCCTTGGCGCAAAAACCCCTAGTGGGCCAGGACCAACGATCGCATTCAGTACAGACACACCACACTCGGTAGGACTCCTCTGGATGGAGTAATTAACCCAACACAGAGAGCTCTCCCAGACAACATAATCACCATAGACAGATGACCATGTGTCCGGTGGGATTCGAACTCACAGTCCCAGCAAGCGAGCAGCCGCAGACTCACGCCTTAGACCGCGCGGACACTGGGATCGGCTCAAGTCTTTAATAAGAAAGAGCATTTTGCAGCCCTTCCTGGCTTCTTGTTTGTCGTCTAACAAACTCGTGACCAGAACAATGTAAAGTACACAGAAGACGGTTGTGGTTTAAGAGTCGGTTAAAACCTGGGTCTTGAATTTAAATGCAGGCAGTAAGTCTGTACTTTAACAGACGTTTCTGCTAGGATTGTGATTTGTATAAACGTAAAGATGTTAGTTCAAATTCTTCACTATTTCTCACAAAATACTTAAGATATTTAAACGTTACATACAAACATTCCCCGTACTGCGAATCATCAAAACAGATACAGATGACCTAAAGCATCTACTGTGTTGGGTGAAATTTTAAGACATCGCATACTGACAGAGAATACAGAGAGTGAGTGAGAGTGAGGATGTAAAAGGAAGGTCTTATTCAAATACGATCGTTGGCAATAAATTACTGCAAAGGATAATACATCGAATTGCACCCGAACTTATATTATCACGAAATACAGCCAAATTTTATTTATTCTATATCTATGTAACGATAACATTCACAATAGAGCACCGTAGTTTATCGTCTACAATAGAGTCCCGCACTAAAACCCGGATTGTTGAGACATGGCTCTAGTGATTGTTTGCTTTTCGCAGCTTGGTTATTTAAATTGTGGGCTTGGACATGATGGATAAATACATGACAGATAAAGTTTTGTAACGTACTATGTATTTGTCTTATTACCTCCAGCGATTAGACCACAACATGATTGCTTCTTTGATATGACGTGAATATGTAGGCAAATAGAGTTCTTCAGAGCTTTTGGATATATAATGCGTGGTGTGATCAAATGGTTTCCGGACTGAACGCGAGATGTCACCACTGCTACTAGTAAAGATTTCTTCCGCTAGTCGTATAGAGATAGAGCAATTTGTGCCATTTCCTGCTTGGCACAAACTGTACCAAGTGTAATTACTGATTTATATCCTATTATATAGAAGTGCGTGTTGATGCATGTGCTATTTTACAGTAAGTAGAAAATGACGCACTTGAAAAAGGAGTGTTTTTTGTTATACTTTGATTTAAACTCGGCAAAAATGCCAAGGAAACATTCAAAATATCGTAAGTAGTTTGAAGATCGGAAAATGTGAATACCAATGTCGCTGAGTGATTTTGCAAATTCGAGAAGTGCCGACAACTTGGGATTTCCAACAGCTAACAACACAGATGGAAGTGTGGAATGAAGGAATTTGTCTTGAGAAACGAAACTATCACTATTCGTGAAGTTTTTTTTGGGTCAGTTTAGAACATTGAGAAAACAACAAAAAGTAGGCCTCATTGTTGCAAAATATGTCACGATATTCCTGATCACACTTCATTTTCTAACTTATGTTGCTAGAAGCAAGATGAATCTGCATTCACTTGAGTAAAGAGAAACCAACATGATGCCACTTCTTTTATTATTATTATATTCAGTGCACTGAATATAATAAGAATATAATAATAATAATAATAATATATTAAGAATATAATAATAATAAAACAAGTGGCATCAAGTTGGTTTCTCTTTACTCAACTATCAAGGTGATGCACGGTCCAATAAACATAAGATTCTGCATTCACTTCTTCTTTACTCGCCAGATTTAGCGCGGTGTGATGTACGCCGTTTTCGTAAAGTCTTGATGGATTGAGATGGAAGGAGAATTAGTGATATAATCATGATTCAAACGTGCGGGACGAAAGAACTGATTGTAAAACAATGCACTTCCTGAAATGATTCGAAAAGTGACTGGCTGTCTGGTCTCTCTGAATGTGAGGGTCGTATTTGACTACTATGAAGTAGCAATTTGAATTAGAAGAATATTTTTCTGGGTATAATAAATAAATATAGACCCGAAACTATTTTATCCTACTGAGTATTTCAGCAAATATATGTGCAATATCAATTGACATTTTTTCTCAAATTTACATCAGAGTTTATAACGTTGCAAAACTTGAGCTCTTATAGGTAGAATATCGAAAATATTTGGTAATTGAATATTTGAGACACATTACAGAAACTAGCTAGTAGGAAAAATATATCAAGTATGAGGTTCTAATTGTGACAGCGATAAATATCAACATGTTTCAGATTTCACGTAATATTTATCGTGAAATTGTAATGCATTCCTCTACATGCCATTCATGTTGCTGTAATTTCTATATTCACTTAAGTATGAAAATAATATTCTGTTCTGATGTGTACAGCACATGAAGAAATGTGTGCAGTGGAACATCCACACAGTATGTTGAAGTGACGTAAACCGTATTAATACTAGCTTATACAATACAAAGAAAAATATGATTTCATGTTCTTAACTAATCTGATGTAACACCAATATATATGTGAATATAACACTCACACTTGCGCAAAAGAACTGCAAATTCAAAGTAAAAAATCCACATACATTGAATTCAAATGTACTGTTTTTAAGTTGAGAAGAAAAACTCTTCATCTCTGAAGTGCTCCAGCCAAGTGTGTTTGGATATAATAGTAGTTTCTGAATGCAAATAAATACATTGCGTATTTCTTCAGTCGTTCTTTGGCAACACATTGCTAACCATAGGAGAGTGAGTACCATGAAAGCACAGTCCGTGAGAAGGAAAACACCTTTCAAGTAAAGTTGAAAACGACCATTATCAACAATTGCACATTTTATAATCAAAACCCCATAGAACGTTGTGGGCACAGTAATTGTGAGTAGGGTAATTACATTAAACAGGATAAGTACTTCGTAACTTTTGTTGTTGGCATGCAGCACGTCATAGAGTTCACTACAGATTAACCGCAGATCGCGAATTGTATACAAATTATTAAAACTCGTATCAATTTCCAAGTTATTTGTTGCCAATGGGAATATTTTATTGTTGTTTTTGTTTATACAATATTCTGCATCCATATGTCTTGAAGAGTTGGCATCATCTGTAGTGACTGATTCTGATAGCAAGTGTTTTACAAGTTGGTACCTCTGCTTCACCATCAGCACAATATTCATATACTGAAGCATAACAACAGTATCTATAACACCTCTGAATATTTCCGAAGACACGTTCGTATAGCTCATCCATGTATCATCAGAAAAGAAAAAAAGTGGTATATAAGCAATTCCGTGTAGTAGCAACATAACCCACAACTGCATAATTACGTGAGATCGGTGTTGTGAGTAAGCACTTTGCTTTGACTTATTACGAAACAGCTTGTTATCAACACGCGATAACAAACACAACACGTTTGTCATGTGATTTCTGTTTCTTGTTACAGTGAAAAACAATGCCAATGCACCTGTGAAACTTGAAACCAATATATTAATAATGCAGACTACACGAACAGATAGGTTAAACGTAGTTTCGCTGTATGCAACACAGGCTAAGACTTCGTTGTACGAACCGTAAAGTAATAGAAGGATCATCACTGTTTCCTGTATGATATGACAGAAAGTACAGCCACCTTTATTGTGGAACGTGTAGCTTGGATCGACGTGGAAAGGAGATAATCCAAGTATTCTTGATACAAAATGCAGAGGTTGAATCGCGAAATAAATGTTGTGTTCCAATGGCTCCTTCTTCATGGCGATAAAACGTCACAAAACTCTGTAAGACGCGAGTGTGTAAAATGGGTATCAAACGACTAAATGAAGAGTCCGCTCTGACTGGAACTGTAGTGTCCAGTGCATCCTTTATAACATGCCTTCAAATGTAGACATACTACAACACCATGTGTTTTTCGTTATTAATTTTCAAGCAGACAACATTAATATATTACCTTTACTTCATAGAATATTTCGTAATTAGGTTTGCAGTTCAAATGGATAGGGCGTTGTCGATTAGTATAATGGCGTTAAACACTTAAGGTTATTGTAATGTCTTAAGAGGCATACACAAAATTTATTTACACAGACACACACAAACTACACAAACAAAAACACATACACATATATACTCGTAAATATTATATAAGTATATGTACAGGATATATCTAAAATGTTCGGTGAACCATCAGAGTAATTTTTTCCCATCAAAAGAATAAAAAATATTCATATTAACATACCTCCAGAAATGTTTTTTTTTAAATTTATTTAAAAATAAATTTTTCCTTGTCCACACCATGAAGCTATAAATCGGCAGTAGAAGACAAGCTCCCCTCTTTCATTAACTTGACCTCCTTCGACGGTGGTTATTTGTCGAAATCATTTTGTGTCCGCCTTACATCCGAGAAGGACCCCCTGTGTACATGAAACAGACGGCTGTGTAGCCTCCAGATCGGGCCTGGTGGGCGCAGGAAAGCCTTACGTTAGCAACGAGAAGGTGATGGGTGGGGAAGGACAATGTACCGTGAAACATCTTGAGTGTTTCCTTGATGTGAAGTCAATGTGTAAGCAGATAGAGTTCTTCAGAACTTTTGGATGCTTAATGCGTGGTGTGATCAAATTTTTTTCGGACTGAACGCGAGATGGCACCACTGCCAATAGCACAGATTTCTTCCGCTATACGTGGAGAGATTAGAGCGTTTCTTGACATTTCTTGCTGGACACAAACTGTAGCACGTGTGATTAGTGAGTAATGTTGTGTTATATGCAACTGCGTCTTAATGAATTTGCGATTTTACATGCGTAGACAATGAATGTACTGCTTCTTAAAAATTCTTTTTATTTCGTTTTATTTCAAATATTCTGTTGCATTTAGTAGTTTCTATGTTGGAAATTAATTTGTTCTTCTAGAGATTCTTTCTCGCTATAGAGAGTTGTGAACTGCTGAGGTAATTTTCTCAATCAGACAATCAGGAGGGCCGGATCGCCTATCCTTTACCTTCCAACAGCGAAATTGTTGAAAACTGCTGTTGGGTGAAAAGAAGTTACTGATTTGGGATATGAATGCTTGTGAGGGTTTTGGGGAAGTGGTAGAGGAGTCTTTCTGGTCTGAATCTGTGACAGAAGGAGGTGTGTGGTAAAGAGTGAAAGTATATGTAATTAGCGAAACGATGTGGACATATCTGCTGTTCCTGATATATCAAGTTTTGCATTTTTAGCTTCATATAGGATCAGATTTAGGGAGAATAATTTTGTTGTGTGTTTTTATATTCTACTTTTTATGTATTATTTTATCAAGTTTTATTTCAAAGTTTACAGCAGTAATCACAGGAGGAAAACATCTCGAAGATGAGTGGCGATCAAGCTTTCCTTCCTCAAGTAATTTGTTGATCCATATATTATAGTTAGAGCTCAATAATTCAAAATAATTTTTTTTTGTTTTATTTTCATTTTATTTTAAAAATCTGATAACAACCATCCCTCGTTGCATGTATAGTGACTCTAGAGATTTAGATCGTAATATACCTAGTAAATCTACATGGTGTTTGCAATTGGTGGCAATAAAACCCTTTACAATTATTGGTGAGAGTGAAATTGTAGCCCCCTTCTCCATTATATTCCAAACTTTAATAACGGCGTATCTGCTGTATATTTTGGTGTAAACTAGGACACAAATGCCAAAGAAACATTCGAAATATTGTAAGTGATTGCGATGGGCAGACAATCGGAATACCAATTATCGTTTTGTAGTTATGCAATCTCGAAAACTGTGTTTTCTCTCTTAAAATTTGGGACCCCTCAGGACTTTCAGCAGCTAGTAACGCAGATGGTAATTGGGGGGAGTGAACGAATTTCTTCTGAGAAACCGAAGGACCCCAGTCGGTTTAGAGCATTGAGAAAACAGTAAGAACCTGGACTGTTTTGTTGCAAAATACGTCAAAATGTACCTGGTCATAATTCATTTTTATTGGAGTATTTTGCTAGCAACAAAAAGAATCTCCATCCACATCTGCTTTACTCACCAGATTAGCGCAGCGTGAGTTCTTCCTATTTCTAAAGTGAAGAACGCTTTTGATGGAAAGAGACTTAATGATATGATCATGATGCAATGGGGCGGGACGGACTTGCTTGGTTTGAAACCTTGCACTTCTCGAAATTATTAAAAAAAAAGACAGCTTTATGGGAATCGATGTTCATACGGTCCAAAGTAGACTGTATTAGTGTATTCAAGGAGCACTTTGGATTAGAATAAAAGTTGTATTGCTATGAGAAATATATTCAGAACTTAAAATATTTAACCACCAACGTATTTCAGCAATCATGTGTTTCGTAATGACGAATATTTGTCCCCAAGTTTACATCCAAATTTGAATCGTCTGGAATTTTGAGCTGACGTAAGTACTCAATTAAGAATAATTTATAATACAATGTTTGAAACAGAAGACAAAATTTATCACTTAGGCAACAGATATCCTGTTTAAGGCTGTAATTATCATAGTGACAAGTATCGTAATGTATAGAATTCACGTGATTTGCTGGAAATGTAACTAATTCTTCTACATGCCTTTTTGTTACGTATTTGTTGTATTTGCTTAAGTGTGACAATAAGATATTTTTTGTATGTTTGCTAAGTAGTAACAAACTTGTAATTTGCTAAAAAAAAGATGTAAAAGTAAGCAAAAATCAGAACAATAATTTTAAATGCAGGCGAAAACTTTGTCTCATTAATCATGCATCATTTCTGTCTATACAGTCACAAAATCTGTGGACGATATATAAATCGCGAGTTACAGTTTACCTGTACAATATAGGGAATAGGCGACCGTTTCAATGATCCTAACTATATTGACTTAAAACTAGAATATATGTGAATATAATACTCACACTTGCACAAAAGAATTGCAAATTCAAAGTGAAAAATCCACATACATTGAATTCAAATTTACTGTTTTTCAGTTGAGAAGAAAACCCCTTCAGGTCTGATGTGTTCCAGCCAAGTGCACTGGGATATAACAGTAGTTTCTGAATCCAAATAAGTATGTCAATTACTTTTTCAGTAGTTTTTTGACAGCACAATGCTGACCATATAAAAATGAGTAGCAACTCAGAACACTTCAAGAAGTTGGATAAACCTCTCAAATAAAGCTGAAAACGACCATTGTCAACAGTTGCACGTTTTATAGCCATAACCCCAGAGTACGTTGTAGGCACAGTAAATGTGAGTGTGGTAATTACATCAAGCAGGATAAGTACTTCGTAGCTTTTGTTGTTGGCACGCAGCACGTCGCGGAGTTCACTACAGATTAACCGCAGATCGAGAATTGTATACACATTATTAGAATTTGTAACAATGTTCAAGTTCAATGTTGCTATCTGGAACGTCTTGTTGCTGCTCTTGTTTCCGTTGCTCCTGAAATGTTCCGTATCCAAATGTACTGAAGATTTTCCGTCATCTGAAATGGTTGCTTCTGATAATATGTGTTTTACAAGTTGGTACCTCTGCTTCACCATTAGCACAAAATTTACGTACTGCAACATCATGCCAATATTTATGGCATCACTTAATATTTGCGAAGCCATGAACATAAACCATATCCATGTACCATCAGAATAGGAATAAGTACATGAAATAACTACAATTCCAAATAATATTAATGTAATCCACAACTGCTTAATTATGTATGATCGGTGTTGTGAGTAAGCACTTTGCTTTGACTTATTACGAAACAGCTTGCTATCAACACGCGATAACAAGCACAAAACGTTTGTCACATGATTTCTGTTTCTTGTTACAGTGAAAAGTAATGTTAATATACTTGTCAGATGCGAGACCAGTACATTAATAATCCATACTATACGAAGGTTTACATTGAACATAGGTTGACTGTATTCAATAAGGGTCAAGATACTGTTGTACAAACCGTACAGTAAGAGAAGGATCATCACTGCTGCCTGTATGATATGACAGGAAGTACAGCCACCTTTATTTCGGAACGTGTAGCTTGGATCGATGTGGAAAGGAGATAATCCAAGTATTCTTGATACAAAATGCAGAGGTTGAATGACGAAATAAATGTTGTGTTCCAATGGCTCCTTCTTCATGGCGCTAATACGTCACCAAAATGTATAAGACACGAGTGTGTAAAATGGATGTCAGACAACTGAATGAAGTGTCCGCTCTGACTGGAACTGTAGTGTCCAGTGGATCCTTTATATCTTGCCTTCATGTAGACACTCTACATGTAGACACTCCACATCACATATTATATATTTGTATCTCGCGTGACAACGACGTAATAATTTGTTTTTGTTTTTGCTAACTTCCAGTTACATCCAATTTGTAGGATATTTTGTAACTTGTTTTATTATTTGAAATTAATTGGTGTTGGTAATTAGTAGAAGTGAGGTTTAGTAGCCTGAATCGCTTAGTGTTTAATTTGTCTTAAAAGACACATAAAAGCATTTGGCTTACACACACACACTTGTATATTTTTGTGTGTAGGACGTATCTGCAATGCATGAACAAGTCTCTGGAATAAGTTCTTGGCATAAGGGATAGAAGAAAATTCCATATCAACAACTGTCCAGGATAAGCGTTTTTGACTTCAAATGAATGACAATAAAATTCTTTAATTCAGTAATATTTACGTACTATTATGGTAATACACTTAAGTATGTGTTCGCCGTTTCATATTTGTTGATTTCTTGTATTTTATCTGGTCATGGTTTGCGACAAATGTTCAAAATATCCTTCACATGGACCAGTGTGCAGATGGACATGCCTAATTAGGGCTGTCCCATACTTTGAAAGGTTTCAGGTTGTTGCGAATGGCTTTACACCCATAAAAATAAGGTGGCGAATTGGCTCTTGAAATACAATTGGACCTAAATACATCAGAAACCTTATGCTTTCTTTCAGACAAAAACTGTAGGATTGAATTCGGACAAACTTGGGGGCATGTAAATAGCCCTGCTCTTCCTATCCAGTTTTATGATAGTTATTACTGAACACATTCCGCCCAGATCGACTAAAATGTGTCGGAGACCCATCGCGCATAAACGACGTTCTTATGGCCAGAAGCATATTTTCCACTGGTTGTCGAACAATATTTAAGAATAAATCCCTTTAGAAATTGTCTTAAGACGTCATAAAAATTGTATTTATACCATTCAATCATTCACAACGCCAGCCCGCATCGTAATGTTGTACTTTTTCTGGTGTCTAGCGTGTACTATGCCCTGTGGATTTTTCACTGTCACGCACTAGAGGCTTGGAATTCAATAGCGTTACGTGTGAAAATACTCGAAATTCACCCGAGTAATAATTCGATGTAGTGTAATGTACGTGTCTCCGTACAGACTATACAGTAGTCCAGCACGATTCTCTTGCATCGATTTCTTATTGTACCTTTTGATAATATCAGCTGATTTGGTCAACACTGTCGGGTTGCCCCTCGAAATATAAATTTTCGCGCGCATGTACTGATACGAATTTTATTCGTTCATTCTTGTGGGGAAATCACTTCTGAAAAGTTTCAAAGATTTTTCTATACATCCCTTACACAAGTATTAATAATATTCCAAAGCGTCCACTTTAACAATCCCTGTGTTTATTGAATTAAAATACAATTAATGGGAAGGCGGCCATTTCTGTGCTTCTTTTTCAAATGTTGGGATGGAAAATGAATTTGACCACATGACACATAAGATATATGTTGAAGAACGTAAAAAGAATTAGTATTTTTTCCTCTGTAATTTGTTTCTCCGTACCCTTTATATCTGCCTATTTTCGAGGCATCTTTATGAATACCGAATTCTTTGAAATACTTGTTAAAGAATTTCATTGTAATGAAGGAAACGAAAAAAAGGTACATTGAACAATGAATTTCTCCAACAGATTCGCAAGTTTAATAAAAGCTATTTGTTGGAAGTCATATGCTTGAGGTATTATATGTACATGAGTTAAATCTGATTAAATTTGATTCTCCTTTATTTGTATTCAGAGGGCGGTGCATAGTGATATATTCTTATAATAAAAGCCAACCGGATGCACAGTTTCTCAAATATATTTGATAAAATACTCTACATGTTTCGGAGAGTTCCACTGTATATCATCAGGAGTATCTCAGCGCTGTATACACGCAATAGGTATTTGTCATGCTAGTTCTGTTGGCTGTCTGCTAGCGTGGTCCTGACCACTCCAGCAGACAGCCAACAGAACTAGCATGACAAATACCTATTGCGTGTATACAGCGCTGAGATACTCCTGTTGATGGACAGTGGACATGTCCGAAACATGTAGAGTATTTTATCAAATAAATTTGAGAAATTGTGCTTCTCTTTGTCTTTTACTATAAGAATTGATTCTCCTTATTCCTGTTCGCAACTTCTTTACAGTTACATACTTTGCTAGTAACATTAGATTAACAGTACTTATGTTGGTATTAAACAGAGAAATGCTTTTAAGTTACCTTTCATTAAATCTTATATAGTGTTTCAAGGTATCTTCTCTTTTTTGTTAATTTTCGCATTTTGTCCCCAAAATAGGAAAATAAAATTAATTTTCCTACTGACAGTGTGTCGTAAAGTCAAGGGTGAAACAAACGCTTCTGTGCTCAATTCCACTTTTTTAACTTTTATGGTAGAATTGTACGAAAAATGGGTATTACTCAAATGACGTAACGAATTGTGTTATCTTGGGGGCAAAGAAAGCTAGCTACATTTATTTATGCCTTCATGCGAAATATCTGTTTTTTTTTTCGATTTTGCCTAAAATCAGAATATGTTGACAAAATTAATTAAGAATTCTAAGTACTGAGGTTAATGACAATGCGTCAGATGCGAGTTGCTCTGAGGCACGCGGAGAAACGGACGAGCAGACATAATGAGGATAGCATTCGCTTTTTGCAGTTCACGTCTAAAGAATTTTGAAAATTTCAGCAATATTTCGGACGAAACTCCTACAGTAATTTTTACGTTAAAACGCTCTTCTGTTAAATTTAAAATAAGGACTTTTACAAGCCAGTCGTCTCTTCTTGGTCAGACATTTTGGGTTATTTAAATCATTAATTTTTAGGCTTCCACAAAAATCGACACACTTTCCTATAAAATTAAGAAAAAAAATTATTTTAAAGGGTATAAAATTCTAAACGTATTGACGAAGTGTCAATTTAGCAATGAAAATTACTCAATAAACTTCGTGATAAACTGAAACTGATTTCTATATGACGTTTTATGACATTTCTGCGATTTTTTAATATACACAATGGCGCAAAAAGAATGCATTTTTTCAAATAATTGTAACTTTTTAATTTTCAATATAAACAAAATTATGTTAACACCAAAACAACCTGTAATAAATGCAGTTTTGATTACTTACATTGACTACTCAATTACGGAAAATTATATCGGCAAAATGGCGTCCTTCTTGCCGTACACACGTCCGGAGCATCTCCTCAAAGTTCTGCATCACATTTACTAACATTTATTGTGGCACAGTTGCAATTCCTTTGCGAATGGAAACTTACAAATCGTCGACTGTACGAGGTTTTTGAACGTAGACTTTTGATTTGAGGAAACCCCAAAGAAAGAAATCGCAGGCAGATTCAAAACACGCGTTCTTTTTGTGCCACCCTATATTTAACCTTTGCTTTACAAGCAGGCGTGTGTGATGTTAAGTTCCTAGATATATACAATACTTAATTAAACAGCAAATGTTTACTATTGAGGCCCAAATCTTCGCGGGATTAGAAAGAAGCTCCGTATATACAAGAAGGTTGTAATGTGCCATTGATCGCCTGGTCTTTTAAATTACTGCACCCACACTGATGTTATGTTTGCAGTAAAAGGTATATTGGTTGGCACTAATGACTGCCATAAAAATATAGCTCTGTACTCCATTTCGTAATTGAATTCGAGAAAAATGAGATGACTGTTAACAATAAAAATTATTCGTCCCTCTGTTGTGAAAACTGAACAACACACAAAACATCACTTTTGCAGGAGAAACAAAAAAGGTGACTTAGTTTTGCATATTACAAACGCTTTGAGAGTTAGGATATTCCCCACATGTATAGGTTATCATTGAGTATGCAGTTGTCACCTTTTTACATAACATAGGGGACAATTAGGTGAATGTTATGCTATACGTAATTCAGATTACGTCAAAGTGGCAGTTAGCTCCTTTATACAAATCACGAGAGAATTATTCGCCAGATTTGGAATAATCAAAACAGAAACTGATAACCCCAACACATATGTTTTGTTGAGTGCAATTTTAAGACATCAAGTACTGACAATGGGTACAGAAAGAAAGTGAGAGTATGGGTACAAAAGGAATGTCGTATTCAAATGCGTTTCCAAACAAGAAATGACTATAAGGTATAAGACTGCATCCATTCTTACACTGATTATAATAACTTACATCTCCTTTATTATTTATTCCGTTTCTTTGGAATGATAACATTCACAGCTGAGCACCTTAACATATCGTCCAAATTACAGTCCCCACTGATAACCAGGATGTTGAAACATGGCGCTATTGATCATTTCCCTTTCCAAGTTGCAATGGTTATCCTTTTTGCGCTTATACATTTTGTATAAGATTTGTGACAGTTGATATGTAAAGCTGTAAGATGTTGCAGTGCTTTATTATTTTCAGCGGTTAATTGACACTCGTGACTGCTTTTTGATGTGACATGAATGAGTAAGCAAATTGTGTTCTTCGTAACTTTTGAATGCTTAATGCGATGTGTGCTCAAATGTTTTCCGGACTGAAGGAGAGATGGCACCACTGATACAAGCACAGATTTCTTCCCCTAGACGTAGACGGATTAGGGCATTTCGTGTCATTTCCTGCGCGGCACAAACTGTAGCACGCGTGATTTCTGAGTAATGTATTGTTATATATAACTGCGTGTTGATGTGTTTGTAATAATACAGCACAAAAAAAGATTCAACTTGAAAAACGAACGTTTTTGCGTTTTTTTAATTTAAACTAGGAAAAAATTATACCGAAACTTTCGAAATGTTGTAAGTAGTTCTGGACAGCAGACAGTAGCAGTAAAGTAAATCGTCGAGTGCTTTTGCAAATTCGAAAATAATGTGACCTCTGTTAAACCTGCCGACATTTATCGACTCCCATAATCTATGCAAAGAGAGGGAAATGTGGAGAAGTGAAGGAATTTATCCTGAGAAACCGAAGAACAACTATCTTTGAAGTTGTTAATGTGTTTACTTTTTTCATTTGAGTCATTTCAAGAGGAAATAATATTGTATGTCCATTCTTCTTCAGATCGCTGCCAAAATCGCCACAATGTACTGGTCACTCTGCTTTGTCTGTGACTGAATATCTGGTTATAAAAACGAACTTATTTCCACACCTTTTTTACTCATCAGATTTAGCGCAGTGTGATTTATACAGTTTCCTAACTATCAATATGAATTCAATTGCAAGGAGATGTAATGATATCATCACAATTCAAGGAATCAGCTGGACGCAGTGGCCGAGTTTCAAATATGACATTCTTTATGCGTAGAGAAGAAAAGCAACTAGATGCAACTCAATGATTTATTGTACTTATAATCTGCTCAACATGTTTCGGGCACTTATATGCCCATCATCAAGAGCTGGAGACTATACTTGTGTTATGACCGCATATGGTGTGTAATGCCTTGGTTGCTGGTGGTCGGCGGTGGGGTGCAGGGCAGCAGGCTATGCGTCCGGGATGAGGGAAGCTGCTCGAGCAGCTTCCCTCATCCCGGACGCATAGCCTGCTGCCCTGCACCCCACCGCCGACCACCAGCAACCAAGGCATTACACACCATATGCGGTCATAACACAAGTATAGTCTCCAGCTCTTGATGATGGGCATATAAGTGCCCGAAACATGTTGAGCAGATTATAAGTACAATAAATCATTGAGTTGCATCTAGTTGCTTTTCTTCTCTACGCATAAAGAATGTCATATTTGAAACTCGGCCACTGCGTCCAGCTGATTCCTTGAATTGTGATGATATCATTACATCTCCTTGCAATTGAATTCATATTGATAGTTAGGAAACTGTATAAATCACACTGCGCTAAATCTGATGAGTAAAAAAGGTGTGGAAATAAGTTCGTTTTTATAACCAGATATTCAGTCACAGACAAAGCAGAGTGACCAGTACATTGTGGCGATTTTGGCAGCGATCTGAAGAAGAATGGACATACAATATTATTTCCTCTTGAAATGACTCAAATGAAAAAAGTAAACACATTAACAACTTCAAAGATAGTTGTTCTTCGGTTTCTCAGGATAAATTCCTTCACTTCTCCACATTTCCCTCTCTTTGCATAGATTATGGGAGTCGATAAATGTCGGCAGGTTTAACAGAGGTCACATTATTTTCGAATTTGCAAAAGCACTCGACGATTTACTTTACTGCTACTGTCTGCTGTCCAGAACTACTTACAACATTTCGAAAGTTTCGGTATAATTTTTTCCTAGTTTAAATTAAAAAAACGCAAAAACGTTCGTTTTTCAAGTTGAATCTTTTTTTGTGCTGTATTATTACAAACACATCAACACGCAGTTATATATAACAATACATTACTCAGAAATCACGCGTGCTACAGTTTGTGCCGCGCAGGAAATGACACGAAATGCCCTAATCCGTCTACGTCTAGGGGAAGAAATCTGTGCTTGTATCAGTGGTGCCATCTCTCCTTCAGTCCGGAAAACATTTGAGCACACATCGCATTAAGCATTCAAAAGTTACGAAGAACACAATTTGCTTACTCATTCATGTCACATCAAAAAGCAGTCACGAGTGTCAATTAACCGCTGAAAATAATAAAGCACTGCAACATCTTACAGCTTTACATATCAACTGTCACAAATCTTATACAAAATGTATAAGCGCAAAAAGGATAACCATTGCAACTTGGAAAGGGAAATGATCAATAGCGCCATGTTTCAACATCCTGGTTATCAGTGGGGACTGTAATTTGGACGATATGTTAAGGTGCTCAGCTGTGAATGTTATCATTCCAAAGAAACGGAATAAATAATAAAGGAGATGTAAGTTATTATAATCAGTGTAAGAATGGATGCAGTCTTATACCTTATAGTCATTTCTTGTTTGGAAACGCATTTGAATACGACATTCCTTTTGTACCCATACTCTCACTTTCTTTCTGTACCCATTGTCAGTACTTGATGTCTTAAAATTGCACTCAACAAAACATATGTGTTGGGGTTATCAGTTTCTGTTTTGATTATTCCAAATCTGGCGAATAATTCTCTCGTGATTTGTATAAAGGAGCTAACTGCCACTTTGACGTAATCTGAATTACGTATAGCATAACATTCACCTAATTGTCCCCTATGTTATGTAAAAAGGTGACAACTGCATACTCAATGATAACCTATACATGTGGGGAATATCCTAACTCTCAAAGCGTTTGTAATATGCAAAACTAAGTCACCTTTTTTGTTTCTCCTGCAAAAGTGATGTTTTGTGTGTTGTTCAGTTTTCACAACAGAGGGACGAATAATTTTTATTGTTAACAGTCATCTCATTTTTCTCGAATTCAATTACGAAATGGAGTACAGAGCTATATTTTTATGGCAGTCATTAGTGCCAACCAATATACCTTTTACTGCAAACATAACATCAGTGTGGGTGCAGTAATTTAAAAGACCAGGCGATCAATGGCACATTACAACCTTCTTGTATATACGGAGCTTCTTTCTAATCCCGCGAAGATTTGGGCCTCAATAGTAAACATTTGCTGTTTAATTAAGTATTGTATATATCTAGGAACTTAACATCACACACGCCTGCTTGTAAAGCAAAGGTTAAATATAGGGTGGCACAAAAAGAACGCGTGTTTTGAATCTGCCTGCGATTTCTTTCTTTGGGGTTTCCTCAAATCAAAAGTCTACGTTCAAAAACCTCGTACAGTCGACGATTTGTAAGTTTCCATTCGCAAAGGAATTGCAACTGTGCCACAATAAATGTTAGTAAATGTGATGCAGAACTTTGAGGAGATGCTCCGGACGTGTGTACGGCAAGAAGGACGCCATTTTGCCGATATAATTTTCCGTAATTGAGTAGTCAATGTAAGTAATCAAAACTGCATTTATTACAGGTTGTTTTGGTGTTAACATAATTTTGTTTATATTGAAAATTAAAAAGTTACAATTATTTGAAAAAATGCATTCTTTTTGCGCCATTGTGTATATTAAAAAATCGCAGAAATGTCATAAAACGTCATATAGAAATCAGTTTCAGTTTATCACGAAGTTTATTGAGTAATTTTCATTGCTAAATTGACACTTCGTCAATACGTTTAGAATTTTATACCCTTTAAAATAATTTTTTTTCTTAATTTTATAGGAAAGTGTGTCGATTTTTGTGGAAGCCTAAAAATTAATGATTTAAATAACCCAAAATGTCTGACCAAGAAGAGACGACTGGCTTGTAAAAGTCCTTATTTTAAATTTAACAGAAGAGCGTTTTAACGTAAAAATTACTGTAGGAGTTTCGTCCGAAATATTGCTGAAATTTTCAAAATTCTTTAGACGTGAACTGCAAAAAGCGAATGCTATCCTCATTATGTCTGCTCGTCCGTTTCTCCGCGTGCCTCAGAGCAACTCGCATCTGACGCATTGTCATTAACCTCAGTACTTAGAATTCTTAATTAATTTTGTCAACATATTCTGATTTTAGGCAAAATCGAAAAAAAAAACAGATATTTCGCATGAAGGCATAAATAAATGTAGCTAGCTTTCTTTGCCCCCAAGATAACACAATTCGTTACGTCATTTGAGTAATACCCATTTTTCGTACAATTCTACCATAAAAGTTAAAAAAGTGGAATTGAGCACAGAAGCGTTTGTTTCACCCTTGACTTTACGACACACTGTCAGTAGGAAAATTAATTTTATTTTCCTATTTTGGGGACAAAATGCGAAAATTAACAAAAAAGAGAAGATACCTTGAAACACTATATAAGATTTAATGAAAGGTAACTTAAAAGCATTTCTCTGTTTAATACCAACATAAGTACTGTTAATCTAATGTTACTAGCAAAGTATGTAACTGTAAAGAAGTTGCGAACAGGAATAAGGAGAATCAATTCTTATAGTAAAAGACAAAGAGAAGCACAATTTCTCAAATTTATTTGATAAAATACTCTACATGTTTCGGACATGTCCACTGTCCATCAACAGGAGTATCTCAGCGCTGTATACACGCAATAGGTATTTGTCATGCTAGTTCTGTTGGCTGTCTGCTGGAGTGGTCAGGACCACGCTAGCAGACAGCCAACAGAACTAGCATGACAAATACCTATTGCGTGTATACAGCGCTGAGATACTCCTGATGATATACAGTGGAACTCTCCGAAACATGTAGAGTATTTTATCAAATATATTTGAGAAACTGTGCATCCGGTTGGCTTTTATTATAAGAATATATCACTATGCACCGCCCTCTGAATACAAATAAAGGAGAATCAAATTTAATCAGATTTAACTCATGTACATATAATACCTCAAGCATATGACTTCCAACAAATAGCTTTTATTAAACTTGCGAATCTGTTGGAGAAATTCATTGTTCAATGTACCTTTTTTTCGTTTCCTTCATTACAATGAAATTCTTTAACAAGTATTTCAAAGAATTCGGTATTCATAAAGATGCCTCGAAAATAGGCAGATATAAAGGGTACGGAGAAACAAATTACAGAGGAAAAAATACTAATTCTTTTTACGTTCTTCAACATATATCTTATGTGTCATGTGGTCAAATTCATTTTCCATCCCAACATTTGAAAAAGAAGCACAGAAATGGCCGCCTTCCCATTAATTGTATTTTAATTCAATAAACACAGGGATTGTTAAAGTGGACGCTTTGGAATATTATTAATACTTGTGTAAGGGATGTATAGAAAAATCTTTGAAACTTTTCAGAAGTGATTTCCCCACAAGAATGAACGAATAAAATTCGTATCAGTACATGCGCGCGAAAATTTATATTTCGAGGGGCAACCCGACAGTGTTGACCAAATCAGCTGATATTATCAAAAGGTACAATAAGAAATCGATGCAAGAGAATCGTGCTGGACTACTGTATAGTCTGTACGGAGACACGTACATTACACTACATCGAATTATTACTCGGGTGAATTTCGAGTATTTTCACACGTAACGCTATTGAATTCCAAGCCTCTAGTGCGTGACAGTGAAAAATCCACAGGGCATAGTACACGCTAGACACCAGAAAAAGTACAACATTACGATGCGGGCTGGCGTTGTGAATGATTGAATGGTATAAATACAATTTTTATGACGTCTTAAGACAATTTCTAAAGGGATTTATTCTTAAATATTGTTCGACAACCAGTGGAAAATATGCTTCTGGCCATAAGAACGTCGTTTATGCGCGATGGGTCTCCGACACATTTTAGTCGATCTGGGCGGAATGTGTTCAGTAATAACTATCATAAAACTGGATAGGAAGAGCAGGGCTATTTACATGCCCCCAAGTTTGTCCGAATTCAATCCTACAGTTTTTGTCTGAAAGAAAGCATAAGGTTTCTGATGTATTTAGGTCCAATTGTATTTCAAGAGCCAATTCGCCACCTTATTTTTATGGGTGTAAAGCCATTCGCAACAACCTGAAACCTTTCAAAGTATGGGACAGCCCTAATTAGGCATGTCCATCTGCACACTGGTCCATGTGAAGGATATTTTGAACATTTGTCGCAAACCATGACCAGATAAAATACAAGAAATCAACAAATATGAAACGGCGAACACATACTTAAGTGTATTACCATAATAGTACGTAAATATTACTGAATTAAAGAATTTTATTGTCATTCATTTGAAGTCAAAAACGCTTATCCTGGACAGTTGTTGATATGGAATTTTCTTCTATCCCTTATGCCAAGAACTTATTCCAGAGACTTGTTCATGCATTGCAGATACGTCCTACACACAAAAATATACAAGTGTGTGTGTGTAAGCCAAATGCTTTTATGTGTCTTTTAAGACAAATTAAACACTAAGCGATTCAGGCTACTAAACCTCACTTCTACTAATTACCAACACCAATTAATTTCAAATAATAAAACAAGTTACAAAATATCCTACAAATTGGATGTAACTGGAAGTTAGCAAAAACAAAAACAAATTATTACGTCGTTGTCACGCGAGATACAAATATATAATATGTGATGTGGAGTGTCTACATGTAGAGTGTCTACATGAAGGCAAGATATAAAGGATCCACTGGACACTACAGTTCCAGTCAGAGCGGACACTTCATTCAGTTGTCTGACATCCATTTTACACACTCGTGTCTTATACATTTTGGTGACGTATTAGCGCCATGAAGAAGGAGCCATTGGAACACAACATTTATTTCGTCATTCAACCTCTGCATTTTGTATCAAGAATACTTGGATTATCTCCTTTCCACATCGATCCAAGCTACACGTTCCGAAATAAAGGTGGCTGTACTTCCTGTCATATCATACAGGCAGCAGTGATGATCCTTCTCTTACTGTACGGTTTGTACAACAGTATCTTGACCCTTATTGAATACAGTCAACCTATGTTCAATGTAAACCTTCGTATAGTATGGATTATTAATGTACTGGTCTCGCATCTGACAAGTATATTAACATTACTTTTCACTGTAACAAGAAACAGAAATCATGTGACAAACGTTTTGTGCTTGTTATCGCGTGTTGATAGCAAGCTGTTTCGTAATAAGTCAAAGCAAAGTGCTTACTCACAACACCGATCATACATAATTAAGCAGTTGTGGATTACATTAATATTATTTGGAATTGTAGTTATTTCATGTACTTATTCCTATTCTGATGGTACATGGATATGGTTTATGTTCATGGCTTCGCAAATATTAAGTGATGCCATAAATATTGGCATGATGTTGCAGTACGTAAATTTTGTGCTAATGGTGAAGCAGAGGTACCAACTTGTAAAACACATATTATCAGAAGCAACCATTTCAGATGACGGAAAATCTTCAGTACATTTGGATACGGAACATTTCAGGAGCAACGGAAACAAGAGCAGCAACAAGACGTTCCAGATAGCAACATTGAACTTGAACATTGTTACAAATTCTAATAATGTGTATACAATTCTCGATCTGCGGTTAATCTGTAGTGAACTCCGCGACGTGCTGCGTGCCAACAACAAAAGCTACGAAGTACTTATCCTGCTTGATGTAATTACCACACTCACATTTACTGTGCCTACAACGTACTCTGGGGTTATGGCTATAAAACGTGCAACTGTTGACAATGGTCGTTTTCAGCTTTATTTGAGAGGTTTATCCAACTTCTTGAAGTGTTCTGAGTTGCTACTCATTTTTATATGGTCAGCATTGTGCTGTCAAAAAACTACTGAAAAAGTAATTGACATACTTATTTGGATTCAGAAACTACTGTTATATCCCAGTGCACTTGGCTGGAACACATCAGACCTGAAGGGGTTTTCTTCTCAACTGAAAAACAGTAAATTTGAATTCAATGTATGTGGATTTTTCACTTTGAATTTGCAATTCTTTTGTGCAAGTGTGAGTATTATATTCACATATATTCTAGTTTTAAGTCAATATAGTTAGGATCATTGAAACGGTCGCCTATTCCCTATATTGTACAGGTAAACTGTAACTCGCGATTTATATATCGTCCACAGATTTTGTGACTGTATAGACAGAAATGATGCATGATTAATGAGACAAAGTTTTCGCCTGCATTTAAAATTATTGTTCTGATTTTTGCTTACTTTTACATCTTTTTTTTAGCAAATTACAAGTTTGTTACTACTTAGCAAACATACAAAAAATATCTTATTGTCACACTTAAGCAAATACAACAAATACGTAACAAAAAGGCATGTAGAAGAATTAGTTACATTTCCAGCAAATCACGTGAATTCTATACATTACGATACTTGTCACTATGATAATTACAGCCTTAAACAGGATATCTGTTGCCTAAGTGATAAATTTTGTCTTCTGTTTCAAACATTGTATTATAAATTATTCTTAATTGAGTACTTACGTCAGCTCAAAATTCCAGACGATTCAAATTTGGATGTAAACTTGGGGACAAATATTCGTCATTACGAAACACATGATTGCTGAAATACGTTGGTGGTTAAATATTTTAAGTTCTGAATATATTTCTCATAGCAATACAACTTTTATTCTAATCCAAAGTGCTCCTTGAATACACTAATACAGTCTACTTTGGACCGTATGAACATCGATTCCCATAAAGCTGTCTTTTTTTTTAATAATTTCGAGAAGTGCAAGGTTTCAAACCAAGCAAGTCCGTCCCGCCCCATTGCATCATGATCATATCATTAAGTCTCTTTCCATCAAAAGCGTTCTTCACTTTAGAAATAGGAAGAACTCACGCTGCGCTAATCTGGTGAGTAAAGCAGATGTGGATGGAGATTCTTTTTGTTGCTAGCAAAATACTCCAATAAAAATGAATTATGACCAGGTACATTTTGACGTATTTTGCAACAAAACAGTCCAGGTTCTTACTGTTTTCTCAATGCTCTAAACCGACTGGGGTCCTTCGGTTTCTCAGAAGAAATTCGTTCACTCCCCCCAATTACCATCTGCGTTACTAGCTGCTGAAAGTCCTGAGGGGTCCCAAATTTTAAGAGAGAAAACACAGTTTTCGAGATTGCATAACTACAAAACGATAATTGGTATTCCGATTGTCTGCCCATCGCAATCACTTACAATATTTCGAATGTTTCTTTGGCATTTGTGTCCTAGTTTACACCAAAATATACAGCAGATACGCCGTTATTAAAGTTTGGAATATAATGGAGAAGGGGGCTACAATTTCACTCTCACCAATAATTGTAAAGGGTTTTATTGCCACCAATTGCAAACACCATGTAGATTTACTAGGTATATTACGATCTAAATCTCTAGAGTCACTATACATGCAACGAGGGATGGTTGTTATCAGATTTTTAAAATAAAATGAAAATAAAACAAAAAAAAATTATTTTGAATTATTGAGCTCTAACTATAATATATGGATCAACAAATTACTTGAGGAAGGAAAGCTTGATCGCCACTCATCTTCGAGATGTTTTCCTCCTGTGATTACTGCTGTAAACTTTGAAATAAAACTTGATAAAATAATACATAAAAAGTAGAATATAAAAACACACAACAAAATTATTCTCCCTAAATCTGATCCTATATGAAGCTAAAAATGCAAAACTTGATATATCAGGAACAGCAGATATGTCCACATCGTTTCGCTAATTACATATACTTTCACTCTTTACCACACACCTCCTTCTGTCACAGATTCAGACCAGAAAGACTCCTCTACCACTTCCCCAAAACCCTCACAAGCATTCATATCCCAAATCAGTAACTTCTTTTCACCCAACAGCAGTTTTCAACAATTTCGCTGTTGGAAGGTAAAGGATAGGCGATCCGGCCCTCCTGATTGTCTGATTGAGAAAATTACCTCAGCAGTTCACAACTCTCTATAGCGAGAAAGAATCTCTAGAAGAACAAATTAATTTCCAACATAGAAACTACTAAATGCAACAGAATATTTGAAATAAAACGAAATAAAAAGAATTTTTAAGAAGCAGTACATTCATTGTCTACGCATGTAAAATCGCAAATTCATTAAGACGCAGTTGCATATAACACAACATTACTCACTAATCACACGTGCTACAGTTTGTGTCCAGCAAGAAATGTCAAGAAACGCTCTAATCTCTCCACGTATAGCGGAAGAAATCTGTGCTATTGGCAGTGGTGCCATCTCGCGTTCAGTCCGAAAAAAATTTGATCACACCACGCATTAAGCATCCAAAAGTTCTGAAGAACTCTATCTGCTTACACATTGACTTCACATCAAGGAAACACTCAAGATGTTTCACGGTACATTGTCCTTCCCCACCCATCACCTTCTCGTTGCTAACGTAAGGCTTTCCTGCGCCCACCAGGCCCGATCTGGAGGCTACACAGCCGTCTGTTTCATGTACACAGGGGGTCCTTCTCGGATGTAAGGCGGACACAAAATGATTTCGACAAATAACCACCGTCGAAGGAGGTCAAGTTAATGAAAGAGGGGAGCTTGTCTTCTACTGCCGATTTATAGCTTCATGGTGTGGACAAGGAAAAATTTATTTTTAAATAAATTTAAAAAAAAACATTTCTGGAGGTATGTTAATATGAATATTTTTTATTCTTTTGATGGGAAAAAATTACTCTGATGGTTCACCGAACATTTTAGATATATCCTGTACATATACTTATATAATATTTACGAGTATATATGTGTATGTGTTTTTGTTTGTGTAGTTTGTGTGTGTCTGTGTAAATAAATTTTGTGTATGCCTCTTAAGACATTACAATAACCTTAAGTGTTTAACGCCATTATACTAATCGACAACGCCCTATCCATTTGAACTGCAAACCTAATTACGAAATATTCTATGAAGTAAAGGTAATATATTAATGTTGTCTGCTTGAAAATTAATAACGAAAAACACATGGTGTTGTAGTATGTCTACATTTGAAGGCATGTTATAAAGGATGCACTGGACACTACAGTTCCAGTCAGAGCGGACTCTTCATTTAGTCGTTTGATACCCATTTTACACACTCGCGTCTTACAGAGTTTTGTGACGTTTTATCGCCATGAAGAAGGAGCCATTGGAACACAACATTTATTTCGCGATTCAACCTCTGCATTTTGTATCAAGAATACTTGGATTATCTCCTTTCCACGTCGATCCAAGCTACACGTTCCACAATAAAGGTGGCTGTACTTTCTGTCATATCATACAGGAAACAGTGATGATCCTTCTATTACTTTACGGTTCGTACAACGAAGTCTTAGCCTGTGTTGCATACAGCGAAACTACGTTTAACCTATCTGTTCGTGTAGTCTGCATTATTAATATATTGGTTTCAAGTTTCACAGGTGCATTGGCATTGTTTTTCACTGTAACAAGAAACAGAAATCACATGACAAACGTGTTGTGTTTGTTATCGCGTGTTGATAACAAGCTGTTTCGTAATAAGTCAAAGCAAAGTGCTTACTCACAACACCGATCTCACGTAATTATGCAGTTGTGGGTTATGTTGCTACTACACGGAATTGCTTATATACCACTTTTTTTCTTTTCTGATGATACATGGATGAGCTATACGAACGTGTCTTCGGAAATATTCAGAGGTGTTATAGATACTGTTGTTATGCTTCAGTATATGAATATTGTGCTGATGGTGAAGCAGAGGTACCAACTTGTAAAACACTTGCTATCAGAATCAGTCACTACAGATGATGCCAACTCTTCAAGACATATGGATGCAGAATATTGTATAAACAAAAACAACAATAAAATATTCCCATTGGCAACAAATAACTTGGAAATTGATACGAGTTTTAATAATTTGTATACAATTCGCGATCTGCGGTTAATCTGTAGTGAACTCTATGACGTGCTGCATGCCAACAACAAAAGTTACGAAGTACTTATCCTGTTTAATGTAATTACCCTACTCACAATTACTGTGCCCACAACGTTCTATGGGGTTTTGATTATAAAATGTGCAATTGTTGATAATGGTCGTTTTCAACTTTACTTGAAAGGTGTTTTCCTTCTCACGGACTGTGCTTTCATGGTACTCACTCTCCTATGGTTAGCAATGTGTTGCCAAAGAACGACTGAAGAAATACGCAATGTATTTATTTGCATTCAGAAACTACTATTATATCCAAACACACTTGGCTGGAGCACTTCAGAGATGAAGAGTTTTTCTTCTCAACTTAAAAACAGTACATTTGAATTCAATGTATGTGGATTTTTTACTTTGAATTTGCAGTTCTTTTGCGCAAGTGTGAGTGTTATATTCACATATATATTGGTGTTACATCAGATTAGTTAAGAACATGAAATCATATTTTTCTTTGTATTGTATAAGCTAGTATTAATACGGTTTACGTCACTTCAACATACTGTGTGGATGTTCCACTGCACACATTTCTTCATGTGCTGTACACATCAGAACAGAATATTATTTTCATACTTAAGTGAATATAGAAATTACAGCAACATGAATGGCATGTAGAGGAATGCATTACAATTTCACGATAAATATTACGTGAAATCTGAAACATGTTGATATTTATCGCTGTCACAATTAGAACCTCATACTTGATATATTTTTCCTACTAGCTAGTTTCTGTAATGTGTCTCAAATATTCAATTACCAAATATTTTCGATATTCTACCTATAAGAGCTCAAGTTTTGCAACGTTATAAACTCTGATGTAAATTTGAGAAAAAATGTCAATTGATATTGCACATATATTTGCTGAAATACTCAGTAGGATAAAATAGTTTCGGGTCTATATTTATTTATTATACCCAGAAAAATATTCTTCTAATTCAAATTGCTACTTCATAGTAGTCAAATACGACCCTCACATTCAGAGAGACCAGACAGCCAGTCACTTTTCGAATCATTTCAGGAAGTGCATTGTTTTACAATCAGTTCTTTCGTCCCGCACGTTTGAATCATGATTATATCACTAATTCTCCTTCCATCTCAATCCATCAAGACTTTACGAAAACGGCGTACATCACACCGCGCTAAATCTGGCGAGTAAAGAAGAAGTGAATGCAGAATCTTATGTTTATTGGACCGTGCATCACCTTGATAGTTGAGTAAAGAGAAACCAACTTGATGCCACTTGTTTTATTATTATTATATTCTTAATATATTATTATTATTATTATTATATTCTTATTATATTCAGTGCACTGAATATAATAATAATAAAAGAAGTGGCATCATGTTGGTTTCTCTTTACTCAAGTGAATGCAGATTCATCTTGCTTCTAGCAACATAAGTTAGAAAATGAAGTGTGATCAGGAATATCGTGACATATTTTGCAACAATGAGGCCTACTTTTTGTTGTTTTCTCAATGTTCTAAACTGACCCAAAAAAAACTTCACGAATAGTGATAGTTTCGTTTCTCAAGACAAATTCCTTCATTCCACACTTCCATCTGTGTTGTTAGCTGTTGGAAATCCCAAGTTGTCGGCACTTCTCGAATTTGCAAAATCACTCAGCGACATTGGTATTCACATTTTCCGATCTTCAAACTACTTACGATATTTTGAATGTTTCCTTGGCATTTTTGCCGAGTTTAAATCAAAGTATAACAAAAAACACTCCTTTTTCAAGTGCGTCATTTTCTACTTACTGTAAAATAGCACATGCATCAACACGCACTTCTATATAATAGGATATAAATCAGTAATTACACTTGGTACAGTTTGTGCCAAGCAGGAAATGGCACAAATTGCTCTATCTCTATACGACTAGCGGAAGAAATCTTTACTAGTAGCAGTGGTGACATCTCGCGTTCAGTCCGGAAACCATTTGATCACACCACGCATTATATATCCAAAAGCTCTGAAGAACTCTATTTGCCTACATATTCACGTCATATCAAAGAAGCAATCATGTTGTGGTCTAATCGCTGGAGGTAATAAGACAAATACATAGTACGTTACAAAACTTTATCTGTCATGTATTTATCCATCATGTCCAAGCCCACAATTTAAATAACCAAGCTGCGAAAAGCAAACAATCACTAGAGCCATGTCTCAACAATCCGGGTTTTAGTGCGGGACTCTATTGTAGACGATAAACTACGGTGCTCTATTGTGAATGTTATCGTTACATAGATATAGAATAAATAAAATTTGGCTGTATTTCGTGATAATATAAGTTCGGGTGCAATTCGATGTATTATCCTTTGCAGTAATTTATTGCCAACGATCGTATTTGAATAAGACCTTCCTTTTACATCCTCACTCTCACTCACTCTCTGTATTCTCTGTCAGTATGCGATGTCTTAAAATTTCACCCAACACAGTAGATGCTTTAGGTCATCTGTATCTGTTTTGATGATTCGCAGTACGGGGAATGTTTGTATGTAACGTTTAAATATCTTAAGTATTTTGTGAGAAATAGTGAAGAATTTGAACTAACATCTTTACGTTTATACAAATCACAATCCTAGCAGAAACGTCTGTTAAAGTACAGACTTACTGCCTGCATTTAAATTCAAGACCCAGGTTTTAACCGACTCTTAAACCACAACCGTCTTCTGTGTACTTTACATTGTTCTGGTCACGAGTTTGTTAGACGACAAACAAGAAGCCAGGAAGGGCTGCAAAATGCTCTTTCTTATTAAAGACTTGAGCCGATCCCAGTGTCCGCGCGGTCTAAGGCGTGAGTCTGCGGCTGCTCGCTTGCTGGGACTGTGAGTTCGAATCCCACCGGACACATGGTCATCTGTCTATGGTGATTATGTTGTCTGGGAGAGCTCTCTGTGTTGGGTTAATTACTCCATCCAGAGGAGTCCTACCGAGTGTGGTGTGTCTGTACTGAATGCGATCGTTGGTCCTGGCCCACTAGGGGTTTTTGCGCCAAGGAAAACACGTCACATACTTGTCGCTGGTGTGAATGTCAGTGAATGTTCATAGTTGTGAAAATACTTACATTTTTGTCATTAATATCTGAGTGTTCTAGTTTCTGAAATATGAAATATTTAATTTAGTGTGTAATTATTGCTCTGCCATGGAAAATTCTGTTCCAGGTATTTGGTTACTTAGTTACTACTTTTTTTTTGGTATGATAGAAAGTACCTGACTTTAAAAAGGAAATGATTTTGAAAATACTGGCGTGTCGTAACATTCGTGGCGCCTTCGTTCTGTTACCTCACACCTGTCACACTAAAGACACTATTATTTCAAATGTACCCTTCTGCATTTCACACAACACACGCTACAAGATTGGTCCATGTCGTAGCATCAAATTTGCAATAAATCAGGTAAGATAACTCATAAAATATGACACATGTCATTTACTGCACTCAGCTCTAGCATTATATTCAAGCATTCAATATTTATCTCTGCCTCAGACCGTGCACCACAGACAGTACTGTATCAGTTATTAGTGCCATTCAACTGACACTGCAATACACGTACATAAATATTCATATGAAGTGTCTGTCGTCTGTGTGCGATTGTAACGGAAATAGAAATATGTCAACAAATTTTAATAGAAGTTATATATGAAATTAGACGGAAATCTTGCCGGTGAGAAATGCTATTTTCCGTGCCGATACATAGGCATACAAACGGATGGGGGGACATGAAAACGTTAATAGTCTGTTTTCTTTACTCTTTTCAGAACGCGCCAAAAAAGGTGTTGTGTTATATATAAAATGAGGATTTAAGCCAGTCCGACAAAAAACAATTTTCAATGCTTCGTTATCCAGATTTTTTCATTTACATTTCCGTATTTATTTGAATCCGTAATAATCTCTTCGCCAGATTTCCCCAGAACTGATTACTGTCAGAATTTCAGTTTTGCTTCGTTAATAATAAGATAAATACAACTTACTCTTTTACCTACAGCACTGCGATATTGTTGTCTGACTACACTGTGTTACGGAAGGTATTCGTTCAGAACAGACCAGGAATTGTGGGTTCGATATGTAGGTTGCTGGACCCTATATCGAACGACATATTCAAACTGGGAACGAAAATTTAAGGAAAAATTTCAGTTGTATTATATATTTAGAATATGTTTATGAGTGTCAATCACAGTTAAAAGAAAATAATCTTCAGAAAAGATTCAAGCGGGTTGATTTTTAGAGAATGCAGTATGTCGTGGATTAGAAACCGCCTTTTCGAGGCTAACAATGGCTCAACTTAAAAAAAAATGGCATTTTGTGAAATCTTAAGTTTCATCACTGTGGTAAAGATAACCTATATTTACCCTCTGACCTAAGTCTTTTCCATCTAGTCCTCACACAACATTTTGTTGTAGGGACGAATGTTATATTTGAGCGTCTCGCGGTGGTAATTCATAGGGCAGTGTTATAACCGACATTTTGGTTCAGCAGGTTTATCCGAAACGTCGCTAAACATTTTAATATTTGAGCCTTTCGCGAGGGTCATTAGGAAAGTCTTGTTCAACAGTTTCAACGGAAATGTTGAGATATTTTAAGCGCCTTTTCAAGTCGGCTGCGAAGCAAATGCTAACCTCATCATGTCTGTCTGTCCGTCCTTCTTCCTGAATGTATCATCGCGACTCGA
>Ga0123357_10000859_pt1 | contig 30934 bp, 29 predicted proteins | sample TergutEmb28metaG_FD_89873 | JGI IMG/M metagenome (GOLD analysis project Ga0123357, IMG submission 89873) | Embiratermes neotenicus P4 segment gut microbial communities from Petit-Saut dam, French Guiana - Emb289 P4 | ecosystem: Host-associated > Arthropoda: Insects > Digestive system > Gut ...
GCCCGCGCCCCCGTCCCACACGGGAAGGTGCTCACTGACACCGAGAGACCCGCGGGAGGCGGGGAAGAAAATGGGGAAGGGGGGGGGGGGGGAGGGGAGGGGGGAGGGGGGGGTTGGGGGGGGGGGGGGGAGCGAACCTTGCGTAACGACCGCAGTCATGTTGGGGAATTGAGCGAAAAGATCACGAAGGATTGCGCCAGCGGCGGAGGTGTTCAGAACGGTGCGAATCATACCGGTAGCAGCTTCGCTCACGGCAAAAATGTTCCTGCCGGTGGGGGAGGAAAGATGAGAAAGGATGCTGGTGACCTGTGAGGAGAGGGTGTGGATGCGAAACGCGAGCCCCGCAGGTTCCGTGAGTTGCGGTTCGCTTGTGAGCCAGTTGCGGAGCCGGCCGGACTGGGCTGCGGATTGTGAAATAGCATCGACGTCTTTCGCGGCGGGCAGGGCGCGAAGCGCTTCGATCTGATCGCGGCAACTTTGCGGGCGATCAAGAAAACCGACCACAAGGATGATGCCACGTTTGGGAGCGGGAAGTTGAAGCGGATTGGCAGAGAAAGTATTCGCGGCAACAGCTTCCATGTAGGCGGGAGATAGAGACGCGACGAGCGCTTCAGCAAGCAGAGCTTCAGCACGCTGCGGCGAATCGCAAAAGAAAATGACTGCTTGTTCGTCTGCGGGACGGGCAAAAGTACGAAGCGCGATTTCAGTGATAGCGCCCAAGGTTCCGCAAGCGCCGATCATGAGACGCGGCGTGGAATAACCCGCAACATTTTTAACGGTACGACCACCGCCTTTGATCAGTGTACCGGCAGCATCGACCCATTGCATGCCCATAATGAGAAGACGCCAGTCACACACACACCCGCCAAAACGCAGGGGACCGAGTGAATTAGTAGCGATGAGTCCGCCGACAGTACGGCGGGCAGGAGGGATATTGCGATAGGAGGGCGGATCGATGGGAAGCCATTGATTGCGCCAGGCGAGCTGCTGCTGGAGTGCTTCGAGCGTGATGCCGGCTTGCACGATGACAGTCATGTCATCAGGAGCATGCTCCAAGATTCTGTTCATCCGGAGCGTAGAGATTTGCTGGAGCGGACGATCGGGATCGAATCGAGTGAGAGGGAGTGCAGAGGAGCCCGTAAGTTGGATTTGAGTATGAGTGACTGCCGCATCGCGGATCAGCTCCGCGAGTTCTTGCGAAGAGGAAGGACGTTTGGGCAGGATAGCAGTTTGGACGCTCATGATCATTGTAGTGAATCGCAGGCAAGACGCGATGTCAAGTTGAGGGGCAGGGCAATTGCGGGTGCGTACCACGAAATGCAACCCAAAGTAGCGACCACGCTTTGCGGGGTGGAGCCCCGCATGGTAATGCGGGGCTTTGCGTTGATCTCGCCAAAAATCACCGAAAACGCTCGCGGCATCGCGAACTGCCACCAAAAATAGCCACGCCCCCTCAAAAACTTTGTGAAAAATTTCTTGATGTCCGACCGATAAAAGAGTACACTTATCGTACCATCTGTTTTCCAGATTGATGGGATGCATCGCAAATGACTGCTGCGGAAATAGTGAGAGGTTACCTGACGCAACTGAATCGCGCCGCCGACGCTTTAGCGAAGCGGGAGGGCAGAACCCGCAACCTCATCTTCATGGAAATCTGCGGCACACACACCATGACCGCCTTCCGCACAGGCCTCCACAGCCTCCTCCCACCCACTATCAAACTCCTCAGCGGCCCCGGCTGCCCCGTCTGCGTCACCGCTCAATCCGACATCGACCAACTCCTCAACCTCGCCACCACCCCCAACACCACCATCTGCACCTACGGCGACATGCTCCGTGTCCCAGGCTCCACACAAAATCTGGGGGGGGAAAATCGAAAATCAAAAATCGAAAATCAAAAATCTCTCGAATCCGCCCGCAGCCAAGGCGCCGACATCCGCGTCATCTACAGCACACTCGACACCCTCACCTACGCCCAAAACAACCCCACCCGCGAAGTCATCCTCGCCGCCGTAGGCTTCGAAACCACCGCACCCGCCACCGCCGCCGCCATCCTCCAAGCCCACTCCACAAACCTCAAAAACTTCTCCGTCCTCGCCTCCCACAAACGCGTCCTCCCCGCCATGACCGCTCTCCTCGACTCCGGCGAAGTCCACATCGACGGACTCCTCTGCCCAGGACACGTCTCCGCCATCACCGGCTCTGCCATCTTCCAAACCCTCGTCGAAAAATACCACCTCCCCTGCGTCATCGCCGGCTTCGAAGAAACTCACATGGCCGCCGCTCTCGCAACACTCGCCGAAATCCTCGCCACCGGCACACCCCAACTCCTCAACAACTACAAAGAAGCCGTCACCCCCCACGGCAACCCCGCCGCCCTCGCCCTCATCCACGAAGTCTTCCAACCCGCCTCCGTCCGCTGGCGCGCCTTAGGCGAGATCCCTGCCAGCGGTCTGACGATCCGCAATAAATTTGCAGCCTTCGACGCCACCAAAAAATTCAACCTCCCCACCCTCCCCGACCGCGAAATCCCTAACTGCCTCTGCAGCAAAGTCATCCTCGGCGCCGCCTCTCCCAAAAACTGTCCCCTCTTCGCCACCGCCTGCACCCCCATCCACCCCATCGGCCCCTGCATGGTCAGTTCCGAAGGCACCTGTGCCGCCCACTTCAAATACGCCCGCCACCTTTCGCACACGACTATCAGAGCCGCGACCGTAAGGGAGCGACAGGCTCCAAGTAAGGAGGGAGGCTTTCATGCATACGTTGCTTGACAAAACCATCCCCCCTCAAAAAAAACATTCACCATTCACCATTCCCAATTCCCAATTCCCCCGCGTCCTCCTCGCCCACGGCGGCGGCGGCCAGCTCACCGACTCGCTCCTCAACAACCACATCCTCCCCCACATCAGCAACCCCATCCTCAACGACCTCCTCGACTCCGGCATTCTCCCCACCACCACCAACCGCCTCGCCATCTCCATCGACAGCTACGTCGTCACCCCTTGGAAATTCCCCGGCGGCGACATCGGTCGACTCGCCGTCTCCGGCACCATCAACGACCTCGCCGTCACTGGCGCCACCCCGCTCGCTCTCGCACTCTCCATCATCCTCGCCGAGGGCTTTGAACTCACCCACCTCGACGCAGTCATGGCCTCCATCGCCACCACTGCAAAAGAAGCCAACGTCCGCATCATCACCGGCGACACCAAAGTCGTCGCTCACAACCAGGCCGACGGCATCTACCTCACCACCGCCGGCCTCGGCTCCATTCCCCACTCCACAAACCTCCACCCCTCCCAAATCACCACCGGCCAACTTCTCCTCCTCAACGGCCCCATCGCCGACCACGGCCTCGCCGTCATGCTCGCCCGTGAATTCCCCGACGTCACCACCACCCTCCAAAGCGACGTCGCCCCTCTCAACCACCTTATCCACACCCTCATGACCGAACACCCCAACGCCATCACTTTCATGCGAGACCCCACCCGCGGCGGACTCGCTGGCCTCTGCGCCGACCTCGCACGCCAAACCCGCCTCCACATCACCCTCGACGAATCCGCCATCCCCATCCGTCACGAAGCACGCCACGCCGCCGACATGCTCGGCCTAGACCCCCTCGAAATCGCAAACGAAGGCAAAATCCTCCTCACCGTCCACCCCCAACACGCCCAACAAGTCCTCCAAACCCTCCGCTCCCACCCTCTCGGCCGCGACTCCGCCATCATCGGCCAAATCGACAAGGCGGAGCACACCCCCGACGCCATCTGCGAACTACGCACCTTAATAGGCGGCAGACGCATAATTCATAAACCTTACGGAGAACAATTACCGAGAATATGTTAACGTATTCGCTCCTCGCCACCGCTGGCGACGCCGCGAACCATTCCCTCAACGATTGACCTGACGACTTAACGATTTAACGACTTGACGACTCAACGACTTAACAAACGGAGCCATAATGCTACAAACCCAACTCCCCAAACCCCCCTCCGACGACAAACGTTGGCGGATCGTCGAGGTCACCATGCGCCGCCAGGGCTTCGATCCACACTCCCTCATTGAAGCCCTCCACGCCGTCCAGCAGGCCTTCGGGTACGTTGACGAAACCGCCATGAAGTACGTCGCCTCCTGCCTCCGCGTCCCTCTCTCCAAAGTCTACGGCGTCGTCACCTTCTACCACCACTTCACGCTCAAACCCCAAGGCAAACACACCTGTGTCGTCTGCATGGGCACCGCCTGCTACATCAAAGGCAACGGCGAAAACATCAAACAACTCTCCGCCAAATACCGCATCAGGGAAGGCCAAACCACCCCCGACGGCGAACTCTCCCTCGTCAGCGCCCGCTGCATAGGTGCCTGCGGCCTCGCACCCGTCTCCGTCATCGACGGCGAAGTCGTTGGAAAAAGCTCCGCCGACCAGCTCATCGCTACCATCGAAAGGAAACTGGCAAAGTGACTTAACCCCCAAAGCACTACGCGGTAGCGTTGTGGTTGGGAACCGATATCGAAAACGACTCCCGAAAACGCTTCGCGGCGTCGCGGACCAGTCTATCGAAAGGAAAATATCAACGTGACTCCTGAAGACCTACACGGTACCGTCCTCAAACAGCAAGCCAAGCACGGCAACTACCAGCACGTCTTCAACGTCTGCATGGAATCCGGCTGTGTCAGCTGCAATTCCGCCGCCGTCGTGGAAGCTCTCGAAGCCGAAGTCAAAAAACGCGGCCTCCAGAAAACCGTCTGCATCAAACGCGTCGGATGCCTCTGCTCCTGCGCACAGGGCCCCATGGTCGCTCTCGACAAAGGCGACACTCTCTACAAAGCCGTCACCGCCGCCGACGCTCCCGCTATGCTCGACGCCCTTGATAAGGGCGGCCGCGTCGAACACCTCGACTTCTCCAGCAAACAGCCCTTCTTCTCTCGCCAACTCAAAGTCGTCCGCGAGCACGCCGGCTACTTCGACCCCGAGGACCTCGATGACTCCATCCGTGTCGGAGCTTACGAAGCACTCCGAAAAGCCGTCACCGAAATGACCCCCACCGAAGTCATCACCGAAATCGCCAACAGCGGCCTCCGCGGCCGTGGCGGCGCAGGCTTCCCCACTGGACTCAAATGGTCCACCGTCGCCAAAAACCCCTCCACCCCCAAATACGTCGTCTGCAACGGCGACGAAGGCGACCCTGGCGCCTTCATGGACCGCTCCATGATGGAAGGCGACCCCCACCGTCTCATCGAAGGCATGGCCATCGCCGCCTACGCCACTGGCGCCAACCGCGGTTTCATCTACGTCCGCGCCGAATACCCTCTCGCCGTCAAACGACTCACTCGCGCCATCAATCAAGCCACCCGCACCGGCCTCCTCGGCTCTCGCATCTTCGACACCAAATTCGCCTTCGAAATCGAGCTCCGCCTCGGCGCCGGGGCCTTCGTCTGCGGCGAAGAAACCTCACTCCTCTCCTCCATCGAAGGCCAACGCGGCCTCCCCCGCCCACGTCCCCCATTCCCCGCCAACTCAGGACTCTTCGGTAAACCCACTCTCATTAACAACGTCGAAACCTACGCCAACATCCCCACCATCATCAACAAATCTGCCGCCTGGTTCAGCTCCATCGGCACCGCCAAATCCAAAGGCACCAAAATCTTCGCCATCTCCGGAAAAGTCCACAACACAGGCCTCATCGAAGTCCCCATGGGCATCCCACTCCGTGACATCATCTTCGACATCGGCGGCGGCATCCCCGGCGGCAAAAAATTCAAGGCCGTCCAAACCGGCGGACCCTCCGGCGGTTGCATCCCAGAATCCCAACTCGACATCCCCGTCGATTACGAATCACTCATGTCCGTCGGCTCCATCATGGGCTCCGGCGGTCTCATCGTCATGGACGAAACCTCCAACATGGTCGACGTCGCTCGCTTCTTCATGGAATTCTGCATGAGCGAATCCTGCGGTAAATGCGTCCCCTGTCGCGTCGGAACCTACCACATGCACGAAATCCTCCAACGCATCTACGATCGCCAGGGCACCCCCCAAGACCTCGCTCTCCTGCAGGAACTCTGCGACATGGTCAAAAACACCTCCCTCTGTGGCCTGGGCCAGACCGCCCCAAACCCCGTCCTCTCCACCCTCCGCTACTTCAAAGACGAATACACCAACCTCATCCACTCCACCCCAACCACCGAGGTGCTCCCATGACATTCGGAGTTCACGCTTCTGCGCGTCTATTTAGCCGGCATGCTTGCATGCCGCTGCTCCACGTAGCACAAAAAATCCAAAATCCAAAATCCAAAATCGAAAATACCGAGGTACACTCATGACCATGTCCCCCACCACAAAACCCCCCGCCGAATCCCTCACCCTCACCATCGACGGCAAGGATGTCAGCTGCCGCTCCGGCCAGACCATCCTCGACGTCGCCCGTGAAAACGACATCGACATCCCCACACTCTGCCAGCTCGACGGCCTCACCACCTGGGGCGGATGCAGACTCTGCCTCGTCGAAATCGCCGGCTCCTCCAAACTCTTCGCCTCCTGTGCCACTCAATGCACCGAAGGCATGAACATCACCACTCAATCCGACCGTCTCCTCAACTACCGCCGCATGATCCTCGAAATGCTCTTCTCCGAACGCAACCACATCTGTGCCGTCTGCGTCTCCAACGGCCATTGCGAACTCCAATCCATGGCCCAAAAGCTCGGCGTCACGCACATCCACCTCCCATACCGCTACCCCAAACTCACCGTCGACTCCTCACAGGACCGCTTCCGCCTCGACCACAACCGCTGCATCCTCTGCTCACGTTGCGTCCGTGTCTGCGGCGAAATCGAAGGCGCTCACACCAAAGACCTCAAAGGCCGTGGCATCAAAACCTTCGTCATCAACGACCTCGATCAACCCTGGGCAGACGCCAAATCCTGCACCACCTGCGGAAAATGCGTCCACGTCTGCCCCGTCGGAGCACTCACCGAACGCGGCACCGCCGTCTCCGAAATGGCCAAACGCCGCGCGTTTCTTCCTTACCTCACCTCCATGCGGGAGCACTAACCATGACCCAATCCACCACCACCACCCGTAGCGACCCCGCTTTGCGGGGTGGCATAACGCCAGCAAAACCCCGCGTCGCCACCGTCTGGCTCGACGGCTGTTCCGGCTGCCACATGTCCTTCCTCGACCTCGACGAACGCCTTTTCATCCTCGCCGAAAAAGTCGACATCGTCTGTTCCCCCGTCGTCGATCCCAAGGAATTCCCTCCCGACGTCGACCTCTGCCTCGTCGAAGGCGCCGTCAGCAGCCATCATGACTTGGAGAAAGCTAAATTAATCCGTGCTCGTTCCAAAGTCGTCGCAGCCCTCGGCGACTGTGCCGTCACAGGCAACGTCCCCGCCATGCGAAACTTCTGGGAAGTCGAAGAACTTTTCCGCCGCGCCTACATCGAGAACGCCGAATATCCTGACACCCCGGAAAAACGCAAAGCCAACCTCCCCGTCCTCAACGTCCCCCCGCACGAACGGATCGCACGCCCGCTCCACGAAATCATCAAAGTCGATCTCTTCATCCCCGGCTGCCCCCCGCCCGCCGACGCCATCTTCTACGTCCTAACAGAATTCCTCGCCGGCCGCTCCCCAAACATCACCCAAGTAACCCGTTTCGGCAAATAAATCAGAGCCGCGACCGTAAGGGAGCGACCATTCAGTAGACAAAAACAGACAAAACGAGACAAAAACAGACAAAAGCAACCAAAATGTGGCAAAAAGCAAGAAAAAACTCCGAGCAAAACAGGTCCAAAGGATCAAACAAAATGTCCAAAACCATCACAATTGACGGCGTCACCCGCATCGAAGGCCACGCAAGAATCACCATCGACCTCAACGACCAAGGCCGCGTCCACGACGCCAAATTCCACGTCACCCAATTCCGCGGTTTCGAAAAATTCGTCGAAGGCCGCCCTCTCACCGAAATGCCCTCCGTCATGGCTCGCATCTGCGGCATCTGCCCCGTCAGCCACCTCATGGCCTCCGCTAAAGCTTGCGACGAACTCCTCTCCGTCGAAATCCCACCGACCGCCGCTAACCTCCGACGTGTCATGAACTTAGCACAACTCGTCCAATCCCACGCCCTCTCTTTCTTCCATCTTAGCTCCCCCGACCTCCTCTACGGCTTTGACGCCGATCCCGCCACACGCAACATCTTCGGCCTGATCAATACCCACCCCGAATTCGCCAAAGACGGCATCCTCCTCCGCAAATTTGGCCAGGAAATCATCCAAATCCTCGGCGGTAAAAAAATCCACCCCGCCTGGGTCGTCCCCGGCGGCGTCAGCGAACCTCTCACCGCCGAACGTCGCGAAAAAATCATCGCCGGCATCCCCGACGCCCTCGATCGCGCAAAGCGTGCCGCTACATGGCTTTACAGCACCTTCGAAAAATTCCCCAACGAAGAAGCCGCCTTCGCCAACTTCCCCACCATGTTCGCTGGCCTCGTCACCCCGCAGGGAAACATCGAGCACTACGATGGTGCCCTGCGCTTCGCCGACAACACCGGAAAACTTGTCGCCGAATTCACAAATCCTTATCAATACCGCGATTACATCAGTGAAGCCACAGAAAACTTCTCCTTCCTCAAATCGCCTTTCTTCAAATCCAAAGGCTACCCCGACGGCATCTACCGCGTCGGCCCACTCGCCCGCGTCATTTTGGCCGAAAAATGCGGTACTCCCCTCGCCGATGCCGAACTCAAACGTTTCCGCGAAAAACTCGGCCGCGCCCCCGCCAGCAGTTTCCACTACCACTGGGCTCGCCTCATCGAAATCCTTCACGCCATCGAAAAAATCGGCGAACTCATGAACGACCCCGACATCCTCAGCCCACGTGTCCGCGCCCGTGCCCGTCCCAACCGCAACGAAGGCGTCGGCATCTCCGAAGCCCCCCGCGGCACGCTCATCCACCACTACAAAATCGACGACCAGGGCCAGATGCGCTGGGCCAACATGATCATCGCCACAGGCAACAACAACCTCGCCATGAACCGCGGCGTCAAACAGGTCGCCGAACGTTTCGTCAACGGCGACAAACTCACCGAAGGTATGCTCAACCGCGTCGAAGCCGTCATTCGCTGCTTCGACCCCTGCCTGAGCTGTTCCACCCACGCCCTCGGCCAAATGCCCATGATCGTCGAACTCCGCGGCCCCAACGGCGAACTGCTCGACGAAATCCGCCGCGACTAAACGACGGCATTGGACGCATAAAATTCGAACCAGCGATCCGAGTTCGCACGGGTCTGCGAACTGCGCAGGCCCGTGGTACCCGTGGACTGCATCCAAATTCGAATGCTCTCTCTACCCCGGCCACCCGTCCTCATTCTTTCGCCGGATTCATGCAGATTCCATCTAGTGCCGCGTCAACACTAAAACTTGGGATGGCGATGTTGAGGATGTACGGAAAAAAACGATGGTTGACGCAAATGGTGATCCCAAATTTTAGTGTTGACGCGGCACTAGAGCATTTTTCACTCGCCCGTAGCGTTTTGGAGCCCCGCATGGCAATGCGGGGCTTTGGCTCTCGCTTCCTGCGCATGTCATCACGCCACGACCACGTGAAAAATGCTCTAGCCCACAAGCACCGAATCCAACCGACATTTACAATGGCTGGAAAAAGGATCCCTCGATAGATAATGTTTTTGTGTGCCACAGTCAGGGCTGCAACATCGCGATGCATGTTTTAAAACATGCTTGCACAAAGTGAGGTGAATCATGAAGATTGTGAATTCATTCTTGTTGACTCGTATCATTGGCCTCTTGGTTGTTGTAGCGTCCTTTCCTGCATGTGGGAAGTGGTTCTTTAGCAGTGGATGGACTGATGTCACGACCGACCGGACTGAATGGGGAGGTTACGAGCCGGGGCAGGAATATCGGCTTAAGACGGAAGTTTTTCTGCGGAAGAACGGAGATGGTTCTAGTGGAGGTATACTTGTTGCCCCTGCTTCGTTAATTGCTCCCAATCCCAACATAAAGGACAATAATCCTCCTCCTGCGACGGTTACCGAATACCGGGCAGATCCGGCGAAATGGCCTTGGTATATAGATGTGATTCCTGCTGGTACTCGGATCCGTGTTAGCCATATTCGTCGCTGGAATACTATGACAAATAGTGAGATCACGATTTTCGCCGACATCATTGATGGTGATATTCGACAAAATGACGTTGGAATAAGAGGGCTATCACGTCGATGGCGTCCTCCACCATCCATAATACTATGGGAGCCGAATCCACTTATTCTCGATCGAGTAACGCCATAGCGAAGCAGGGCGGGTGGTCGGGGTTTCGGGTGCCACGGGCATGGGACAACCTCGGTCCCATACCCGTGCGAATGTGGAGCAGTGGTTCGAGTTTTAAAGGTTCTCTTGGGGTGTCCATTTTTGGACGTATTAAAATTTGAACCCGTTCTCCGAGTTCGCAGATCCGTGCGAACTTGCAGGTTTCATGTAGTTGTTCGATAGGATGGCTGGTACAATAGTCAGCAGTTAAGGCAGATCAGGGGGCTAACGATTCATACGCTCATTATTGGTTACGGCAACACACTCCGCCGCGATGACGGTGTTGGACCGATGATTGTTCAGTGGTTGCGGGAGTCGGTAGGGGAGGGGATACAACTGCTGGACGCCCATCAACTTCTGCCCGAATTAGCTGACCCGGTGAGCCGCGCTCACCGGGTCATCTTCATTGATGCTTCCGTCACCGTCGCGCCCGGCCGAGTGAAATTCCGCCACATCCATGCTAAAATGCCAAGCAACCCCAGCGTCGGCCATAACGTGAGTCCGGAACTGATCTTAACGCTCGTGGAGGCTTTGTACGGCCACGCCCCGCCAGCGACCGTCATCGCCATCGGCGCTAGCTCCCTCGAGCTCGGCGAAGGCCTGACCCCGCAGGTCGAACGCACCGCTCGGCGTTTGGTAAAACACTTAACTTATTGGCTTACAAGGTGATATATGTGTCTGGCAGTCCCCGCCAAAATCGTCGAAATGTCCCCCACCACTCGCGGCAAAGCCGTCGCCGACCTGCACGGCAATCGCGTCACCGTGAGCACCCAACTGGTCCCCGACGCCGCCATTGGCGACTGGGTTCTCGTCCACGCCGGTTTTGCCATTCAAAAGCTCGACGCCCAAGCCGCCCGCGAAACCTTCGCCATGCTCGCCGACATCGAACAAGCCGCGGAAGAAACTCGAAATTCGAATGACGAATCAAATCCAAATGTTCAAATGTTCAAATGACTGAAACCACCCCGCAAAGCGGGGTCGCTACGAATGTTTTGAACATTCGTCATTCGAATTTCGAGTTTCGAGTTTCTTCGGCGGCTTTATTTCCGCCGGCGTGCCATCATCGCCACGGCGCCCAGTCCCAGCAGCGCGAGGCTGGCGGGTTCAGGGACGATCCCGCTGATCTGCAGGAACACGCCGGAGTTTTCATTAACGATCGAGAAGAAGATATCGTCGCCGTTGAACCTATCCCAGCCGGTGCCCAGGACGATGGTACCATCGGTGACGCTGCCGCCGATGGTGCCGAAGGTTTTCACGAAGCCGCTGATATCGTCGGTGCCGGTGTAGCTGATCAACTGGTAGATGCCGTTGGCGACGTTCTCGCCACCGCTGGCCAAGTTGAGGTACACGACGTCTACACCGGACATGGAGATCGTCGCGGCGTCGCCGGTGAGGGCGATCAAGTCGCAGGAACTCGCGTTAAAGTCATAATCGAGCATCGTGCCGGCAGTCAGGGTCAGGCTGCCGTCGAAGGTCAGTCTGCCGATGGAGTTGCCCGGATCGAGGCGCGAGCCCGCATCAAAAGCCACCGCCCCCACGACGGTCCCGTGTCCTGCGAGCGTCTGTCCTGTGGCGACATGGAAACCGCCCGGAACACCGGAGACATCCAGCCTTGCATCGTGGTTTGCCGCGGTATCGCCGACGATGAGTTTCGACGATCCGGTGATCGGGGCGGAGAGCGCCAAGGTCCCGGCCGTGATGACCATCGTGCCATTATTGACGATCCCCGCGGTAACCTGCAGCGAAGCATCCGCCCCCGCGGCAAACGTCACCGTCTTGCCGGCAGTGTTGTTAATGCCGCCGGAAAAGACGAGCGATCCTGTTCCAGAGACGGAAATATCCAAGTCACTGGCGGCAGTGGTGATCACTGGGATGGCCACGGTTTGTACCGCATTGCTGGTGGAACTGATCGTGGCGTTGCCAACGCTGTTGGTATTGTCCATGTAGAGCGCGCTGTTGCGAGGTTTGCCCTCGTTGTCCACAAAGTCGCTGAGCGTGTAGGCCGTGCTGCCGGCGAACTGAATGTTCCCGATGGACTTGATCGAGTCGAGTTTGACGGAGGGCTGTGTTCCGGTGCCGTCGAAGATAGCGGTGGACCCGGTGGTGATCGGCACGTTCGACGCCCAGTTGCTCGCCGTCGACCAGATGCTGCTCGTCCCCTTGGTCACCCACGTCGACGTCGTCGCCACGTTCTGCAGGGCATTGATGCGGGAGATCAAGTAGTCGGCGGTCGTCTGCCCATTGAGCCCCTTGATCGTGTAAGTCGGATCGTTATCGATCAGCGAAGCGTAGGAGAGCATCGGATACGGTGATGATTCCACCGGCGCCCATGACCATTGCTGGGTCGTTTCGTTGTAGATCGTTGTATAAGTCTGCTTTGTCGGGTCGGCTTGACCTTGGTTGACGGCAGCGAGGTTGTAAATCGACTGGGTGACGTTCGCATTGGGCGGCGAATTGGGATCTTGGCCATTCATGGCATTGTATGTCCAGTACCCATCTGTCCCGGAGGCCACTCCCACCAGCATGTACGTGCCATTGACGTTGACGAACACGCCGCCGCCGGAATCGCCATTGGTGTAGACGCAACTGCCCGGCGCAGCAATGAACGGCATGGCCAAATATCCGCCATTGTTGCCGTTCGGGGCAATTCCGATGACGGTGTTGTTTCCCCAGCTCCGGGTGGGCCCGGCACCGGTCCGTGCCCAGCCGTAGGCAACCCCGGTACTGCTGTTGGTCAGGACCGCTCCCTTCGGACCGCCATAGCCGGTCATGGTCACGGGCATGTCCTGCTGTTGGAGCACATCCGAGACGACGCCTGTGTAGATCGGAGCCCCCGTGGAGCCCGTGGAAAGCGCCAGATGCAAAATGGTGAGGTCGGAGTTACCTACCGGCTCTGCGTAATCGACAATGTAAGTGACGCCTTGGAAGGTGAACTTGCCGCCGGGGCCTGGGGCCACATGCGAGGCCGTGATGACCACGTTAGGTGCGACAACAGTGCCGCCGGCAGCACTGCTGACACATCCCACGTACTCAACGCCCTCTCCATCAGCGGGTAAGCCGGTGTTCTGCCCGTCTCCGGGAATATCGTAAACGACGACCCCTCTCGCCGTTCCCCCCGACATGACACTCATCGCCAATCCCGCGGCCACCAGCGACGGCGTTACCAATTGCCTGCCTCGCCGACAATGTTGTTGCACGGACATGTGAAGCCTCCCAGCCTCTCTCACCTCCAAATTAAAATGAAACCTGTTCGGAATGGAGCCCACGAATGACTCCCCACCTCTAATATGCCTCAACCGGCGATAAAATCAAAAGCAAAGGTGAAATTTCTTCGATTTTATATTATCGGAACAGAAAAAAGGGGGGGGAGGGGGGGAATGACGAAATTCGAAGGGGGTGTCCGTTTTGCTAGGCAATGCCTTTCCATGCGTAAAATTCGTTCAATTCGTAAAATTCGTAGGGAGAGCCTTTTCATGCGATAACGGGGCTCGTAAACCTTGCCCCCTCCCTCCACGAATTTTACGAATTGAACGAATTTTACGGATTTTACGCGTGCAATGGCCACCTAAAGTGTCATACACTCAATCAGAAGTCCCATTCGTCATTCTTGAGGCCTCCGCCCGGGAGGCCCGAGGTCACTTTTGTCAGCCAAAGCCGGTGCCCTTGGGGGCGAATTGAATGGTCCCGGCAGGAACTTTCAGGTTTTTCTCAACGGCATCCGCCAGCTCTTTCCAGACGGCCACGCCGTTGTAGCCGACCTGCTCATTGGCGGTGATGTAGATCAGCGTGGGTACGGATTCGATGCCCCATTTGTCTTTCGTTTTCGTTGTGGTGTCGTAGAGCACCGGGACGCCGTAGGCATGGGCAGCGTAGTGCTTCTGAACATCCTGAGCGTCATCGTCGAGGTTAACCATCACCGTGGGGATTTTCAGGGATGCCAGGATCGGCGTAATTTTGGGCACATCCTGCATCGCCTCGGCGCTAAAGGGACAATGCGTATCAACAAAAATCACCAGCAGACCCGCCTGTCCCATATAGTTGTTCAGGGGACGAGCGGCGGTGGGGGGGGCGGATTGCGACACCTCCGGCAGAGTCGTCTGCCGTAGTAATTGGGATACCTCCAAAGCCCGCGACCCAAACAGAGACGCGTCGCTACCCGGGTCAGTCCTCTCGGCCGCTAATTGAGCCACCCATTCGCCCAACTGCTGTTGTTCGGGGAATCGCCCGCGGTAGCGTATGTGCCCGAAGCTGTCCACCAGAATGCAACAGGGCACTGCCGTCGCTTTGACAGCCTGTGCCAGAGTGCCTTGCGGATCGCGATACACCGGGAACGGTGGCGCAGTGGTTTGGTAATAGCTGGCGACCGCAGCTTCGTTCTCGCCGCCCACACCACACTCCACTCGGAGGAAATGAAGGTTGCCCCGACTGCTGGAGGACTGCATGGCAATCATCTGTTTCAAGCCTGCGTCGCTGACTGGGCAGCCGACCATGCCGAACTGCACCAGCACCACTTTACCTCGCAGATCGTTCATGCCCCAAACGCGATCCAGCGCGACCTCGCTTGCGGACCGGCTCTGACTGCATCCGCCGAGCAGACATCCCACTACAATCATGAACGTCGCAATGCAATTGAATCTCATCTGATTTCTCCCAGTCAAGTTCCTGTGCGTTATGGTAACGCCTGAAGGATTCGTAGTCCATGAAAAGTTTAGCCGTTGATCGAAGAGGGTGTGGCCATTTTTTATGGCCAATCAGGGCGATCAGAGCCGCGACTGTAAGGGAGCGATCCGTGCGACAATGCGGAAATAACGCCTGTCGCTCCCTGACGGTCGCGGCTCTGATTTTCCGGGGCAATCGTCTGATTGGCCATAAAAAATGGCCACACCCGTTGCATCCAATCGTTCAGGCGTGGGCAAGCCAGCAGCGGCCCCGGTACAGCAGGCCGTGTCGGGGCTGAAACTGGTCCCCCACCTAACGCCAATGCGCCTTGGATCGTGATCGCTGTCGATTCTAAGTACGTTCTAGGGAACAGGGAATGAGGGGGGGAGGGGGGAGAAAAATTGAAGTGACGTTCGAATAGGCGTCGAACGTCCAATGAAACAAGCCTGCCAAAATGGTAGGCTTGAAGTATGCGCTGACTAAATCTCCATGTTCGTCTAAACTAGGTGGCAAAAAATCTAAAGTACGATGACAAACTACAGCACAGATCAGAATCTGCCAAATCGCTTTGAGCGTTTTCATTACGCCTCCGACCCCGACCCTCAATCTCCTCATGCGATCGACGACCTCGATTACGATCCAGGCGCCCCCGAGCCACATCCGCTCACTCAATTTCTTCCCGACCGCACCCGAAACATCATCGCCACCAACGAATCCAACTTCGCTCCTTTCTCCGCCTCCATCAACCCCTACCGCGGCTGCGAGCACGGCTGTATTTACTGCTTCGCACGTCCCACGCACGAATACCTCAGTCTCTCCGCCGGCCTTGATTTCGAATCTAAAATTCTCGTCAAGCACAACGCTCCCGAACTCCTCCGCAAAGCCCTCGCCTCGCCCAAATGGCAGCCGCAGGTTCTCGGTTGCTCCGGCGTCACCGACTGCTACCAACCCATCGAACGCAAACTCCAGCTCACTCGTCGATGCCTCGAAGTGTTGCTCGATTTCCGCAACCCTGTGAACATCACCACCAAGAACCACCTCATCACCCGCGACATTGATATTCTCACGCAGCTTCACGCATTCCAATGCGTCCACATTTTTATCTCTGTGACCACTCTCGATCCGCGTCTCGCGCAGATCATGGAACCCCGCACCAGCGCCCCCACCTACCGCCTGGACGCCATCCGCAAACTCACTTCCGCCGGTATCCCCGTCGGCGTACTCGTTGCCCCGATCATCCCCGCCCTGACCGATCACGAATTGCCCAGGATTCTCGAAGCCGCCGAGACCGCCGGCGCCCATTTCGCCGCTTACGATGCCCTCCGCCTCCCCCCCGGCGTCAAGGACCTCTTCACGCATTGGCTCGAGACGCACTTCCCCGACCGCAAAGAAAAAATCCTCAATCGCCTCCGTTCCCTCCGCGGCGACTCGCTTAACGACCGTCGCGGTACGCACCGCAAAGATCCCTGGGCCGACCAATTCCGCCAACTCTTCAGACTCCACACCGCTCGTCTCCGCCTGAACAAGCACTCCCCCATTACCACCGACCATTTCCGTCGCCCCCTCCAACACGGCGAGCAACTCCCACTCTTTGAGAAGCCAGTAGCCAGTAGCCAGTAGCCAGAAGACATTCGGATTTCTTCTGACTTCTCACTTCTGGCTTCTGGCTTCTGGCTTCTGACTTCTTTCTTCGAGCTCTTTGATTTTTTTGCGATTCGCGAGCTTCGCCATCGGGCTCATCCGATCCAGCAGCAGGATTCCGTCGAGGTGATCGTTTTCGTGCTGAATCACGCGTGCCGGAAAGTCTTCCGCATCAACCACGAAAGCCTGTCCCGTCACGTCCATCGCCTCGACCCGAACCGCCTGAAACCGCTCGACCTTCACGCGGATATCCGGCAGCGAAAGGCACCCCTCCTCCCCTTCCTCCGACCCGTGCTCATCGGAGAGCACCGGATTGATATAAGCAACCGCCTCCTCACGTTTCCCCTCCGGCGACGCCACGAAGAGACGAAGCGAGAGCCCCACCTGCGGCCCAGCCAGCCCCACCCCTTTATGCTCCACCATCAAATCCTTCATCCGCTCCACAACAGTCCGCAGCCAGTCGTCAAATCGCTCCACCGGCTTGGCGGTCTTCTTCAACGCCGGATGCGGATATAGCACCAGTTGCAACGACTCAGGGGAGGGCGGATCCGCTCTCTTCACAGACGCCTCAACAGGCGCGGGCTTGCGAGTTCTAGACTTTGCTTTCATGGAATCATTATAGAGGTCCGCCCCACGCGAGGAAACCGCTCAATTAACCACAAACAGACACAGACAAAAATTTAAAAATGTCTGTGACTGTCTGTATTACTATCGCGCAACTTCTTTCTATCCTGACAAAATTGAGTACGAAGACACGAAGAAACGAAGAACACGAAGTTTTTTTTTCGTGTTCTTCATTTCTTCGTGTCTTCGTGCTCAAGTCGTTTCATGATTTAGTTGCGGCTCTGCCGCGCCGGGTCTGTCCGTGGCTAATTCCCCTCTCATTGTTTCGGAATAAACACGCCGAACCCCGCCAGCGCCTTGTCCAGATCGTTATGGAATGTGAAGAGCTTGTGCAGGCTGGTGATTTTGAAAACCTTGTGAAGCTCCGGCCGAATCCCGACGATCACAATACTCCCCTTCACAGGGTCCATCGCCTTCTTGAGTTGCAGCAGTACCCCCAGCGCCTGTGAAGACATGAACTTCACGCCGGAGAATTCCAGCACCACTTTCCGCTGATCCTGTTTCTCCACCAGGTCCAACAGGTTTCGTCCCAGCGTTTCGATGCTCGCCGAATCCAGCACCGCGATATTCTGGAAATTGATCACAGTGACATCTCTGTATTTCTGCACAAGTAATTCGTTCGCCATGCCATCGACTCCTGTTTTTCTACATTCTTATCGGCATTTCCGCGAGGCGAGTGAAGAAGCCAGAAGCCAGAAGGTTTCAAGTGTGCGGCTTATTCCAATCTTCTAGCTTCTGGTCCGTTTCCATCGCCAGCATTCGCTGTTTGGTTTTTACGCCGCCGTGGGCGGAGAAGCCGGTCATTTGGCCGTTCGCTCCGACGACTCGGTGGCACGGCACCAGCAGTGGCCACGGGTTGGAGCCCAACGCCGCCCCCACAGCCCGGCTTGCATTGGCATTGCCCAACTCCCTCGCAATTTCCCCATAAGTTCGCACCTGCCCACGCTCGATCCTGCACGTGACCTCAAGCACCCGCCTGCAGAACGGCGAAACCTGTGACCAATCCAGACAATGATGAAGCGAAACTGTGCAATTGTGGGGCGAATTGGCGTAATAGCCTTGCAGGAACCGCACCAGTTCCGCGAGCCAATCGGGCGTGACTGTCGGGTGAAATCCACCGCGGCCATCGCCGAAAACCTCGCTCGAGAGCGGATATCTCCTGAGCAAATCGCGACGCAGCTCGTCCACAGACATCCCCGGCAAAATAATCCGGCAGAGCAAGGAACGAGTAGCCCCGGTAGGGGGTGGGAGGGGTGGGGCAGGGCAAACGCACCTGACGTTCTGAGCCGCGACCGTAAGGGAGCGACCGTACGACAATGCGCGAATCACACGGGTCGCTCCCTTACGGTCGCGGCTCTGATGGCCAAAGGTGTTTGCCCTGGAGGATGGGGGGGCGAAAGCTCGCTTCCAAAGCACACCGCAACTCCCCCATTCCGTAGGAATCACCGCCCAGGCATACGCGGGTGACAGAATCTGTTTTCTCGATGCAACGTCCATGGCCTTTCTCCGTTAGTCTTGTGGTGCCGCAAGGCTTGCCCCGCGTTCGTCCGATATTGTAATCCACCCGAGCGTCCGAAAGTATCAAAATCGGGACTGTTCGGGAGAAGATCGGCTGGAGGTTGACCATGTTGGGACTCGACCTGACGTTCGGACAAAAACTGCAACTCGCCTTCGTGCTGCTCATGTTCAGCATCGCGGGATACCTCATTTTCAGCAACAACCGCCAGACGCTCGACATGACCGTGACCTCCTGGACTCAGCAGCATCTCGTCGGCATCGATCCCAGCAAGCCCCCGAGCACCTCCAATCCTGTCGATACCGCTAAATCTTCCGTGCTCACCATTTTCGCCTGTCACGACGGCCACCTGGAAATCACCGAATTCCCCGACGATGCCGACACCAAGCCGATCATTCTCTTCCGACCCGACCTGCGCCGCACATCCTATGACATTTACCGAACGACCACCGAGCGTCTCAACGCCATCAAGGACCCTTACAAGCGTACCTTGACGACGGCCGCCTACTGGTTCGCCGACGGACGCGTCGGCCTGGGTGCCAGCGTGATCGCTCGCTCCGGCCTGGATCGGGAACAGGCGAAAACCGAAAAAGAACTCCAGCGTGACCTGCTCGACCAGGTCGATCGCATTCGTCAGGGCGCCAAGACGGGCAGCTATCTGCCGGAGCTCTACGACAACGTCCTGCGGGCACTCGCCGAATACAGGGCCCGAGAAGGCGATCCCACGAAGGACCCCGCCAAGGCCGCCCTCGCCCACAAAGTGCTGGACTTCGCGGCAAAGTTCCTCAATCAGCAACAAAAAGACGAGGGCAAACTGGTGGATAAGTACATCAGTGGGATGGACACGCTGCTGACAGCCGAACAGAAAGCGAAGCTCGCCGAGACCGCCAAGCTCGTCACCGCACCCAGGCCGCCGCGATCAGGAAGGAATCGCGCGGCAGGATAAAGAAGAAGCCAGTAGCCAGAAGTAATGACGAATGACGCAATTCGCATTTCTTCTGACTTCTGGCTTCTCGGTTGTAACGAGGTGTTGCGAGAAAGCAACGTTTGGGCGGGAGGGACGTTGAGAAGGAACATCATCGACAAGGGAAAAATGTTCCCAAATGGGGATGCAGAACTGTAAAGACCGACATTCTCGGACGTCCTTGCGGCATGAGGCTTGCAAAGGAAAGCAGCAGAGGTAGTGCTATGCTGCGTATTGGATTACTCGTGATCGTGACGGCAGTGGTGGCGAGTTGCGGGGCAACGTCGAAGGTGGAGACGGCCTTGCCGGGAAACTTCTACGTACCGTCGACCATGATGGTGGATCGAGGATGGGATCGCAAGGAGGGGAGGGCAGAGGAGCAGCCGTCCAGCAGCAGGATCGATTGGTACGCGCTGTTGCCGGAGGGCGAGACGGTGGCATTCCCAATCGTCCGTGCGGAAAAAATCGCCTATGGAACCGTGTACATGCAATACGGGGTCTTCACGGTTTATACGCACGATTGGCAGCGAATTTCAAGCCCGCGTGGTTCAGGCTGGCGCATCACCGATTCGGTTCAGAACTGGTCCACGCCGTGAGCGGGTCATTCGAAGTCGTTAAGTCGTCAAGTCGTTAACGACTTGACGAATCCTCCTCCCGCACGGAACTATTTGTCACATCTCATCTTGACGCCGCTGGGCCGAAGCGGCATGATACGCACTCGAATGCAGTCATTGAGTATCGAGCGAGTTGATCTGCCGGGGGTCCGGTAAGTCGCTTGGGGCGATAATCGCTTGCCGATACCGCAGTTCAGGCCACGCTGCAGGGCAGAGGAAAAGGACGACGCATGGCAACCGTGACGAAAAAAGAACTCGTGGATCGGATCGCGGAAAAACTTGGCATCAAACGCGTGGTCGTGAAGCGAGTCGCTCAGCAGTTTCTCGACGAGGTTGTCCTGGAACTAGGCCGAGGCAATCGCCTGGAGTTCCGCGACTTCGGTGTCTTTGAATGCAAGCAGCGAGCGGCACGTGTGGCGCAAAATCCCAAGACCATGGAACGTGTACCAGTGCCCGCCAAGCGAACGGTGAAGTTCAAGGTCGGCCGCTTGATGAAAGCCAAACTCCACGAAATCGCCAAATCGACCGCCCAGCGAGACACCGCCGCGGCCAAAGCGTGAAGTTCGTATATTAGTATGTTAGTACACTATCGGCGCTCGTACTTGACGCCCAGGAAAAACGAGGTCGCCATCGCGGCGCACGCCAGCACGGTCACGCTCACCCGCATTGCCGGATTCAGTAGTAAGTCAAACGGATGCGGAATTGCTTTCGGTTGTTGAGGCGTCACTGGCGTCAAGCTTTCCGCCAGTAGCGTATCGACGCTACGATCCTTCAAGAGTGTTTGCGGATCGAGGATCAAGAATTCCTGATCTTTGCGGTACAGATTCAGTTGCCGCGAGGCGAGGCGTTCCATCAGCATCGGTTCCTTGCCTGCCGCCTCGATGAATTCCTTTTGCATCGCGATTTTCTGATCCAGCAGGTCCACTGTTGCCTGAATGTCATAACGTGTGTTTTTCGCGTCACAGACTCCCTTGTAGGCCGGGACGAGCACCACGCTCGCCAGCAGTAGCAATCCCGCCAACAGCATCACCCACGAGAGGGTGCCAATCGAGAACACGAAGGGGAGCCAGAGGATGGACGGGGTACGGGGGCGCATATCGATTTAATCCAACTGGAATCGTACGGAGACGACGGCGAGGATTTCTTTTTCGAGGCTGGTGGTATCATTGTTGCCGGTATCGGAAACGTCGTTGACGCCTTTGGGGTTAATCTGCATAACGCCCATGTGAGCTTCGACGAGTTTGCCGAGCTTGCCGTGGGCGTTGTTGACGATCTGCTCGGCGCGGGTGGTGGCATCTTTGGTGGCGTCGGCGAGCATGTCGATTTTCAGCTCTGAAAGTTTGGAATAGGTGTAGCTGGGCGAGCCGGACTCGATTTCGATGCCGTCTTTAATCAAGGAGGTGATGTTGCGGGAGATGCCGGGGACCTTGTCCATGGAATGGCTTTCGATGGTGATGTTCTGGGAGAGGGCGAACATTTCCACCTTATTCGTCTCGACGGTCTGCGGCACCGGCAGCGGCGCCCCGGCAGGGATGCCACCGGCAGGCGCGACGGCGGGAACGACTTCCTTCTGCATGATCTTGCGAGTCCGAACGGAAGAAAAAGTCACTTCCGCGTCCGGAACGCCGGCTTGCTTGATGAATTCCGCCGCACGATCGGCATCCGCCTTGAGCTTCTCGTATGCCTTGGCCAGATTCGCGTCATACGTCGTGATCGTGCCGGTCCATGAGATGGTATCGGAAGTAATCGCCTTTTTGGCCGAGCCTTTCACGTCGAGTGTGCGAGGTTCGAGTTTCACCGACAGGTAAGTCCAGGCGAGGATGGCGACGCAGATGATGTTGGCCAGGGCGAAGAAAAAGCCGCCGATCTGGAGGGAAACGATCATGCGATTGGACTTGGCGTTCGCCTCGCTCATGGGACGCTCCGAATTGTAGGGTGAAAAATGAACCGTTGAGTATCGGCAAATGTGTGCGGCGGTGATCAGTATTTTTCAAAGTTAAAAGTTAAAAAGTTAAAAGGAGGAAGGAGAAAAAGAAGCTTTTAACTTTTAAACTTTTACCTTTTAACTTCCTTTTAACTTTTAACTTTGTAACTTTTAACTTTCGCGCAAGCGTCAGATATGGAAAATCGCCTGGGTGCTGGCGTGCGGTCGTGTTGGCGGATTGAACGCCGTGGCGAAATCGTACACGTTGTGGAAATCGTGGATGTTGTCGTCGTCGGTCTTGGCCATCAGTTTCGATTCGATCATCGCGAAGACGATCTTGCCAAAGTCATTGGTGCGGGAAATATTCCAGTGCAGCAGCACCGCATAGGCCATCTGACCGTAGCGGGCCAAGGCGTAGCTCCGCAGGCCCCAACAGAGTTGTTGTCCCGAAACGTGATAGCTTTGATCGTCCGGATCGTGCGACTTGCGCTTCCCGTGAACTTGTTCGACGGTATGCGAGAGCCCGCGGCGTACGAATTCAAAAGCCTCGAGCGGATACCGCCCACACTCATGGACGACTTGCTCAAGAGGCTTAACGGTAGTTTTATCGATGGGCATATAACTGCTCTGGATCTGAAACAATGCCATTATACAGAACGACCATGCCACAAGGGAAGTTTCTTTCGATCCTTACTTACCGTCCTGTAGTTTTGCCAGTTCTTTGTGTGCCGCCGCCACGCCGGCGCCGAATTCGAAGTTTTTGTAGCCTTGTTGCCGCAGGATGATCTCGATTCCCGCGATCACGCCGAGCGTATCGGTCTGGTCGACGTAGCCCATGTGCGAAACGCGGAAGATTTTCCCTTCCATCGAGCCCTGTCCAGCAGCCACGTTCATATTGATCTGCTTCCGCAACGCCCCGCGGAACTCCTTATCCGTAAAGCCCGCGGGATAGCAAATGCCCGTCACCGAATCCGACGGACTCTTCGAGAAGACGCCCAGGTTCAGGGCAATCGCTGCCGCCCGTGTCGCCGCCGCGAATACTGCCGTGTTCTTCCAAACCTTCTCCAGCGTCTCCGTCTGGATCATCGTCAACGCCACGTACAGCCCGCGTACCAAACTAATCGCCGGCGTCCACGGCACATCGTTCTCATTGTAACTCTTCAAATAACTCCCCAAATCCAAATACAGATTCGGCTGCTTGACCCCCGCCGCCTTCTTCTGCGCCTTCTCCGAAACGCTGATAAACGCCAGTCCCGGCGGCAGCATCAACGCCTTCTGCGACCCCGTAATCACGATATCCACGCCCCATTCATCCGTCTTCACCGGCAGCGCTCCCACCGCCGTAATCCCATCCGAAATCAACACTGTTTCCGTGTTGCGAGTCAATGCCGCGATCCCCTGCAAATCCGTCACCGTGCAAGCGGAAGTTTCCGAATGCACCAGCACCACCGCGTCAAAGTGTTTGGTCTTGAGCGTATCGGCCACCTGCTGCACCGGCGTCGCCGTCCCGTACTCCGCCTTGAGCACCGTCGCATTCCACTTATTCCTCTCCCCGATTTTCACCCATCGTTCCGCGAATTTCCCATTGCTCAGGTACAGCACATTCCCGTTTGCCGGGATCGTATTGATCATCGCCATCTCAGCCCCGGCCGTCCCCGACCCCGCGATCGTCAACACCGGATTCTTCGTCTGAAACACATACTTGAGCATCTCATTGCACTTGGCAAAAAGATCCTTGTACTGCTGTGTCCGGTGATGGAAGATCGGCTTGGCCATCTCCAGCAGCACTTCTTCCGGCACACTCGTCGGCCCCGGCGTGTAAAGACGCATCTTATTCATCATGAAGCTCCAAAATCAGAAATTCCAAGAGAAAGAAGATAAGCGATCCGAGGACGAGGTTCAAATGATCGCCACCACTTCCCGCACCTCCGGCATCTTCTCCTTCAAAATCCGCTCCAACCCCTCTTTCAGCGTCAGCGGCGAAGACGGACATCCGACGCACGCTCCATGAAACCGAATCCGCACCACACCCTCCGCCGACACCTCCACCAATTCCACATCTCCGCCATCCGACTGCACAATCGGCCGCATCCAGTCAATCACCGCCCGCACACGTTCTTCCAGCGACGAACTCATGCTCGAAACTCGAAACTTGAACCTCGAAACTTACAATTCACCTGCACGCCCGGCAGTGATACACCCCGCCCGGCGGCATATTGATCGCCACGAAATCAAACGAAACATCCTTAAATATCTTCTTATAATACCGCCAGTAAAGGAACGGCACCTCCGTAATGTTCGAAAACACCCCATCCTCCACCAGGTACCGCCGCACCGACACAAGCATCCGCTTCCGCACCGATAACGGTAAACTCGGCGTCGCCAATCCCGACACAAACGCATCCACATGCTTCACATCATGCGACTTGAGCACCCCATCCAGATCCCGCACATCCGCCTGCACAATATGCACATTCTTCAATCCCGCAAAGCGTTCCTGCAAAATCCTCGCAAAATCCCGGTCACGCTCGATCGCGATAAACATCGTCTGCGGCTGAAGTTTCTTGATGATCGCTTCCGTGATCGGCCCCGTCCCCGCCCCAAGTTCCACGATCACCTTCGCGCTGTGCCAGTCAATCTCTTTGATCGTCGCATTCGAGAGTGCCTTCGACGACGGCCAGATCGACGCGATCGTCGTCCCGTGCCGGAAGAACTTCGAAAAAAACAGCAAATTATCCCGTATCTGCGCCTTACGGTGTCCCGACGTGCTCCGAGCCTGTGGCATGCATCATTCCTTCCTGCGGAACGCCCACCTGCAACGCGAACATTCCCAACGAACCTCAAAATCATAACGACTCTGCGTTTAACTTACTACCCCACGTGAGTTCGTTAAACAAAACGGGTGTGGCCATAAAAAATGGCCACACCCAACAAAGCGGCGGCTCTTACGAGAGCCGCCGCCAATTGAGTTATCAACTCGCCCATGTATGAATCACGATCAGCGCTTTCTGCGAAGCAGCAGCAGTCCTGCGCCCAAGCCCAGGAGGCCGAGTGAGGCGGGTTCGGGAGTAAGGGGGCCTTGATGGCCGGGGCCGTTAACGCCGCTGCCGATGTAATTGATTGTAAGGTCGAGGTAGACTTCGTTGCCGGAGGTGAGGGTGCTAAACACGAACTCGTAGTCATTTGTGGTCAAGCCGTATTCTAGCCCCTCAATGTTAAAGCCGTCGCCACTGTTCAGGTAGTCCGTCAACGGTAAGGTACCGTCGTCATACACGAAAGAGTTCGCGTTGCCGCTGGCAAAGTTGGTGAGGGTGATGATGCGATAGACGCCTTCGTTGAAGTAGCCATCAACGGCATTAAGGTTGATGGTGGCGCCATCGTCGAAGGTGAGGACCGTGTTGTCCCAACTGTTGTTAATAAGGTTGAGAACATCGTGCCCCCCGCTGAAACTGGCGAACTTATCATTTTCGTCGTAATTGTCCGGATTTTTCAGGTTAAGGTCGAGTGAGGAGCCTTCGTAGAAGTGGGCTCGAATACCCTGGCCTGTGCCGCTGGCAGCTTGGATGGTGAGTGTTCCGATGGGGTCCAATTTCGAGTTCGGGTCGGCAGTAACAAGGCCCGGAGCGATGTGACCATAGATTGAGATGGATCCACCTGCTCCCTTGAGTGTGATTGTGGTATTGCCACCGAGTGTGGCATCAGACTTCCCAGCGACCCCGACAGAAAGAGTGTTGCCGTTGAGGTAGTTGCCGATTGTATTGTCATTACCGGAGAGGATGACAGTGCCTTCTGATAGACATCCCTGACAAACAGCAAGATAATGGCTGCCCGTCGTTTAATTTACTACGCTTCCCGGAGTCCCCCATGCCCACACCCTTATCTCTCACTATCGACCCAACCCCGCGTTTCGCTCTTTCCCCGTATCTTTACATGCAGTTCATGGAGCCCTTAGGCACCACCGACAGTTCCGTCGAAGCCGGCTGGGACCATCTGCGAGACCGCTGGCGGCCGGACCTCATCCGCGCCACCCGCCAACTCGCTCCCACCCTCATCCGCTGGGGCGGCTGTCTGAGCAGTTTTTACAAGTGGAAAGAGGCCGTCGGCCCACGCCTCAAACGCACGCCCATGCTCAACATCCTCTGGGGCGGCGTCGAATCCAGCCAGATCGGCACACATGAATTCGTCGATTTCTGCCGCCAGGTCCACGCCGACCCACTTCTCTCCGTCAACTTCGAATCCGACGGTCGCCAACACTGGGCAAAACCGCTCAAAGGCGGCAATCGCTCCGGCTCCCCCGAAGAAGCCGCCGATTGGGTCGACTACTGCAACAACCCCGACAGCAAGCTCCGCCGCTCCCACGGCATCAAAACCCCCTACAACGTCCGCCTCTGGCAAATCGGCAACGAAACCAGCTACGACCCCCGCGGCTACAAGCTCGAAAAAGCCGCCCAGCGTACCGTCGTCTTCGCCAAAGCCATGCGAAAACGCGACCCTTCCATCCAGCTCATCGGCTGGGGCGACGACAACTGGGCCAAACGCATGCTCGACATCGCCGGCGAACATCTCAACTACCTCGCCTTCCACAACATGTTCAAGCCCACCGCCGCCGATCCCAACTCCCCACTCCAAGCCATGGACTACCGCACCGATCCCGCCCGCACCTGGGACCATCTGATGCAATCCTGGAAACTCACCGACGAACGCATTCGCAAAGTCCGCGACAGCCTCGCCGGGTACAACATTCCGCTGGCCATGACCGAATCGCACTTTTCCATCCCCGGCCGCAACCGTTGCGAAGTCCTCTCCACCTGGGCCGCCGGCGTCTCCAACGCTCGCACGCTCAACACCCACGCCCGTCACGGCGATCTGCTCAAAATCGCCACCCTCGCCGATTTCTGCGGCACACGCTGGATGGTCAACGCCCTCATCATCCCTGCCCCCGTCGGCACCGGCAACACCTTCATGATGCCCACCGCCCGCGTCATGGCTCTCTTCCGCCACCACGTCGGCAAAAAAGCCGTCTCGATTTCAAAATCCCCCAGCGACCTAGACGTCACCGCCAGCCGCACCGGCAACCGCTTCTTCCTCCACGTCGTCAACACCCACCGTACGCGTTCTGTGCAAGTCCAACTTGCCATCCCCGACCACGCCATCACCAACGGCAAAGCCTTCACCATCGCCGCCGATCCCGGATTGGAAATTTGGCAGCAAAACGAATCCGCCCTCGAACCCAAGGAAACAGTCGTTGTCAGGAATGCTGTGCACACATTCCCCGCCGCCTCCGTTTCAGCCGTGGAACTGACCGTAACGTAACGCGGGCATCTTGCCCGCAACCGACGTGAATGTCGTTATTCGCTCGGCTGCTGGCTTTTTTCCGCCGCAGGCAGCTTCATTTCCGGGCGCAGCATCAGGAAAGCATTGCGTAAAACCGGGTCCTTCTGAATATCTTCGACCTTCGCTTTCGGATGTGCTTTGAATGGGTTGTACAGGGGGTCTCCGACGAACCCCACTCGCCACGACAGCCACGGTGCGGTCACTTCCCAGACCTCGCCCTGGGTAAACTCGCCGCACAGGAGCAGCGGGAAGAAGTGCGCCGGATTGGCAAACGCCGTCAGATAAGGTTCCGACGTGGGCCCCATCGTTCCGCAAAAACCGCGATTCAACAGGTTCACCACCCACTGGGTATTGTTCTTTTTGTGCAGCGACCCCATCTCGCCGCTGGCCACATGATATCCCACCGCCCCGGGCAGCCACTGGCACGAATCCACATATGTCCCCAGCGAATACCATCCACAATACAACGCCGCGTCCGGACAATCCTTGGCCTGCAACAACGCCGGCTTGTCATCCAAAAAGCACTCCATCGTGGAATGCGTTTTCATCCACGCATTAAGCTGACGCATTTGAATATCCATCGACGCATACCCGCCGGCCTTGATCCCGCGCGCATCGAGGTACATCTTCCCTTCCAGTCCTTTTTTCTCGATCTCCAGCGTCCGGTCGATCATTTCCTGGGCTTTTTCCATGGTCTCGCCGTCGATCCGGCAAACCATGATCGTCCGCAGAACGCCTTCTTTCACCGCCCCATTCCTTCCCAGCGTTGCCGGATAAACCGCCACGTTCCGCGGATTGATAATCCATCGTCCGCGGCTATAGTTCTGATCCGCCAGCACCAGGGCCAGTTCATTGTCGAAACAGGCCTCCGTCTCCGCGAAGGGGGCCATGAACTGCTCGAGTTGTTCCGCTCTGCCGAACAAGCCGTAACATTGCGTGCACAGGTCGAGCAGTTCCCGCCTGGCTGCCGGCTGATCGAGATGCCCGGCCAACTCCGAAGCCCGAACTCGGGCGGATTCAATGGTCGTTTGGATCTTTTCCCGCTCGGCGCGATTGGCGTCGGCGGCTGGCCCATCGCCCTGCACCTGGATGCCAAGCATGCCGGAGAGGCCGGCGGTTTTCAGGTGGACCCGTATCAGTTCGGCCGCGGCCTCGGTACGCTGCTCGACGGGCAGTTTTTCGATACGCTTGGCTGCCTCCGTCGCCGCATTCTCGAGCTTCTTCGGCAGGGCGTCCGCCCAGTTGCCCTTTCTCGCTGGCTTTGTCGCCGCCGTCGTTGCCGGTTGCGAAGCTGGCGATGTCGCTGCCTGAGATGTCGCTGCCTCGGTCGTTGCCGCGGGAGGAGGTGGGGCGGCTACTCGATCATACGCGGCGATCTGATTCTCGAGTGCGTCGAGGGTCTTGGTCTTTTCATCGTTGTAGAACGCCAGCATCTTTTGCTCTTCCGCGTTCCCCTGCCAAGGACCGATCTTCAGCGGCACATCATACATCGTCACCAGGCACTTCACCCCGCCGGCCTGATCGAACTTCTTCTCCGCCATCACCCGCCGAATCTGCGGCACAATGTTCTTGCGGTATTCCGACTCCGGAATCACTTCAGGAAAAGATTTCCTGACCATGTAGTTAATAGCAATCAGGTTGTTCTCGGGAATGTTGCGAACCTTCATATAATATTTCGCCAGTTGCAGCGATTGCTCGCTGGCGGAATTGTAAATCACCGCAACTTCCGCCGGTTCCAGCGCCGCGGCCGGACGCGCAGCGAAAGTACTCGCGGCCAGACAAACAGCGGCAGCAAGAAAAGTCGTAACAGAACGAGACGGCAAAGCAAAATAAGACACCCTAAAAACTCCTGTGATGGAAAGGCCCCGGAGTTCACGCTTCAGCGTGTCACGGGGGAGGTGCGGGAGACACGCTAAAGCGTGAACTCCGGTTCGAGATAGCGAATCGCTAGTTCGGTCATCATACGAATGCCGACAGGCACTGCAAGGTCGGTGAAATCATACTTGGGGTTGTGCAACATGGGATAATGATCGCAGGAATGTGGACAAACGCCGACAATGAAGAAACAACCGGGTACTTTTTCGAGATAAAACGAGAAATCTTCGCTCCACATCTGCGGTTTTGGGGTCCATTCGAAGGATTGCTCGCCCAATGCCGCGACCGCGGTCTGATGCACCAGTTCCGCCATTTCCGCATTGTTATGCACGTAGGGCGTCGAGCCGTTGAACTGAAACGAAACCTGACAGCGATGGGCCTCGGCGACATTTTTGGCGATGCGTTGCAGCGATGCAATGGCCGCTGCTCGACGGGATTGCGAGAGGGCACGAATGGCACCTTTGAGTTCCGCTTTATCGGGAATGACATTGAATGCCGACCCGGTCTGGATACTGGCAACGGTCACAACGCACGGATCGGTCGGGTCGGCCTCTCGGCTGACGATCGTCTGCATGGATTGCACCATCGCCGCCGCACAGACAACAGGATCGAAAGTTTCATGCGGAGCCGCGGCGTGGCCGCCCTTGCCGGAAATGACGATCGTGAAGCCGTCGATCGAAGCGCACATCGCGCCGGGTCGTGTGGCAATCGCTCCGACCTTGAGGCCCGGCAAGCCGTGAAGACCGAAAATCGCTCCGACTTTCGGATTCTCAAGGCAGCCTTCCTGGACCATTTTCTCCGCCCCCAAAAGCCCTTCCTCGGCGGGCTGAAAAATCAGCTTGACGATGCCGCCGAAACGGTGCGTGTTTTCCTGAAGAACCGCGGCGGCCCCCAAAAGCACGGCAGCGTGCCCATCATGACCGCAGGCGTGCATCTTCCCGGGAATCGCCGAAGCGTAAGATACGCTGCTTTCCTCAACAATGGGAAGAGCATCAATATCCGCTCGAAGTGCGACGCATGGTGTGTCACGGTTCAAGCCCAAGGATTGCAATCCCTGGGCTTTGCCGCGGATCAGCCCAACCACGCCGGTGCCTCCTCCCCAGCCTTTGGTGTGTTCTATCCCCAGTTTTGACAATTCGTTACAGATTACGCCACAGGTGCGGACTTCTTCGTATCCGATCTCCGGATGCCGATGCAGGTCGTGCCTGATTTCGGTGGCGCGATCAGCAATGGCATCGAGATTCGCGAAAAGATGCTTTTCAGACGCGTTGCTCATGATTCATGTCTCCGGGTCAACCGTACCCGGGGCGAGTTGCAAAATCAATCGGCAATAGCCTTGCGTGGCAACGCGGGTGTGGCCATTTTTTATGGCCAATCAGACGATTGCCCCGGAAAATCAGAGCCGCGACCGTCAGGGAGCGACAGGCGTTATTTCCGCATTGTCGCACGGATCGCTCCCTTACGGTCGCGGC
>Ga0123357_10000860_pt1 | contig 30933 bp, 31 predicted proteins | sample TergutEmb28metaG_FD_89873 | JGI IMG/M metagenome (GOLD analysis project Ga0123357, IMG submission 89873) | Embiratermes neotenicus P4 segment gut microbial communities from Petit-Saut dam, French Guiana - Emb289 P4 | ecosystem: Host-associated > Arthropoda: Insects > Digestive system > Gut ...
GACGATGGGCAAACCGTCACCACTTTTCCTACAGGCGGCACGCGCTGGTCTTGACATTCCGCTAGATCGTTGCTTGATGACGGGTGACCGTCTGGCCACTGACATCCGCATGGCCATGGATGCGGGTATGGACGCCGCGGTTGTCTTCACTGGCGAGACAAAGCCAGCGGACATGACAGATGAATACGCTGGCGTGTTTCAATTTGAGAACATCGGCCAACTAGTCAGGCGTAATTCTCGCAAACAAGTTGATCGCTAGATGCTTACATTTTGATCGGCATCGGGGGTGAAGCCCTCGAATATGAAGGCGCTGAAGCTGTGCTTGGCTTTGTCTAGTTGTTCCTGTGTCTCTATCGTCCAGACCACTAGCGGGCAGCGCAACCACCAGCGCCAGAAATGCAGCGCGAACTTAGCGGCATACTGCCAGTTGTAGGCGAGGAAATCCGGGCATGTCAACGGTGTGAACAACATGTTGGTAAGAGCCCAGTCGAGTTTCTCATTGCCTGATCCTTCCCCGGGACCGAAGACATCTGACAGTTGTCCCCGTATCACTTCTGGGCGATTCTGACGGTACCAGAGCAATGCGCGAGGATCGAAGGATTCGATGCAATAAGCTCCTTTGTAGTCGCGCAAAGCCTCGTCGGTTTTGACGCAGACCGCGGCAATATCATGCGCTGTCTTGATTTCGACGAGCAATGGCACCTTGCCGTCTATCAAGCTGAGAACATCGGAGAACAACGGGATGGTCTGGCTCGATCCGAAGATTTGGTGTTGACCCAACTCATCGAATGTGACATCGGCGATAGCAAGATCGTGGCCACACGCCCGCTCCAGGTCGGGATCGTGGAACACCACGAGTTGGCCGTCGCTGGTCAGACGGACGTCCAACTCAATGCCATAACCTGCCTGGACAGCCCGTGCGAATGCCGCCAGTGTGTTCTCAGGGTAGTCCTCGTGGTTGTCATACAAGCCTCGATGGGCTATGTAAGCCGTCTGGAAACCAGGGATCATTGCTTTGTTGGCTCTCATTATTTCCTCATTCTGCTGGTGTGAAGCAGTGTACTCGTCCCAGGAAAGCCAGGGCAGCCTGCTCCGCTGTGATAATCGACTCGGCCTTTCGGAAACCGTGCCCCTCGCCATCGAACACAATCAACTCGACAGGCAGTCCCTTTGACTTGACGGCATTGGCCATCTCACGCGCTTGGGACGGGGGCACCACCTTGTCGTCTGCTCCTTGCATGATCAGCATTGGGCAGTTGAGCCCCTCCAAATGGTGGATAGGCGAGCGCGCGAGATAGATTTGACGCCCCTTAGGGTATGGCGCCACCAAGGTGTCCAGGTAGCGTGACTCATACTTGTGGGTGTCAGTCACCATGGTCTCCAGATCACCAATGCCATACAAGCTGATGCCGGCAGCGAAAACGTCGGTGAACACTAAGCAGGCCAGGGTGGTGTAACCGCCGGCCGAGCCACCACGGATGGACGCCCGCGTGGCGTCAGCCAGTCCGCGGCTGGCCAACGTGGCGACAGCGGAGGCGCAATCGGACACATCGGCGATGCCCCAATTTCCTTTGAGACGGTCACGGTAGGCCCTCCCGTAACCGCCCGATCCGCAGTAATTGACGTCGACGATCCCGATGCCGCGCGTCGTCCAGAACTGCACCGCCAGGTCGTACACCGGGGCCGCGAAGGCTGTCGGACCACCATGCGTCCACACCTGGACGGGCGGCAGCTCGCCGTCCGGTGCGCAGAAATCTGGATTGGCCGGTGGGTACCACCAGGCGTGGACGGGCCCGAAATCCCCATCATAAGTGATGGCTTGGGGACGCGAGACGAAGCCGACTGGCAGGGTGATACCGCCATCGGCGAAGACGATGCTGGTCTCTGTCAGTTGGCCGTCCGCCCAGCGCAGGCGCAGTAATTCGGCTGGACGGTCGTCGTGTTGCACCAGGGCGCAGGTGGTCGAACCGTCACCACTGATGTCGATCGTCAGACCACCTGGCTGGCCCGGCAAGACAACCGGCGTCATGCGCCAGGCATCGTCCTCAAGCGTTAGCAGGCCGAGCCGTCCCCAACCGTCGTCCAGCCACGCGCAGGCCACATGGCGGTCGTCTATCACGCTGAACGGGGCTGGGTTGGGCTGCCATCGCGGCAGGCAGAAGTCGAATGGCATGTCGCAGATCACCTCAGCCCAGTGACCGCCCCAGTGCGTCAGGTTCCAGAACCCGTTGATGTCCGACAGATAGAACAACCCGCCGTCCGGCGACCAGTCGGGACAGCAGACCGACTCGTCCCCTCCTGACGACACCAGCACAGACTGTGACGGCTCGTCCAGCGGTGCCACCATCATTCGTGTCGAGTCCCATGGCATGTTGGGAAAGTCCCACTCGACCCACGCCAACCGGCCATCGCGGCTGACCACTGGGTTGGCATAGAAGTCGGCCCCGGCCTGCAGCACTCGACCGCCGTCGGTGTTGTCGCCGTCCAAGCACAAAGCCACCACTGTGTTGACGGCCTCGCCTTCACCGCGGTGGTCCTCGCGGACGGCCACCACTTGGTGACGGGCCACATCAATGGACAGGCTGCCGTAGCGCAGCAGTCCGCCCGGTGCCAGTAAACGGCTGACTCCACCAGGTTCGATCACGTGTAAGTCGTACGACGGCCAATCGGAGTAGACGATCCACACGCCGGCGCCGGGATCCTCTGCCACCGCCCAAGCTCCGCCACCGTACTCGTTGATGGCGCTGCGGACGTAATGCCCTGGCGTCATCTCCAGTGGTTCGCCTGTGCCGTCCCAGCGCTGCAGGGTGACGCGCCCGCCGTCCGCCGGATCGGAGCGCGTGAAGTAGACCGCTTCGCCCACTGCTATGCCGTACCCGTAATGACCCAGCCCACCAGACTCGGCCGCCAGCGCGGCCGCGGAAATGGGTGATACCCAAGATCCGTACGGAGCAATCTTCATGTCACATAACACTACGCGCCCGGACCTCTCCGATGCTCCTACTGTTGTGAGACGATCTGCATGGGCGCTCAAACCGTTCCCCGAAGTCAGCTGAATTCCAAACACAATATCCAGCGATTCCAACAAGACGTCCGAAAGAAGTATGCTGTGAATATCAACAGGGACATGCCCCGATTGATTAAGTCAGAAGGTTGGTGAAGTATTGCTGTGCCGAGCGAGGACGTGCTGGACGGGATGAGCCGCAACACCAAATCTTGTACGTGTGCCGATAGCACACCGCAAGATGTGGGGGCAGCGGATCGCCCGCCCAGTGCGCCACAACCGGTGCATGAATACTTCACCGCCTTCTTAGTGGAAGGGGAAGCTCATGAGCGTGGGCAATGCGTGGGCGCCTGGCACACCTCAACCGATGCCGGTTGTGCAGCCCAAGAAGGCGGGACCAGGTGGCATCATCGCCGGAGTGGTCCTGATGGTTCTCGGAGTTGTCATAGGCCTCGTGCTGATATTCACCTCGGCCAGGACTATGTTCAACAGCCTTGGAAATCTGGTGACCGTCGGGATGGGATCCGCGACCACGCATCAGGCTGACGGCACATCGTTTGATCAGAATCTGACGTCAGACCAAATGATCACCATTTGGGCAAGTGACCAGAATGTGGCTGATTGTGTGGCAACTGGCCCTAACGGTGACCTAACTCCGCTGGACGTCAATGTGGTCATGCCTGTCACCTTCAATGGCTATCAATTGATCGGCGCATTCAGCGCGACAGAGAGTGGGTCGTACAGCATATCGTGTCAGAGCTTCGGCGATCCGTTCTCGTACAAAGCCTTCACATTGCCCTCCAGCGTGAACCTTGACAACCTGAGGATCGATCTGACCTCGGCCAATGCGGGCGCGGCGTTGGGTATCATCGGCGGCATAGCAGTGATATTTGTACTAGGACTGACCGGTCTGATCGTTTTGATCGTGTCACTGGTCAAACGGTCGAACCGCAACAAGGCTGCCGCTCTGCAGTACCCTTACCCGGGACAGCAGTATCCACCAATGCAGTATCCGCCTGTGCAGTATCCACCTGCTCAGCCGCCGCAATCTCCGCCTGCTCAGCCCTAGCAACTTGACCAAGGACAGTATCCCCAGCCATGATCAGACCAGGCTGACCATGTGATGACGGTCTGACTGTCAAAGTGTCACGTATCCTGGCCAGGAGCGCGACTTGACCAGGCGGAATGAGCCAAAGTGAAGTAAGCTGTGAGTGTCAATCGGGAGACCCCCCTATTGTCGAAGTTGATATACAGAAGGGAAAGCTCATGAGCATGGGCAATGCTTGGGCGCCAGGCGCCCCCCAACCGATGCCAGTTGTGCAGCCCAAGAAGGCGGGACCCGGTGGCATCATCGCCGGCGTGGTCCTGATGGTCCTCGGTATCGTCATTGGTGTTGTGCTGATGGTCACCTCCACCATTGGCTCAGTCAGCGGTGTGACATCTGCGACAGCACACGACGCTGACGGGATGGCGTTTGGCCAAAGCCTCGCAGCCGGACAAGAGCTAGGCATTTGGATTGACTCCGCTGGCTCCGGCAGTTGCACAATCACCGATCCGGACGGCAACATTGTGCCGCTGGATACCAGTATCACGGCGGCACAGAATGTGAACAACTATCAGTTGGTGGGCACATTCACCACCACATCGGCAGGTGTTTACTCTATTTCCTGCATGGCCTCTGGTGACATGTTCCAGTACAAGGTTGCCTCGCCTATGTCAGTCACCGGTGTGGCTGCAGGCATCATTGGTGGTATCGCTGTGATGTTCGTGTTGGGGCTGGTCGGCCTGATCGTACTGATCGTGTCGATTGTCAAGCGCTCCAAGCGAAACAAGGCCCTAGCAATGCAACCTGGATACCCGCCGGCGCAATTCCCGCCAGCCCAGTATCCACCTGCGCAGTATCCGCCGCAGGCGCAATACCCCCAGCCTGGCCAGTATCCCCCGCAGTGATCGAGTGAGAGTTGCGCGCCCAGGCCATATTCCTGGGTGCGCAACTTCTTCATGCTCACCGAAGAGCACTCAAGTGCCCATCGCCCAAGTCACATCGCACCGTGATGATACCTAGTAGGGCGTGCCGGGGTAATGGGAAATCAGTGTGCTCAGGCGGCGGCGCGTAGCAATCGTCTAGCGTCGCGCTTGATGGTTTGCTCGGCTGGATCAGGCACCGGCACTGAGGCGATCAGGTCGCGGGTGTACTGCTGTTGCGGATCGCGCAGGATCTGTTCCCGGCTGCCGAGTTCGACTATTTTGCCGTATTGCATGACGGCGATACGATCAGCCAGCATGTCGACGACAGCCAGATCATGGGTCACGAACAAGCAGGCAAACCCCATCAGGTGTTGCAGCCTGACAAACACCTCAAGCACCTTGGCCTGTACGGACACGTCAAGGGCCGATGTCGGTTCGTCAGCCACCACGAATTCGGGCGACGTGACCAGCGCACGGGCGAGCGAGACGCGCTGACGCTGCCCGCCGGACAGCTCATGGGGATAGCGCAGGGCGTACTCGGCCGGCAATTCAACAGCGTCAAGCAACCTCTTCACCCGGCCTTGACGCTCATCCGGAGTGCCGATGCGGTGGATCAGCATCGGTTCGGCGATACAATCACCGACCGTCATCCGTGGGTTAAGAGAGGCAGCTGGGTCCTGGAAGACGAAACCGACGCGACGCCGATAGTTGCGCAACTGTGCCCCCCGTGCCCGGACGATATCGGTGCCCAATACCGTGACGCTGCCCTTTGTCGCCGGTTGCAGACCCACCGTCACACGCCCAAGCGTGGTTTTGCCTGAGCCGGACTCGCCGACCAGGGCGACGATCTCGTGGGCGTGGACGTCCAGATCCACCCCATCGACGGCGCGTACGGGCGGGCTGCCGATACGCCCGGGGAAGAAGACGTCGAGATCGCGCACACTCATGACCACCTCGTCCGTCGGCATCGCGCTTAACGGCGTCTCCATGGAGGCCGGACGGGCGCGTCCCAAGTGTGGCACAGAAGCCAGTAGATTCTGGGTGTATGGGTGTTTGGCGTGTTTGAAAATCTCGTCGGCGGTTCCCGTCTCGACCAACTCGCCCCGGTACATGACGGCAACCCGGTCGGCCAGATCAGCCACCACACCCATGTTGTGGGTGATCAGGATGATCGCAGTGCCGAGCTTCTCTTGCAGGTCGCGCAGCAGGTCGAGGATCTGGGCCTGCACCGTCACATCGAGGGCCGTCGTCGGTTCGTCGGCGATGATCACCTCTGGATCGCAGCTGATAGCCATGGCGATCATGACGCGTTGCTTCTGCCCGCCGGAAAGCTGGTGCGGATATGCGTTGACGCGGTGCTGTGGGTCTGGTATGCCGACGAGATCAAGCAACTCGACGGCTCGCTTCATGGCGTCTGCTCTGGTCATGTGGCGGTGGACCAGCAATGCCTCGCAGATCTGCCACCCCACCGTGCGAACCGGGTCCAGCGCCGTCGACGGCTCCTGGAAGATCATGGCGATGCGGTCGCCGCGCACTCGCCGGATCTGCTCGCCTTTCATGGTTAGTAGCTCTTGGTCGTCTAGATCGGCCTGCCCAGTGACGGTGGCTGTGTCTGGTAGCAGTCCCAGAACGGCTCGGGAGCCGACGGTCTTGCCGGAGCCCGATTCGCCGACGATGGCAAGTGTCTCACCTGGTCGCAGATCGAACGAGATGCCGTGGACGGCCTGGACTGGTGCGCCATCTGTGCGGAACGAAACGTACAGGTTCTCGACGCGTAGCAACACTTCAGGTTTTGCCACGGTCTTGTCATTGGTCGGTGTGGTGCTCATGGCTGGCCTCCCGGTGTGCTGATCGGGGCGTCATCTGGGTTGGCGGTTGCCTCCTGCACCACCTGGGCAATCTCTTCCTCGTCCGCCGTTGTGGCGCCGCCGCGTGTGCGCAGCAGGGGATTTAGGACGTCATTCAAGGACTCGCCGATCAGTGTGACGCCAAGTACGATGAGAACGATGGCGATACCGGGGAAGATGCCCGTCCACCAGATGCCGTTAGCGACGTCCGACAGTGCCTTGTTGAGGTCGTAGCCCCATTCGGCGGCCGAGTTGGGTTCGATGCCAAATCCGAGGAATCCCAGGCCGGCGAGCGTCAAGATGGCCTCGGACGCGTTGAGCGTCATCAGCACCGGTATCGATTGCGAGATGTTCGGCAGGATGTGCCGGAACATGATTCGTCCGGGATTGGCTCCGGCCACACGGGCAGCGTCCACATAAGGCTCAATCTTGGCCTGGACGGTGGCGTTGCGGGTGACGCGGAAGTACTGCGGGATGAAGACGACGGTGATTGATATGGCTGCCGCCAGGATGCCGGTCAAGGCGCCGGATCGCCCAGCCGATACCATGATCGACACCACGATGGCCAGCAGCAGCGACGGGAAGGCGTAAAGGGCATCCATGATCAGCACCAGCACGCGGTCGAGCCATGAGCCGATAAAACCAGAGATCACACCGAGCGGCACACCGATCACCAATGACAGTGCCACCGCCAGCAAGATCACCTCAATGGCGGTACGGGCACCGTAAATGATGCGGCTCAGCACGTCGAAGCCATTCACGGATGTGCCAAGCAGGTGGTCAGCGCTGGGCGGTTGTTGTGGCGTGAATATCTGGGCGAACCCATAGGGTGCGAGTATTGGCGCAGTTATGGCGGCCAACATGAAAACGCAGATGATCACAACGCCGATTAGCAGCATGACGCGCTGGATTCCGTGGGTGCTGCGCAGCAATGCGACACCTGGTATTCCGTGATGCCGGGTGGGTGGTGTGTCGATGATGGTCGGGGTGAGCACGCTCATATCAGTACCTCACCCTCGGATCGACCAGTGCGTTGATCAAGTCGATCAAGAAGCTGGCTACCGCGATGATCACCGCGATAGCAGTCACGATGCCCTGGACGGCGACGAAATCACGGGCTCGCAGATACCAGCTGAGCCAATAACCCAAACCTTGCCACTCGAAGCTGGTCTCCGTCAGAATCGCGCCGCCCAACATCATGGCGATCTCCATGCCCATCACTGTGACCACCGGGATCAGCGCATTGCGGAAGGCATGCTGGGAGACGACCTTGCTTTCAGCGACACCGCGAGCCCGGGCGGCCGTCACGAAGTCGGAGCGCAACGTTTGCAGCAGGTTGATGCGCACGAGTCGGATGAAGACGCCGGCCGTCAACAAGCCGAGCGCCAAGCCGGGCAAGATGGCATGCTGCAGGACGTCCAGGATGTAGGACCAGTTGCCGGTCTCGATCGCATTTAAGATGTAAATATGGGTGTTGACACTCACCCCGGAATCTAAGACTACTTGTGTGGTTATGGACGATCGTCCCGCAATCGGCAACCAGTGCAGCCACACCGCGAACACCAATTTCAGCAGTAAGGCGACGAAGAACACCGGCGCGGCGTAGAAAAGAATGGCGAAGGCCCGGATCGCCATGTCGGGGCCTTTGTTATAGTGACGAGCGGCCAGACGTCCCAGGGGAATGCCTACCAGGAAAGCGACGATTAGAGCCCAGAACACCAACTCCAGGGTGGCCGGGCCGTATTGGACGATGATCGACGAGACTGTCTTGTTGTCTGTCGTCATGCCAAAATTGCCGTGAATCACACCCCACAGGAAGCGTCCATACTGGACGACGATCGGGTCGTTGTACCCAGCGGCTTGTTTACGGGCTTCCAGTTGGTCGGGCGGTAGTTTGCCGCCAAGCGCAGCCGTGATCGGGTCGCCGATGACGCGCAAGAAGAAGAACACCACCGTCACCAGTATCCAGACGGTGGGGATGATCAACACTAGGCGCAGCAGCAGGTATCGTGCTAACGCGTGTGACGATTTGGTCAGGTTGCCACCACCGTTAGGTGTTGGCTTGCGGACGAGAGTTGCAGTTGCGGTGACGTTTGGGGACGTCTCCTCCGGCTTGCCAGCAGTGTCCGTGGCACTGGCATCCGGTGTGGCAGTGGTGTCGTCAGTCATGGGCGTCCTTTCTGCGTGAGTTGTGTCTGCGTCTTTTATGGTCACTCGTCAGCCTGAAGAGTGACCTTACTTTATGCCCGGCTTGCCCTGTCAGCCAAAATGCACCCGCTCGCGCCGTCTGGCGCTGTTGCGACCAGGCAGCGCGAGCGAGGCATCGTTTTGGCTAATCAGATTAGCAAGGCTAGCTCTTGGTCAGGGTGACGAAGAGCAGCATATCGCTGACAGAGAGTGTTACGCCGCTGACATTGGTGCGGGCGACTGCCCACTGCGAGCCTTGCAACATCGGGATGGTGGGCAGGTACTTCTGGGCCAAAGTGGTCTGGATGTCCTGGATCTGTGTGGTGCGTGCGGACGGATCGACCTGGCTGACCTCTTGCTGGATCATCTGGTTGATGTCCGCGGCATTGAAGTGCTGAGCCAGGAACGGCGACGTGGTGTCGGTGTTCAGGAAGAACGGCGACAGGTAGTTGTCGGCATCCGGGAAGTCCGGGAACCAGCCCATCTGGAAGATCTGGTAGATGTCTTGGCTGCGTTCCTTGCTGTAGGTTGTCCACTCAGTCGACTGCAGGTTGACGGTGAAGAGGCCGGTCGCCTCAAGCTGCTGCTTGATCAGGCCGTACTCTTGGTCAGACGAGCTGCCGTAGTGATCGGGGTTGTACTCGATGTTCAGCGCCAGAGGCGTCTTCACGCCGGCGTCGGACAGGTACTTGGCAGCTGCCGACTTATCCAGCGGGTAGGCGTCGCACACGGCGGTGTTGGCGCCGACGAAACCGTCAGGCACGTAGCTGCACAACTTGGTGTACTGGCCCTTGTAGACGTCGGACGAAAGCGCGTCGCGGTCGATGGACGAGGCGATGGCCTGGCGGATGGCGAACTTCTGCGCGTCGTTGTCGCCTGGCATGGTCTTCAGGTTGAAGGTGAGGTAGCGGATTTCGCCGCCCTTGGCCTGCCAGACCTTGACGTTGCTATCCGACTGCAAGGTGTTGATGTCCGTCGGTGTGAGGCTGCGATAAGCCACGTCGATGTCGCCGTTGCTGACCGAGAGCCGCATGTTGGTGGCGTCCGTGAACGTCTTCACCGTGATGCCGCCGTTGGACGGCTTGGGCAGTCCGCCGACGTACGAGGCGTACGGTGTGAGCACCAGAGTGTCGTTCTTGTTGAACGCCGTGATGGTGTATGGGCCCGAGAAAGCGTTGGCCTTCACAATGTCCTCATCGGGGGTCAGGGCGGTCGCCGACATGACCTTCTCGTCGACGATTGGGCCGGCGCTGGTGGCGAGGATCTGAGCGAAGGTCTGATCGTTGGGGCTCTTCAGGTTGAAGTTAACCGTTGCCGGGTCTGGGGCATCGACGCTGCCGAGGTTGCCGAGCAGCGAAGCCGGGCCGTCTGGGTCATTGATGGTCAGGATGCGGTCGAAGCTGAACTTGACGCTGGCGGACGTCAGCGGATCGCCATTGGCGAACTTCAGGCCATCGCGCATCGTGCAGGAATAAACCGTGGGCTGCGTGAATGAGCATTCTTGCGCGGCATCCGGGGTTGGCACATCGCTGCCTGGTGCGAAGTTCATGAGGAACTGATATACCTCGGACTCGATCATCAGCGAGCCGTGGTCATATGAGCCGGCAGGGTCGATCGTGACGATCTTGTCCGTAGTGCCGACGACAATTGTTGAACCCGATGCGTTCGGGGTGGTCTGGCCGCAAGCGCTGAGGGCTAACGTGCCCATCAGCGCCACGACTGTCAGCGCTGTTGCTGTCTTCTTCATGTCATTTCCTTGTGTTCAGTGGAAAGGTACCGTTTGTCGTAGCGATCCACATTCGGGTATAGAAAGCCCCGCTAGTGTGATTTCTGCGATTCAGGTTTTCAAACAACTGTCACATGCCTGAACGATGACTTGTCCACAATCTCACGTTTACGAGAATATTGTTGCCAAATCGTTATCTTGTAAAGTACAATAGTATTTTGCGTCAATTCTAACTGTGGTGTCCGAATTGCGGCGGTAATGCCAGGTTGATGCCATATAATTCGTCCTGAAAACTGGAAATTTCCATAATTCTTATAATGACGCGCAACCGTCTCAGAATGCAAGACACACTCGAACACACGACAGCCAGGTCAGTGTTCATCGCATATTCCAGCACACTGGATACCGACTTCAGGCCAGGAGTGGCGTCAGAGTATTCCGCCGGCTTCCTCCATAGCGGCAGCCAGATCGGAGAGTCCTCTGCCCGTGACGGCCTGCTTCATCTGCCAGGGGTGCGGTCCACCGGTGGGGCGGTATTCGACACCGGCAGCGTCCAACCGGGGCAGATGGGCCGTTTCCAAGCGTTGCATGAACGAATCGGAAGCCGGCGATCCCGGCTCCCGGTTGGCTGGTGACGTCCCCCAGGCGACTTCGCTGAAGGCGGCCAACCGTGGATACGTGAGGTAGTCGACGCGCCGGGGATTCTCGAGGTACTCCGTCCAAACCTCCGCCTGCATGCCGAGCACGCGGCCGACGGCACCATCCGGTTGGCCTATATGGGCCACCCCTCCAGCGACCGTTGTGAACGTGGGCGGATCAGGCAATTGCGCCAACAGGTCCGTGCCGAAGGCATAGACGTCCTCGGTACGGCGCAGATAGCCGATCGGCACCGGCTCGTCCTCCCGGTCAGAGGCACGGTGGTCGAGGTAGACGAACTGTTCAGGGGCCAGGATGACATCGTAACCGGCATCCAGCGCGCGACCGGCCGGCCGCAGCCCCCGCCATGACATCGCGACGGTGTCTTTGGGAAGGTCGGGGCCGATGGCCTCGTCCCAAACCACTGCACGGCGGCCTCGCTGGCGCAAGTGCGCTGCCATCTGGGCCAGGAACCAACCGTGCAGACGCCACACGTCGACCGAACCATCGGCGTCAGTGAAGCCCAGATCACGTGCCCGCTGCACGATATCGGGGTTGTTCTGCCACATGGTCGTCGGCACCTCGTCGCCACCGATGTGGACAAAAGGCGAATCAAAGATGTCACATACCTCGTCCAGCACGTCGCAGAAAAATGCCACTTGCTCGGGGCCGGGATCTAGGACATCCTCGCTGACTCCCCAGGTGATGCGGACCTGGCACGGTTGCTTGGTCGTCCCCAACCAGGGGTACGCGGCAATGGCGGCCTCGACGTGGCCGGGTAGGTCGATTTCTGGGACGACCGTGACGCCCCGTTGCTTGGCGAAGGCGACGATCTCACGCATGTCGTCTTGGGTGTAGAAGCCACCGTGCGGTGTGTTGTCGTAACCCGGCATGGTGGTCACGTCCACACCTGGGAACTCATCTGTGTCGAAGTTCGCCGTGGCCCGCCGACAGGCGCCGGCTTTGGTCAGTTCCGGGTAACGGCATGATTCGAAGCGCCAGCCCTGGTCGTCCGTCAGGTGTAGTTGGACGACGTTCAGGTGATGCATCGAAGCCAAGTCGATGAAGCGACGCACCTCGCGAGGCGGCATGAAGTGACGAGACACGTCGAGATGGACTCCTCGCCAGGCGAGTTTCGGTGCGTCCTCGATGACACCCGTCGGCAAGCTCAGCTGTCGTGACGGCAGAGGCGCCTGGCGGAAGGCGTCTGGACCGGCCAGTTGGCGAAGCGTTTGCACGGCCGCAAAGGCGCCGTCCAGATCGGCGGCTGCCACCGAAACTGTCGTGGGGGTGATTTCGACGCGGTAGCCGCCGGATGGATGGTCATGGTCGAGGCTGAAAGTGATGTCCGCCGTATCGGGGAGGACGACGACATCCAGGCCGAACGCGTGGCACATCGCATCGGACCACAATCGGCCAGCAGGGGCCAACGATGGCTCCCAGCAAACTGTCAAAGTCTTTGGGGCCTGCCACCAACCGCCGTCGAAGTGGCTGCGCTCTGGGGCTGGTACGGGTTCTATCTGTTCGATGTCATGATGTGTCGTGGTCACGCATACGAGCCTACCGACGTGCGCTGTTGGACGACGGACGATTCACCGGCGAGTCGGTATCAAGCTTCATTCTTGGTCGTACGGGCTGTTCTGGGCACAGCCATCTGATCCATTTCTGTGGACTGGGCGCGTTCACATGAAAGATCCTCATTGAGTGATATGTTGCTGGTAGAAAGGGCGATCGGCAAGCCGTCCCCATGGGTTGTCGGGCCCGTCGTTAAGTGCTCAGCGAAAGGAGCATCATGTCAACTGAACCGACTTCACCCGCGTCGGCGCCATATGAGCCTGCTGCCACACCGGTTGCCGTTCCACCAGCGCCCCCCGCAGCCGCACCCATGTCGGTGCCGCCGGCACCCGGCCAGACCCCTCAGCCGTACCCTTACCAGCAGCAGATGTATCAGCCGCAGCCCGGGGCTTGGTCTGGCCAGCCGATGCAATACGCACCCATGCCAGTCGTGCCGAAGGCCCCGTCACCTTTGACAGATCCCAAGACGTTAACAGAGAAGCTCCCGCTGATCGCCCAGATCACATTCATCGCGTTCGCGGTTGTCGGATTGGTTCATTGCATTGTGGAACTAGTCACTCCGGCCTACGGCGCATCTGTGATGTATCGAGTGCAGGGCATATTCGACCTCATCTACTATTGCGCGCTTGGGTTGGTGTTTTTCGCAATCTTGATGTGGGCCAAACACCTGATCGACCTCAAAGAGGCTGACGCGAAACCGATAGTGGATGACGCAGCAAGCTAACGGTGACACAACTCGCAAGGGCCCGTCAATGTTGTCTGGCGGGCCCTTTGTTGTGCCTTGTTATTAGGAAATTACAGGCATGTGATTTATCCACATCTGTGGATAATGCGGTGGAAAACGGGCTATTGTCGACTTTGCCGTGGGGTGATGGGCTGTGAGTCCCTTATGTAATAGTTGAAGTCACGCTAATTGGCGGTTGGCGATCTCAGATCGCACCAGTAGGCTGGATGACCTATGCAGGATGAATTTCCAGTTGGCAGCAGGCGTATTACGTCTGCCGACGATGGGTATATCAGTGCGCCGGCGAGTTACCCGTCGTCACTGCCACCTGTTCAAAACCAATCCCAGCCGGCTGCCCCGTGGCGCCAGTCTGAGCCGCAATGGGGTCAGCCTGAGCCGCAATGGGGTCGGACGGAGTCAGCGCAGTGGAGCCAGCCAGAGCCGCAATGGGGTCAATCTCCGGCACCGTGGAGCGAGCCTGACACGCAGTGGAGCCAGTTTGATTCACTGAGGCGTCAGCCTGAGCCTCAGTGGCAGTCGCCCGCTCCAGTGGCTCCACCCCAGCCGCAGTGGGGTCAGTCTGAGCCGCAATGGGGTCGGACGGAGCCAGCGCAGTGGAGCCAGCCAGAGCCGCAATGGAGTGAGCCTGACACGCAGTGGGGCCAGTTCGAATCGCAGAGGCGTCAGCCTGAGCCCCAGTGGCAGCAGCCTGATGCAGCGTGGCGTCAGCCTGAGCCACAGTGGCGCACTCCGGCGTCCCAGTGGCAGCCACCAGAGCCTGTGGCACCACCCCAGGCGCAGTGGGGTCAGTCTGTGCCGCAGTGGGGTCAATCTGAGCCGCAATGGGGTCTGGCGGAACCACCGCAGAGGCGTCAGCCAGAGCCTGCGTGGAATGAGCCGGAGGCGCTGTGGCGCCAGGCTGAATCGTCGTGGAGTGAGCCGGAACCAGCGCAACAGCAGCTGTGGCGGACGCCTGCACCGACTGCCCAGCAGAGCCAGATGGCTCCTGACTGGCAATCGCCCGAGCCCTTGGAGCAGCCGTTGTGGCGCCAACCGAAACCGTCTTGGCAACAACCGCTAGAGCAATCATGGCAAAGAGATTCATCTCCGGTGGCGAGGCAACAGGGTCAGTGGCGGCAACAATCTGCAACTGATTGGCAACAATCTGAACCGGAGTATTCGTCAGCCCAGTACGACGAGCCGTTGTATTACGACGATGGTGCCCAAGATCCTTTGCCGTCCGGTATGACTGGTCGTATACAACTGGTGGACAATGAGTTCTACGAGGATGACAGGCCATCTCGGCGTAAACCGAAGTCTCGTGTGCAACGCCGGACGTGGCTCATCATCGGGTGTTCAGTCCTGGCGATGGCGTTAGTCGTCGGTATCGGTGTGATATGGGGACAGCGGAGTGGGCTGTTCAGTTCGTCTGAAACACGCGTCATCGACGGTTTGGATCCCGGCACTCCGACGATGCCACCACTCCCGGACCCTGCACCAAGCTGGCCGTTGACTGGTTTGCCGATAGCCGCGAACACCACCAGTGGGCCGGCGCTTTGCATCAAGATTGAAAACGCCGAACAGGCCCGTCCCCAATTAGGGCTGGATTCGGCGGATATCGTGTTCGAGGAAGTTGTCGAGGGTGGTATCACCCGGTTCATGGCGGTGTTCCAATCGACATTTCCCACCCAGGTTGAGCCGGTGAGGTCGATCCGACCAATGGATCCGCCCATCGCGACGCCATTCGGCTGCGCACTCATTTTCTATGGGGGCCAAGGGCAATTTGTGAATGCTGCGAAGCAGACCGGGTTGAAGCTCATCTACGTGGATCGCGGAAATAACGGATTCTCACGAGATCCCAAACGCGGAGCTCCGCACAACGTGCTCGGTGACATGAAGAACTTTCTCAACCAAGCAAACTCTGCGAAACTGAAGGCGCCGCCCGCGATGTTCAACTATCCCGACTTGGGGCAAGCGGCGTCTGTCGTCAATGGTGGTAAGTGGACCAAAAAGTTGGATCTCAAGATGTCCTACGTCAGCAATCCGCATTGGACGTGGAACAGCAGCAATGGCTTGTGGTACAGGTACGAGTTCGACAAACCAGCGATGCTGCAAGATGGCAAGCAGATCACAGCCACCAACGTGGTCGCGTTGAGCGTGTCGATTTACAACACTGTGTACAAAGATCCAGCAGGCAATCCAGTGCCCGAGACCAAGATTGTCGGCAGCGGAACTGGTACGTTGGCGTCTGCCGGCCGGACCCTTCCAATCCGGTGGTACAAGACGTCTGACACTGAACAAATTGTGCTAGCTGACGCGTCTGGCAATCCGATCACTTTGGTGCCAGGTAACACCTGGGTTGAGTTGGTCCCGACAACCGGTACGATCAAGGCGAGTTGAGATTCACGCACGGCTGTGCCAAACTCAATGAGCTCCCGACTTGGGGCAATTCCCGTAGAGGTGTCAATTGTGGTCTGCGTGCCGACAGGTATGGTTTTTGGCTCCCGAACAGCGCTAATTCTGTACTTTAGGCTTTCCTCTGACCCGGTTGGTGCGGGTTAGTTTTCTCACTAGGCTAGACGGCATATGGTGGAAGAGGGATACAATAGGCCTAGGCGCGCGCTTGCGCTAGCGCCTGATGGTTTCTTGCCTCCAGTCGGTGTAATGGAAGGGCCGCCTGATATCAATGAGCTGGTGGGTCCAATCGGGAAGCGGGCTGGTGGCATCGACGCCTCGCTAGCCAGGCCACCGATGTTCGATAACGCGCATGATCGCGCGTCACCGGTCATATCGTTAGGCCGCCTGCGAGAAGGCCGGCAGGCTGCGGAGACTGAGACGTTCAGTGGCGCCAAACATGGTCGTGCTGAGCCAGAACCTGCCATCAATGTGGCGGCCAGTGCCAATGAATCGCGCCGTCAGGACAAGGTGAAGAAGAGTGCCACCCAAGACACCAACGGCACCAGGACAGCGCTAGATCGACTCCTTGCTAAACCTGCTGCCGACCAAACCCTGGCGAAACAAACGTCGGACCAAATTATCGCCAAACCGGTGCCTGATCGCACACCAAAACCGGCAAAGGAGCCAAAACCCGCCAAGCAAAAGCCGGAAGGGGCGGCCAAGCCTGTTAAGGAGCCTAAGCCGGCTAGACAGGTGCCAGAACGCCAGGTTGCTAAACCAATACCCGACGGTAGTGCGACACCTGTCGGGTCGACTATTTTGCGGACGCTGGCGAGTGCCGTCGTCCCAATGTCTGGATTGATCAACACGCGGAAGCGAAAATTGGCGCTGATCGTCGTCGGCGCATTCATTGTGTTGGTGACGGCTTTGGTGGTCACCGGATTGGTTTGGCCCACAAAGCTGATCGGTATCGTGGTCCATTCGGGTCTGATGCGTGGTGTGGCAATCGCCTGCGGCGTTTTTGCGTTGCTCTGGGTAGTCAACATCGTGGGCACATATCTGGTCAACCGTCCGTCGTCGGCCATTTCGCGCGGCCAGAGAGTGGTGAGCGTGGTCGTGGCCGCCTTGCTTTGCTCAGCCACGGCGGTACCGTGGGCCACCGCATCGGTCTACAGCTGGCAATCGGCTTCACTGGCCGGATCTATCTTCGCGGGGGCGGCGTCTTCAACAACCCCGTCCGTCAGCCCGCAGAATCCGTGGGGTGGTTCTGATCGGGTGAACATCCTGCTGCTGGGTGGCGCCCCGGCTAATGGAGGGGCCGACACAACCTCCATCTCCATGGACTTCATCGCGGTGGCTTCTGTGTCCATCTCTACCGGCGCCACGGTGATGGTACAGCTAGCACCGAACATGGCGCATACGCCCTTCCCTCCCGGCAGCCAGCTGGCACAGTACTATCCCTTTGGGTTCTTCAACACGTACAACGTGGCGGATGTCGACTACTCTCTCGGTGCCATTTGGCGCAGCGTTCCGTCGCAGCATTCGGATCTTTTCGCCGGCTCCAAGTACCCAGGGGCTGACGCGTTGAAACTTGGCGTCGGCACAACCCTTGGGCTGACTATCGACTACTTCATGCTCATGAACACCAACGCCATGCAACAACTGGTCGACGCAATGGGTGGAGTCACCGTCAACGTCAATTCGGATATCCCGATCGGCGGCACAGTGGACAACGGGTGCCAATCCAGCACGATGATCACGCATGGGGCCAATCAGCGTCTGGACGGCAAGCAAGCCACTTGGTACGCAAACAGCACCTGCCTGGATCCGCTGGGGGACGCCGGACGGATGCTGCGTCAGCGTTGTTTGATGTCCGCCTTGTTCACCCAAGCCAGCCCGTTGTCGCTGATCACGCGATACCAGGCGATTGCCGCCGCCATCAAAGGCAATTTCTTCACTGACATCCCACAGTCGGTCTTGCCTTCATTGGTTGACGTGCTCGGCAACACCAAAGGCTCCAGTTTCATGGATATCACGTTCGCGGCTGGTCAAAATGGGTTCTACTGGGCCAATCCGAATTTTGCCATTATGCAGAGGATGGTCCAGATGGCCATCGACCCGAGTGCGGACAATACTGATCCGAACTCACCTGGGATGATAGCGTCCAGTAATTGCGACTATAACCCGCAATCTTAGAAAGGGATGATCGTATGTTAAGTGCTTTGCCAGTACCGCGCACCCCCGATCCTGGTGTGGCGCCGCCGATGCGCTGGGGTATTCTCGGCACCGGTCTCATCGCCGGACGAATGGTTGAAGCGTTGCACATGCACACCCGTCAGCAAGTGGTGGCTGTCGGCTCGCGGAATCTGAGCCGGGCCGAGCAATTCGCGGCTACTTGGGGCGTGCCGAATGCTTATGGCAGTTACGAACAGCTGGTTTCGCGCAAGGACGTCGACATCATCTACGTCGCAACACCACACAGCGAGCACTTCATCCACACGATGCTGGCCTTGCGGGCTGGCAAGCCGGCACTGGTCGAGAAGGCCTTCACGCGCAACTGGAAAGAGGCCAATCAGCTGGTGACCACAGCCCGGGCGGCTCATCTGCCGGTGATGGAGGCCATCATGACCCGTCACACCCCGGCTCTTGACATCGTCCGTCAGATAGTGGATGACGGCGAGCTGGGGGCCACCGACACGCTCATCGCCGACCACGGGCAAAACCTGGTCAACATCCCCCGTCTTGTCAAGCCCGAGTTGGCTGGTGGAGCGCTGCTCGATCTTGGCATCTATTGCATTCAATTGGCCGTCTTCCTCGGCGGCCTGCCCCGGCGCGTCAGTGCCACCGGCGCCTTGACCGACACCGGGGTGGACGCCCATGTCGCCATGGCTTGCGACGGATTCCCCCGACTGCCACGAATGTTGGCGTCACTGCACACCACGATGCTGGCCTGGACGCCCACCACCGCTGTCATCTCGGGGTCGTCAGCGCGGGTGGAACTGAGCTGCCCATTCACCAGCGGCGGTGTCGCTTTGCGCTATGTGCCGCAGGAGGGAGACGTACTGCAGACGCCGATGCCGCAGATCACCGGGTCGCAGGCGTTGTGCTACGAGGCGGCTCATTTCGCACAACTGGTGGCTGACGGCGTTCCCGATTCGCCGATCATGCCAATGGACGAGTCTGTCTCCATCATGGGGTTGCTCGACGAGATCCGGTCACAGATCGGTTTGCGCTACCCGGGAGAGTGATATGCCTGAACTACCCGAAGTCGAGGTGGTCCGGCGCGGTATGCAGCAGTTGGTCGTCGGCAAGCAGGTGGCAGGGCTCGACGTCCTGAACGTGGGCTCGTATGATGCGTCGTCATCCCTTGCGGGGCGGACGTTTGTAGCTGCCCGGCGGCGGGCCAAAATGCTGCTGCTGGATTTGGACGACGGGCACACCTTGGCCGTCCATCTGAAGATGACCGGGCAACTGGTGGTGCGCGGCGCCTCCGATTGGGGTGGCGGGCATCCATCGGACTCGTTGATCGGTGATCTGCCAGACCGGCAGACCAGGGTGATCATAGATCTGGACGACGGTTCGCGGTTGTTCTTCAACGATCAGCGTAAGTTCGGCTGGATGCGGTTGTTGCCGACGTCCGATGCCAATGCTTTGACCGCTGGCCTGGGGCCGGAGCCATTTGAAGACGACGCCTGGCCCCGGTTCCGGGAACGTGTGCGGTGTCACGAGAAGGCTGTCGTCAAAGCAACTCTGCTGGATCAGCATGTGGTCGCAGGGATCGGGAATATATACGCGGACGAGGCACTGTGGGCAGCTCGGGTGCATCCGGCTGCTCGCGTCGGACAGCTGACAGACCGGGCGTTGAAGCGGATACTTGAATCAGCGGCGGACTCTATGGAGTTGTCGATCGAACTTGGTGGATCGACGGCCCGTAACTATGTGGATGCTGAGGGACGGCGGGGTGCCTACCTGGATTTTGCGCAGGTCTTCGCGCGTCAAGGCCAGCCGTGCCATCGTTGTGGAACTCTGATCATGAAAACAAGGGTGGCCGGACGTGGAACCCACCTGTGTCCTCGCTGCCAGCGGCTGCCAAAGGGTGCAAAAGAACTATAGACGATGCCGTGCGACCCCCGCTTTGCCTCGAACGCCTTCTCATGTTGGATCGCCATGAGTGTCCTTCCGCAATGCGTCCTGGGTTTCGGAAATCATGTCATCCAATGCCTCTGACCGAATTATCAACTCAGCGTTGGTAGTTATCTGGTAGTCTGCCATCAGTCGGTCAAAGTCAGACACATGCAGGTGATCCTGAGCTATCCGGAACCGTTCAAACTCACTCCACGCGTGCTGCTGCGCGTCGTCCACCGAGATAATGGCGTCCAGGTTGTAGTGGGCAGCCATACGCGACACCTGCCGCGCTCCCTCCTGGCGAACCTGTAAGAAATCCTTACGGGTTGCCTCTTCACGTAGTTCGTCTGACTCATAGATGTTCTTCAGGTGCATCGTGATGTTTTCACGCGTGACGGCGAAGAGTTCCGCCATCAGAGGCTGTGTCAACCAAATCGTCTCGTCTTCTTAGCGTGCCTCGATCGACTGCTCGCCTGCTTGGGCGGTAAAGATCAGAAATTCGGCCGTCGAGTTCCTGATGCGAAGCTGCTTACTATCAGCCATGGTCCCTCCTCTCAATGGGTATGGAACCAGTCTGGCACTCGGCACTGACATTTCTAAGCCGCCCAGGGGATCGGGTGTGAGTCAGGAGAACGGATGCGAGAAGAGTTGCCTGCCACAAACATATCCGTTCAAGCTCAACAGCGGCGAGAGTGCGCGGCAAAAGCGGCGAGAGAGGGATTCGAACCCTCGGAGGCTTTCACCTCGGCCGCTTTCAAGGCGGCTGCACTAGTCCACTATGCGATCTCGCCAGCAGGTTCATACTTTACCAAGCGCCGTTGTGATGTGGAATACTCAATGCCTCTATAGCGTTTTCTAGATGAATAATGTTCAGTCTTGACGGAAGGATTTTCATGGCACTCACCCACCTCACTAGTTCGACGTTCCAAGAGGCCGTCATCAAGCCGGGTGTTCTCATGGTTGACTTTTGGGCCACTTGGTGCCCGCCGTGCCGCCAGTTCGGCCCTATTTTCGAGGCCGCCAGCGAACAACACGCGGATATCGCGTTTGGCAAGGTCGATACTGATGCGAACCAGGATTTGGCGGCTCAACTCGGGATCTCGTCAATCCCGACGATCATGGGGTTCAAAAACGGCAAACTGGTGTTTGCGCAACCAGGAGCACTCAACGCGGGCCAATTCGAGCAAGTGATCACACGCGTGGTCTCAGCGGATGTGCCTGACGCCGCCTGACGCATTGGAGCCAGTCTGACGAGTTTGGTGTATCGTCATAGAGCCAGAGCCGGTTGAAATGCGCCTGCTGGCCCCGTAGCTCAGTGGATAGAGCGAAGGTTTCCTAAACCTTGCGTCGGGCGTTCGAGTCGCCCCGGGGCCGCTAGTAAATTCACTTGGTTTTAAAAAACAGTCGAGTAAACTGGGCCGCGGAAGGTATCCCTGGACTGTGATGAGCCATTTGACATCGCTGGCACATCATGGCGGGCCTTCAAGTGGCGCCATCTGGTTAACGTCTCCTGGGGGTGGGTGGACGAAGCTGACTCAGCTAATCGGGTGGCGCCGCGCTTTATTCTCAACCGGTCCTGTCCGATTGTTGGCAGTGGCAGACCGCTAGGCTTGTGCACATGAGCGAAGAGAGTCTCCAGGCGTGTGTCGCCAAAATGGTAACTGCGAACGTCGGGGAGTCCGCCATAGAATCTTTCTGCCGTCAATACCGCAAGCTAGAGTCGGGAGACACTGGTCAGATACCAGAGGAATCGATCGATCCCCTGCTGGATGTGCCCTGTTTCGACGAGACCGCGGATGTGCCCCGCGATGAAGCCCAGGAGGCCTTGTCGCACCTCGTGGCCATAAAACTCAATGGCGGGTTGGGTACGTCGATGGGGATGGACGGTCCTAAGTCATTGTTACCCGTGCGCGGCGGACGAACTTTTCTCGATCTGGTGGCGGCCCAAATAACGTCAGTCAGACAGCAGTGGGACGTCAACCTGCCACTGTTGCTGATGAACTCCTTCTCAACCCAGGAGGCCACTTCTGCGGCGTTGCAGCATCACCCGGAGCTTGCCGTCGAAGGCCTGCCACTCTGGTTCGTCCAGAGCAAGGAGCCGCGACTGTTGGCGGACGATCTGAGCCCGGTCGTCTGGCCAGAGGACCCGAGTCTCGAGTGGTGTCCGCCTGGGCACGGCGATGTTTACTCCGCACTGGCAGATTGCGGTCTGCTTGACACATTGATCGACGCCGGATACTGGTACGCCTTCGTGTCGAATATCGACAATCTGGGAGCTCGTCCCCACGCCGGACTAGCCCACTGGTTCGCCGCAACTGGCTCTCCATACGCTGCCGAGATCTGCCTTCGCACGGATAATGACACAAAAGGCGGACATCTAGCCACCCGGAAGGTAGATGGACAGTTGATCCTGCGGGACACTGCCCAGACGCCGGCAGAGCAGATGGCGTTCTTCACAGATCGCCATCGCCACCCGTATTTCCATTGCAACAATCTGTGGTGGGACTTACGGGCCGTGCGTCGCCAATTATCGGCAGGTGCCCTGGACCTTCCGTTGATCCGCAACTCCAAGACCGTGGACCCGACCGACAAGTCCACCCCGCAGGTGGTGCAAATCGAAACTGCCATGGGTGCAGCCATCGAGTCGTTCCCCGGAGCGGTGGCCATAGAAGTTCCGCGAGATCGGTTCATCCCCGTGAAGAAGACCAACGAGTTGCTGCTGCTGCGTTCGGACATCTACAAAGTGACCGATGATGGCGAGTTGCGTGCTCAGGTGGACAACATACCCAGGGTTGACCTAGGCGCCCATTACCGATTCATAGTTGATTTCGAAGACCGTATCCCAGTAGCACCATCATTGCGGGACGCTTTGTCATTGGTGGTCGACGGTGACTGGACTTTCGGACGCGATGTGATAGTCAAGGGGGATGTGATGTTGCCGGATGACCATGTGCCTCACCGCATTGCCGATGGCAGTGTCTTGGATGCCTCATTCGATGACCACACCGAGCCATTGATCGCTCACGCCAGCCACCTGTCTAGCGATGTCGGCGGGAGCTGCGACAACAATCAGAGTGCCGGATGAGCCACCACTGCTCAGCAGCCCACCACCGGTGGGCGAGTAAGGAACTTGGGCCACCCGGATATGCTCCGCTACGGTCACTAGCATGCCTTCTGGCGAACTGGTGACGATCGTAATGCGGTCGCCAGCGCGTAGCAAAGCCGCCACATCGGGATCATGCACCCGGAAGGGTACGAGCATCTCGCCGGCGTCGTGATCCACCAGCGCGTCAGCGCTGAGTGCCATTGTGGTGATCGGAGTGCCGCGTGTCAGACCCACCGTCAGCGACCGTCCGACTAAGTCATCTGGATTTGTGTAGCCACCGTCTGGAAGCGCTCCAGAATCTGTGTGTATCACTGCCAGGTCATCGAGGATCAACGCAGAACCAGCCGAGAGTTCGCGAGATGCCACAACCATGGCGACGCCACCGGATTGGTTGGGTGCCAAAGCGGACAGACCTGCCACCAAGGCGATGAACAGTGCCAGCATGGCTAGGCCAGTGCGATGCCACCGAACGGCTTGGGAGAGTTTGTCGAGAGATATTTGCTTCACACCCAACAGTATGGTCAAAAACGCAGTTTTGGTGACGTTATCCACAGTCTGTGGCAGAATTTGTCTGTCTGTGGATAACGACACGCCGATAGTGAATTGACTACTAGGTGGAACGGTGGTTGATTGGTGGATAATTGTGGTGTAATGTCTTGACATCACCAAGAAAGGTTGGGGATCAGCCGCGTGAGGTAGGGAGACTCAAGCAAGCCCTCAATAGGGGGAGGGCCGATGACTGGACAATGCAGAAACACATCGGCATGCGCTTTGCATCTAGTAGATCACTGTGTCATCCGATTACGGAAGGGCGAAAAATCATGGCACACAGGTATTGGCAAACGCCAATGCACTGTCTGTCGATGGCCGGTTATGTTTCGCCATGTTCCATCAATCCCAAAGATGTGCTGACGGACACCAGTGGTCGGACCACAAGTGTCGCGTCCGCAGACGCGATCGCCTCGATTGGCCTTCTAGCAGCGGCTATCAGGGCCCTAGGTTTACGCTGGAACTCCCGCTGGCGCCAGGGCTACGTCGTGTAGCTGGAACGAGTGTGATCGCGGAGGGCCTGTGCGTAATATCGCACAGGCCCTTTCGTTATGCCGTCGATGGTTCAGCGGCCGGTTCTGTCGTTGGCTTGGGTGGTGGTGCGGCCTTGCTTGTCTGGGTGCTGCCGTGACTGGTTTGATGGCTATCGGTGCTGTAAAACCCGGAGCCCTTGAACACGACGCCGACGGAACTGAACATCTTGCGCACCGGGCTGCCGCACTTCGGGCACACTGTCAAGGGCTCGTCGCTAAACCCTTGGACTGCCTCAAAATCGTAGCCACAGCTGTCACAGCGGTATTCATAGGTGGGCATTGATGACTCCTCGCAGGCTACCTAATGGGACAAGGCAGCCTGCACAATCTTACCGGCTGGGGAGTGGCGGCGCGGATGCTTTGCAACTGTGAGCGCAATTCGGCCTTACTGGCCTGAACGGCTTCGGCACGTCCGGTGGATGTATCAAGGTTCACTCGCCTATCGTAGATGCATGGCCCTGTTCAACAAATCGTCGAAAGCGTCTGGCAGTAGAAATAGAGAGAGGCCAGACACCACGCAGCTAGATGAGTATCCACCCAACGAAATGACCGTTAGGTATACGCTCGACGAGCATCGTGATCAGTTGCTGGGCATGGTACAACCATTGGCGCCGTTTGGAATGAGCTTGATCGACGCCTGGGAGCACACACTCTGCGAAGACATCAAGAGCTACACTGACATGCCACCAGTGGCGGTGGCTGAGATTGACGGCTATGCGGTACGCGCTTCGGACGCCATGACGACAGATATGGGCTATGCGCCGGCACTGCTGCTGAGAGACGCCCCACACAAGGTGGTGGCGTCCCAGGCTGACGAATCGATGGAGCCAGTGTCGTTCATCGCCAAAGGTGAAGCTGTGCTGGTCCGGGCCGGTGAACAGCTGCCAGAGAACGCCGACACGGTGCTGGCATCTTGGCAAGCGGCTGTGAGCGACTCCGGGAGCCACATCACGGCAGTCGCCCGGGTGAATCCGGGTGACTGGGTGCGTCCGCCCCAAGCAGAAGCCGCCACGGGACAACTGTTGATGTCGGCCGGCACTTTGCTAGACGATCGTTGTTCAGCATTGCTGGCCGCAGCCGGATTCGATCGCATCATGGTACGTCCCCGCACCCGCGTGGCGCTGGTGCAAGTGCAGGACCAATCCAATGATGCCAACCTGTCCAGCGGGCGAGCCAACGATGTTGGGCTGAGCCTGATCAGTGGCGCGTGCCGGGCGGATGGCGCCACGATATGGCGTACCCAAATCGACTTGACAGATCCCGACGAGGGCCGGGAACGGATCAGCGATGAACTGATCCGGGCAGACATGGTGCTGACCATTGGGGGGTTGACGGAGGACTACGCCGACCCGCGACTGGTCAGCATACTGACTGAATTGGGTGACGTGAGGGTGGTGGACGTGGCTTTGCGTCCGGGCCAGAAACAGGGATTCGGCTTGATCGGGGACGATAACCTGCCACTCGTCATGTTGCCCGGTGATCCCACTGCGGCGCTGGTGGCCTACCACGCGTTTGCCAGACCGGTGATGCGTAGGCTGATGGGGGTTGAACCATACGCCCATGAGCCGATTTTGTGCTTTGCCGAACATGACTTCGACGCTGAAGTCGGCGTCACCCAATTAGTGCCATGCCGTCTGCGTCAACAGGGTAATCGCTACTTGGCCAGTGAGATCATTTCGCGTAACCACAGTTGGTTGACGACTTTGGCCGCGGCCAACGGGTTTGTCACGATACCGCCGACTCGTCCACGCGTGTTCGCCGGTGAGGCGATGGGTTGTTGGTTGCTGGGTGACGGTCCGGTTGCCTGATGACTCGAATAACCATCTCGTCGTCCACGCGATGGCCTGTCACTTTGCGTGCCGGAGCGCTTGTTCTACGGCCTTTGGGACGAGGCGACGAGGAGGCGTGGAATGAGGTGCGTCAGACCAATCGTGCCTGGTTGGGCCTTTGGGACGCCACCCGCCCGCCGGAGAGCGAGCCGGGTGCCGTGACATTCGTGTCGATGGTGCGTAACCAGCGAGAGTCTGCCCGCCGCTCGTCGTCGCTGCCGTGGGCATTGGCTTGGGACGTTGGATGGCCAGATCATCAGTCGCGTCACACCAAGTTGATCGGGCAGGTTACAGTGAGTGGTGTGGTGTGGGGATCTGCCCGTCAAGCCTTCATCGGATACTGGATAGATCATCGCTGGGCAGGTCATGGTCTGGTCCCTCTCGGCGTGGCGATGGCGGCCGACTACTGCTTCAAGACGCTGCGACTGCATCGTCTTGAAATCGATATTTTGCCGGAAAATGAACGCAGTCACCGGGTAGTCGAAAAGCTCGGCTTCGTCTTGGACGGCCAGCGCCAGTCGCTGCTACACATCAATGGGGTTTGGCGTGAACACGACGCCTACATCATGACGGCAGATCAGGCGCCCGTCAGCCTGGTGGACCTTATTCTGGGAGGAAAACCCCTGCCATCGGGCGACACGATTGTATAACTGGCAGCACTTTCGTCTCGGATTGCTAGCAACATGCTAAAGTACCGTTGAAGCGACACTCCGCAGGGCCTTCCCCCACTACGTATGGCGGCGTGTTTAGCGATTCGGGTTTCACATGCTTGCTGGTCCAGTCATTGCAATCCTGGTGGTTGCGCTACTGGTGCTCGTCCTATGGGTGTTAAGAGCACATGGGCAGGCCGAATTGCGCGCAGCCGCAGATTCTGAGTCCAGCGGCAAAGAGACGATTGTCGTCCGCACAGGTGAACCTGATCAAGACGAGCCGACGGGTGACAAGATCTCGACGCCTCAGATTCGTGTGGCGACCCGTCATGAAATGGATGTGACTGAACGCTCGACTGTCCGTCAACGCCGGTTTTGGATGATGGTCAGCGTCATCCTGGCTTTGGCGGCGGTATGGGTGGTGAGTGCGAGCCCGATGTTGTCGAACTGGTGGCTCTTCGTGTCACCAGCGATCCTGGGAATCGCGGTTGCAGCAAGCCATGCCAATCTGACCTTCGTCGAAACGCAGCTTGAACAGCGTCTGCAAGCCATCGAGAGTGGCAACGACGAGAAGACAACGGTTATCGAAGCCAACGAGGTCCCGCCGGTCGAAAACCGGCCACGGGGACGAAGGGTTCAAGAAGAAACGTCCATCGAACTTTCCCAGCCAATGTCAGAGCTGCCATCGGTGAGCAAGCCCTTACCGATGAGTCCGCAGACGTACGTGAACAAGCCTGTGTTGCCTCGCTCGATGTGGGTTGTGGATTTGAGCGCAGGCAAGCCGTCCAATGACTTCCCAGTGTCGGCTGACAAACCTCAAGAAGCACTGCCGTTCGATTGGGGTGAAGCGGTCGGATCATAGGTGCGAGCTGCATGGAGGTTGGCGAAGTCCTGCTGGCTTGGGCGGGGTAGCTAACCGATGATAAGATCAAGGACGCTGTGTCAGACAGCCCGGGGCTATAGCGCAGGTGGTAGCGCGGTTCGTTCGCAACGAACAGGTCGGGGGTTCGAGTCCCCCTAGCTCCACCATAGGTAATGGACTAGAACCCTGTGTAGAAGCCAGGTAACTAGCCAAATTGTTAGCGGAGATTTTCGTGGGGCTGCCTTTTTGGCGGCTATTCCGCTCGAGAAACCGGCCCAACATGAACCAAGTCAGGGGATAGTCGGCCTCCATGGCCTCGCGGCGTGCCCCTTCACGTGCCTGTCTCGCCTGAGTTGCCTGGGGCTGCCGGGCTTGCTCGCCCGCGTGCCTGGCGGCTTGGACCTGCGTTTTCCTGTCGCGCCGTGATTGTGTGGCAGGACGGCTCAGCAGTGCGGTGTGGATACGTTCGTCAGTGCGATTCACGACAAGGAGGTACGGTCGACGCGCCGTGGAATGGTCTCTATCGAAGCCCTTGCTGGTCAGCGGGTCTTGGCCAACTGTCTTTCGAGTTGTGCGATCCGCCTCGCTGAGTAGCTCCCGTAGGCAGCGCTAGCCAGGCCAAAGAACCCATCGGCGATGCCGACAGCGAAAATCACACCGACCAGTACCCGGAAGACCGGGTAAGCGGGGCCAAGATAATGCGCTGGTATCGAATTGATGATGACTAGCAAACCTCCAATGGGTCGTGCCCAATCCTCCATGCCTGGTCCGAGGAAGGGGCCAAAGGCGAGCCACCCTGAGGCCAGTATTACGAATAGTAGCCAGAGGATCGAGTCCCCGAGATAGTTGTCGATTTTCTCCAAAGCCGGGGGTAAGGTGAGTCCTCGCTTGAGTTGAGCGATCTCGACTTGAATTGCATCTCGAGCCGAGGCCGTCTTGATTGCGACCAGAATACCTGCCACTCGTGCTTCGTCGGTGAGTGACGCTAATTGCTGTCGGAGAGTGTCTTCGGCGCGGCCTGACTGGATCAGGGGGGTGAAGTCCTGCTGGTAAGCGTCGTAGGTCCAACGAGTCTTGGCTCCATTGGTGTCGGATGACTGACAACCTTTGCCGGTGGATGCGATTGCCCACGCCATGAATGTGATGGCCTGGTCCGTGTTGCATGGGTTGACGAGGATGTTTCCAGAACCACCCTTAAGCGACCACACGCCTTGATGGTACGAGTCCAGGGCGTCCTGAGACTCGATCGAATCGGTTGTGCCGAACTCACCCCGCGAGTTCAGCAGCAGCATGGAAAACTCACTGAGAAAACTGGTGTACCTCGCGACATCATTGTAGAAGTACCGGAGGGCGTGAGGCCAGATGGCGATGCACCACCAGCCGCAATCGCCACCTGTCAGGTACGGAACCCGACGGGCGGAGAGATAAGAGGCGGCCTGCTTCGCTAGTGCCTCAATCGTGACGCTCATCAACCCACGCTCCTCCTCGACACGCGCCAATCCGGCTGCGTCAGACTTCAGCCGAAGTGAGGGGCACATCGACTAGGGCCTGATGGAAGACCCGCTCGACAGCAGCCTTGTCATACCCGCAGATAGCAGCAATCCACTGGCCGAGCGTGTCCGCTGTTGCGCGCTTATGCTGGAAACGATGGTTGCCATGAGCTTCCACGATGGCTCCAAAAATGTAGGTTTGGATCAGATCTCCAGACACTGCCGAGTTGCGCAAGACCATCCAACCCTGGGTGAAACCATCCTGGCTCAAGTCACGTGCCATGAAATTAGGAGGAGTCCACATCGGCGTGCCGATCTGCTGGGCGACAGCCGCAAACTCCTGAACTGCTTGCGTTGCATACGTAATGGCGTCGTGTTTTGCTTGGGTGATCTGTTCCCGCTCTGCTTTCAGTGCCTCAATGTCGAAAACTGCCATGTCATCCTCCAGTCGTGTTCTTGGCGAAAATCCACCCTATGCAAGTCTCTCTCTCTCTCTCTCTCTCTCTCTCGATGCGACACGCCGTAGGCGCTTAACAAACCTGCTCAGCAGGCTCGGGCCAGGTCTTGGTACACGTCGGCGCTGACACCGAATGACTCGACGACCGCCGCGACCGGGTCAGTGATCAACGGGACCACTTGGATGATGTAGCTGCGGCGGGTGCCGTCCATGGTAGGTGAGGCTTTGGTGACGCGGACGAAGTGCCGCCGGTCGGCGGACATCGACTCCAGGCCGGAGGCGACAGCAAACTCGTACAGTTCGATGACGTGGCCCGGATTTCCCGGATCATCGGCCACAGCCAGCGGCGTCAGCGACTCGGCGATCGGTTCCCAGCCCATATACTCGATCGCGATGCTGCGCAGTTCGAGGTTGTCGCAGGCGGTCACCTGTTCGCCAGTCCAGTCCCAGAACCCAGCAAGCAGTTCGACGCCGTTCCACGAATTCAGATAGGTGCCGTCGTCCCAGACGATGGCTGGTTGTCTTTCGGCATGCAACATGGTGTTGTCCCGCCCATGGCGTATGGCGGTGGGACGCTCGGACACAATCACCAGCCCATCCAACCAGGCAACCCAGCAGACAAGACGAAACACGTCCATCACGGCGGCCGTCACCGGGTCCTCCACGCCACCCACCTGAAGGGGCTCTTCGTAAACCAGAGTGTAGTTCTGTTGGGCGTGTCGTGAGTGGGTAGGGGTCGGGGCCCCTTGATGATAGGAGTTCTTCGTTTCTTCTATCTGGGAGGCCCCGGCGTGTTTGATGTTACTCTTACTGCCCCTGATTTGGGTAAGTTTTGCGGTTTGGATGATCTTGGTTTGAAGGTTGTGTGGCAGAAGGTCAGCGACCAGCGGGCCGTGTTGTCGTGTGTCGTGGCCACCCGCGATGACTGGTGCCGCCGGTGCGGCGCGAAGGGTGTGGTGCGCGATAGTGTGACCAGACGTTTGTCGCATACGCCGTTGGGGTGGCGGCCCACGGTCTTGTTGGTGCAGGTGCCACGTTTCCGCTGTGCGACTTGTAGGCATGTGTGGCGCCAGGACCTATCACTGGCTGCCGGGGAGCGGGCGAAACTGTCGAGGGCTGGGTTGCGGTGGGCGTTGGAAGGGTTGGTGTGTCAGCATCTGACGGTAGCCCGGATCGCCGAGGCGCTCGACGTGTCGTGGGGAACCGCTAATCAGGCTGTGTTGGACGAGGGCCGGCGGGTGTTGATCTCAGATCCGTCAAGGTTTGAC
>Ga0123357_10000861_pt1 | contig 30918 bp, 24 predicted proteins | sample TergutEmb28metaG_FD_89873 | JGI IMG/M metagenome (GOLD analysis project Ga0123357, IMG submission 89873) | Embiratermes neotenicus P4 segment gut microbial communities from Petit-Saut dam, French Guiana - Emb289 P4 | ecosystem: Host-associated > Arthropoda: Insects > Digestive system > Gut ...
ATGCCTAAACGTTGAGCCGTATCCTGAATTTTACCCAGCTTTCTTTCCCCTATATCACAGGCCAGAACATGCCCTCTGTTATCCATGAGCTGGGCAATATATGTAGTTTTACCACCAGGTGCAGCGCATAAATCAAGAACACTTTCACTGGGCTTTGGATTAAGAAGCTTTACAGCAAGCTGAGAAGCCTCGTCCTGAACTACAAAAAGGCCGTCATTAAAACTCTTCATTTGCGGTAGAGAAATTGAAGAGGTAACAGCAATACCTTCCGGAGACCACTCAGATGAAACCCCTTCCACACCTTCTTCCTTAAGTGTAGATAAGAGACTCTCCCTGTTAGTTTTAAGTCTGTTCACCCTTAAAGTAAGAGTCGGAGGCTGAGACATTGTTTTTGCAAGCTTCTCAGCCTCCTCAATTCCAAGGTCTTTTATCCACTCTTCAGTTATCCATTCAGGGTGTGAATAGGCAACAGATAAGAACTTAGCGGGAGATTCTTTTTTATCAGGATACTTAATGTCGCTTCTTCCGCAATCTGCACTGCGCAAAACCCCGTTTATAAAACCTGAAGCTCTGGGAGCGAACTCTTTGGCAAGATTTACAGTTTCATTTACTGCCGCGGAAACAGGAATTCTATCCAGAAAAAACATCTGATAAAGACCCAAGCGGAGCAGTAACAGAACATTACGTTCTAACTTCTCAAGCGGCCTTTCTGAAAAATTGCTAACTATATAATCAAGAGTCCCTTTACGGCGCAGAACCCCATAAACTAACTCAGTAAAAAGGCCTCTGTCAGCCCCTTCCAGCTTACCGTTTCTAAGTTCAAGATCAATGAGAATATCAGCATATGAGCGTTCCTTCTCTATGCGGAGAAGTGTTTGAAATGCTGCTTTTCTGGGGTTGGACAATCATTCCTCCTGACTTCGGCTTTTGGCTCAGCTAATCCAGTGTGGAGTGTGGAATTAAACTCCACACCATCTTACGCGGCATATGGTCAAAAACCTATGAGCTCAGGATACACCTGACTTCACAGGTTTTACAAATGTTTAATGACACAGGTTTTTGGTTCATCGGCAAGGCGTCCTGAGGAATAGGTCACGAGGCGACCGTAGGGGCGGCATTCTGCCACCCGATTATCGGGCGACTACAAGTCGCCCCTACAAGTGTTGAGTGGCCTGCGACAAAGGCAACGACGCATACGACCAAAAGCCGAAGTCATTTCATCTCTTCTAAACGCTTAATCCTCTCTTCAGTAGGCGGATGCGTAGAAAAAAGTGATGCCATACCTTTTGCTGTAAGCGGATTAACAATAAACATATGCGCTGTTGAAGGATTAGCATCCATAGGTATCTGTTTATTTGCCATATCCAGCTTTTTCAGAGCATTTGCCAGATACAGAGGATTACCTGACAATTTTGCGCCACCCTTATCTGCTTCATATTCCCGTGAACGTGAAATAGCCATTTGAACCATCATAGCAGCAATAGGAGCCAAAATTGCCATTGCAATTAATCCTATTGCACCACCATTGTTATCCCTGCTCCCCCTACCACCAAAAATAGCAGCCCACCGTGCTATAAATGCCAGATATGTAATTGCGCCGGCAACAGTAGCGGCAATAGATGAAATAAGTATATCACGGTGCCTTACATGTGAAAGTTCGTGCGCCATAACTCCCTTAAGCTCGTCACGGGAGAGAATTCGTAAAATTCCTGTAGTGGCAGCGACAGCAGCATGTTGCGGATTTCTCCCTGTAGCAAAAGCATTAGGGGTGTCGGATTCAACAATATACACCCTTGGCATGGGAATTCCCCCATTTTGGGCAAGCTCCTTAACTATTGAGTAAAGCTCAGGATATTGCTCCTCAGTAACTTCTCTCGCTTTATACATGGCAAGAACTATCTTGTCTGAAAACCAGTAAGAGCCCATATTCATAACAATAGATATGATAAGGGCAAAAGTCATGCCTCCGTGGGCGCCCATACTTGTGCGGCTACCTATAGCTCCTCCGGCTATTACCAGCAGAACTGTAAGCAAGCCAAGAAGTAAAGTTGTTCTTAATGTATTCATTTTAAAATTCTCCTGTAATATATAAAGTATAAAAGTTGAGATGTCTCAGGTTTTAAAGTATAAGCATTAATAGCCGTAATTTCAAGCAGAGGGGATATTTATTGCTAAGAGGAACTATTTTTATATCTGACAATATCTATTTATGGATTGCCGGAGGAATCCTTGCGACCCTATCAATACTTTCAGCGGCTCATGCTGTTATATTTAAAAAAGATCCTCGCGCCGCTCTATGCTGGCTATGGGTATGTATCACAATGCCATTCATTGGATTCATACTGTACTGGATTCTTGGGGTCAACAGAATAAGGAGAAAAACAGAGCGTTGGCAAAAACGCGGGCGTTTCATAGCAGAAGATAAAACTTTCCAGGCAGATAAAGAACTGGAAGCAGCTCCATTGCCTGAATATGCCCTATCCCTGCTGGAACTGAAAAACCTCACAGACCGTATTATCCCGATACCTCTTGTTTATGGAAACAGTATAACGACTATGGTTAATGGAGATGAAGCGTATCCGGTAATGATTTCAGCCATTGAAGACGCAAAGCACTCCGTTCATTTAAGTACATATATATTTGATACTGACAATGCGGGAAGAGATTTTGTAAAGGCCCTTGCCGACGCAGCTGAAAGAGGCGTGGAAGTACGGGTGATAGTAGATGCTATGGGAGAACTTTACTCAAGGCCAAAAGTAAGCAAACTCCTGAAAAAGACAAAGGTAGAAGTAGAAAGATTCCTTACTTTACGCCACGGAGCGTACATTAACTTAAGAAATCACAGAAAAATGTTAATTGTAGATGGAAAAACAGCTTTTACCGGCGGAATGAATATTGGAGATAGACATGTAATCAATAGAACAGGCGGCATAGCCCCTGTAAAAGACCTGCACTTTAAGATCAAAGGCCCTGTAATCCCTGAAATGCAAAAACTATTTCTTGACGACTGGTTTTTTATCACAGGAAAACATATAGATAATCCCGCCCTTTTTCCTTCTCCCGAAACTTCAGGCAATGCCCTTGCCAGAGTTATAGGTGACGGACCGGATAAAGAATTTAGAATTCTCCATGCAATGATTCTGGGCGCGTTATCATGCGCCCAAAAAAGCGTTTACCTTGTCACACCATACTTTATTCCTGACAAAGCGTTAATTGCCGCTTTAATAACCGCTGCCCTTAAAGGGGTAAAAGTCACTATCCTGCTTCCCGCATTGAATAACCTACCATTTGTTCATTGGGCAACCAGAGCTTATCTATGGGAGTTTTTGGAAAATGGAATACATATATATTATGAGCCTCCCCCATTTGCCCATACAAAGCTTTTTATTGTAGATGGTATATGGAGCCTTATTGGGAGCGCTAATATAGATCCAAGAAGCCTCAGGCTGAACTTTGAAATAAATACGGAAATCTATGACCAGGATTTCTGCGCAGCCCTTGAAAAAAGGGTTATTGATACAATATCCGAATCAAAAGAAGTCACACTGGAAGAGGTAGACGCGAGAAGTATACTGGTAAGATTGAAAGATGGAATTATGAAACTTTTTTCGCCATATCTCTAACATATGACTTCGGCTTTTGGTCATTTTTTACATGGCTTCAGCTTCTTGTCATCTACGGCGTTGCCTTCGTCGTATCTCCTTTGCCTGTAGGGGCGGCAACCTGCCGCCCGTTCTAGTTCGACAAGGTGGTAATCATGTGAACATCACCAATAACACATCTCTAAACCCAAACATTTTCATAAACATCATAAATTGTGCAGTGCAGATGACCTGCCAACGGGCGGCAGATTGCCGCCCCTACATAACCCAAGACACGACGAAAGCAACGTAGCATACGACCCTTAATCGAAGCTGTATTGCTGTATGTTTTTAATAGCCCTTTCGATATCTGCAACACTATGCGCCTCAAGAGTCCACTCAGCATCAGGAGCATACTCCGCCAGAAGTCTGAAATAGAGTTTGAAATCAATCTCTCCCTCTCCTACAGGAAGATGCTCATCACTCTCTCCATGATTGTCATGAATATGAACCTCAAAAATATGATACCCCAAAACTTCAAACCACTCCTCAAGGCTTGAACCTTCCTTATGAAAGAGATTCCAGTGCCCGACATCAAAACAGTGCCCTAAACGTGGGTGGTTAATTGCAGTAATAAGCCGGAGAAGCGTAGAGGGCTCATCTTCAAAAATATTCTCAACCGCAATTTTACAATTTGTCTCCTCAGTGACAGCCAAAACCTCCTTAAACACTTCCGTAGATTTTTCAAGCCAATAATCTTGCATACTCCCGTAACGCCAGCGGTCATAACCAGGGTGCATCACCATAACAACAGGCTTTAATATAGTGGCAACTTCACATATCTGTTTAAAACGATGCCTGGTAGCTTCACGCAAAAGTCTCTCTGAAGAACCCGGATTAAGATCCATAAAAGGAGCATGAATAGTGCATGAAATCTGGTTATTAGAAAGAAACTCCGCAAAGCCCCTGATCTGCTCGGAACTGACCCTGTCCAGCACGTCACCGCTGAGGAATACTTCAGGAAATATCCTGTTTACCACAACATACTTCTTGAAATCCTCTGCCATTAAAAAAGGGAGGTGGGCGAAAATCCTTTTCCCCATTATTAGCTCCTTAAAAACCTGCATAAAATTAAGATATAATTGAAGAAGATACTGAACTCCCGAAGAGTGAGCAAGGAAAAACTAACTTATTCAGATAAAATGGAGAGTCAGCTTGACTTTTGTATTTTATACCTCATACAATTCATTTCCATAAACTATTTAAACACAAAGAAAGAACAAAGATCACTATGTCTTTGCAGGCTTGACCCGCAATCTTCTAATAATAGGGGATTGCGGCGCGGAGGCCGCAATGACGTCTTGTGCCCTTTGTGAAAATGCTTTGTGAACTTTGTGGTAAAAGCATAATGAATTATGAAACATGCATTACATAGGCAACGACACATATGGCTAATCTAAAAACAATTCCCAAAGTTGATAAAATCCTGAGCTCCCCGAAAATAAAGGAACTTCTGGAGATATATCCCAGACCCCTGATAGTAGACGCTATCCGTAAAGTTTTGGATAACACCAGGAAAGAGTTAATAAACAATGAATATGACAACTCTCAAATAATGACACGAATTGCTCTGGATATTGAAAAAAGCCTGTCCGAAATAAATAAACCCAGCCTTAAAAGAGTAATAAACGGAACAGGTGTTGTTATACATACAAACCTTGGCAGAGCCCCTCTGCCTGAAAAAACCCGTAAACAACTCTGTGACATATCATTTAACTATTCAAACCTAGAATACAATCTTGAAACAGGAGAACGGGGAAGCCGTTACAGCCATGTTGAACCCCTTATCTGCCAGTTAACCGGAGCAGAAGCAGCTATAGTAGTTAATAATAACGCTGCCGCAATACTTTTCGCGCTGTCCGCAATATCTTCAGGTAAAGAAACCATTGTATCAAGAGGCGAACTTGTGGAGATCGGGGGCTCCTTTCGGATACCTGATATAATGGCCATTAGCGGAACTAAACTTTTGGAAATAGGCACCACAAACCGGACACATCTGAAAGACTACAAAAACGCCATTTCTGAGAATACAGGGGCTATTCTGAAAGTACATTGCAGCAACTTTGCCATGACCGGATTTACGAAAGAAACTCCTGTTGCAAAATTGGCAGAACTCTCCATGAAAAGCGGGATACCTCTTATAGCTGACCTTGGAAGCGGCAATCTTATTGACTTTCACGATAACCCATATCTGGAAGGAGAGACTGTACAGGGATATATCAAAGCTGGAGTTGATATCCTTACCTGTAGCGGTGATAAAATGATTGGGGGGCCTCAAATCGGTATTATCGCAGGAAAGCAGAAATATATTGAAACCATGAAAAAGCACCCTCTTTTAAGAGCGTTAAGAGTGGATAAAATGACACTCGCTGCTCTCGAAAGCGTACTAAAACTCTACAGAGACCCAAAAGAAGCCCTTAAAACAATCCCTGTGCGACAGATGCTGACTGCCAGTGAAGCAGATTTGAGTAAGCGCGGCCAAAAGCTCTTAAAGCTTCTTAACAAAGAGCTGGCAAAAGAATTTATAACATGCAAAATTGAGGAAGGATTTTCACGGGTAGGGGGGGGAGCTATGCCTAATGCTCAGATTCCTACAAAGCTCATATCTGTTTCAATTAACGGAAAATCAGCGCAGGAAATTGAAGAGCTGCTAAGAAAGGCGGAAACACCGGTTATTGGAAGGATATCAAAAGGTTTGTTTCTGCTTGATGTAAGAACGATAAGAGATGAAGAGTTTGGGTTGCTTGTTGACTCGCTGAAATCTTTAAAGTGATTTCGGATTTTTGTCAGTTTGGCAGAATCCTTGCGAAATAGGTACCTACTTAGCCTCGCTGCCTTTTCCGACTATTATGGAATTGTATTCCATAATAGTCGAAAAAAGGTAGCTTATTGCCTAATTCTCTGAATATGCAATATCGTTTTAGCTGATCTTTGTATACCATAAAACCTATAATTTCAGGTAATACCTAAGTTCATAGGTTTTAATAGCATGTATATAGCATTCAAAAAATTGCCTGATTGTACAATTGCTATATTCAATAACTCACACCTAGTTTTTTCAAAGCATTTTGAGCTGGACCATTACCCTGTTTAGCAGCTTTTTTAAGCCAAGAAATGGCTTCGTGTTTATCTTGCGCTACTCCATTTCCATTGAAGTACATAACTCCCAAATTATATTGCGCTTCGGCACTACCCTGATTAGCCGCTCCTTTAAACAATTTAAACGCTTTTTTATAATCTTTTGTGACTCCAACTCCAAACATATACATACTTCCCAAATTTTGCTGTGCTTTATAAAATCCTTGGTCAGCTGCTTTTGTGTACCACATAACAGCTTCCTGGTAATTTTTTACCACTCCTATTGCATTGAAATACATAAAGCCTACACTGTTTTGTGCGTTAACGTAGCCTTGCTCAGCCGCTTTTTTAAACCACTTAATAGCTTCAAGAAAGTCTCGCCTCACCACATCTCCATTAAAATACATAATCCCCACATCATATTGCGCCCTTGCATTGCCTTGCGCAGCCGCTTTTTCAAACCATTTTAGAGCCTCTTGTTTGTTTTGTGATACCCCTTTCCCTTCCGCATACACGAGCCCCAAATAAGATTGTGCCACGGCGTTGCCCTTTTCAGCAAGTGGTCTAAGTTCACTCAGAGTTTTAGCGTAATTACCCACTTTGTAAGCCGCTATCCCTTTATTAATATTTGTAAGATCCGCAACTATTTTCTTAAAAACTTCTGTCTCAATATCACCTTGCTCAGCTACTTTTTTTAACCATTTAGAAGCTTCACGATAGTCTTGTGCCACTCCTTCTCCATTGCAATACATATTACCCAAATTAAATTGAGCCTTAGCATCTCCTTTTTCAGCACCCGGTTTAAATTCCTTAAAAGCTTTCGCGTAATCTTTTGCTTCGTAAGCCGCTACACCTTCATCAACCCCGGCATTTGGGCTGTCGGCAAACAATATCTTCGAAGCAGATTGCGCAGGGGCATCACTATGTTCAGCAACTTTTTTATACCATATACAAGCTTCCTGATAGTCTTGCGTTACTCCTTTTCCCGATAAATACATAGTGCCCAAAATAGCTTGTGATGTATCATTGCCCTGATCGGCAGCTTTTTTAAACCATTTAAAAGCTTCCTGATAGTCTTGCGCTACTCCAATTCCATCGTGATACATGCTACCTAGCCAAAGTTGCGCCGTAACATCATCCTGTTCAGCAAGCGATTTAAATTCCTTTAGAGCTTTCGCATAATCTCCCGCTTCGTAAGCCGCCACCCCTTCATCAATCCCGGCATATGCGGTACCTGCAAATAACGTAGCAGTAATAAACAGCGCAACAAATAATTTAAGAAAGAATTTCATCTATATACTCCAATCATTCGGGTAAATTCGAAACAGTATTCTCATAAGAGCTAGAGTTTTGCAAGTTGGCAATGAAGAAGTCATATCCGATACTCTTCCATCTCTTGCTCCTTCATACTATTGCAACATACAAAGAACTCTTTAACTCCGTTTCTAAGCATCTCAATATCAGCATTAACACCTGTTTCTGCTTTTGTATATCTGAGAAGGATTTTACCGGCAACCTGCAAAATATTTTCCGTAATATCCCCTACTACAAGGCCAAAAGGGCCTTTACCATCTCTCCAGTAGATACCGGCCTCGCCAGGTTGAACATTACTCTCAAGCAGCCGGTTCTCAGCCTCATTCCTACCTACAATAAATTTTGCATAAGGAGACAGTCTGAAATGCCTACCAAGCCTGAGAAGCCTGAAATCATGAGGGTTTAGAGTCTCTGAGTGTTCAAAAACGTCCCTTACTTTCGAAGCGTATGAAACTTCTGTAAGGAAGCACCCACCCGCCGGATTCGGGTATTCGGTTATACCGAGCTCTTTTGCAAGCCTTATCTGCTCTTTACGAGACCGCCCCTTAACAGCGGGAAGTTTTTCTCTGTCAATCCAACCCTCAAGTTCAGGAATTGTCGGCTTAAGAAAGCAAGCTGACAAAGGGCGTAAGAGAAGTCCTTCTGTTCCGCTCTCCTTTTCAACTACTCTTAAAGCGTCCCGCCTCTGGCTCATGGGGCGCTGCCCAAGGACTTCGCCTGTAACTATAAAATCAGCCCCTTCTGAAATCATAAACTCTTTGGCTTTTTTCAAAAAATAGGCATGACAGTCAATGCAGGGATTTATCGCCTTACCATACCCATGACAAGGCTTTCTCAACATCTCCAGATACTCTTCACAAAGGTTATAGATATTTATCGGCACATTCAGAAGAGCGGCGGCGCGGCTGGCATCATACTTACCGCCATCTTCATTCGGAGAGTCTCCAAAAAAAGGAGATACAAAATGTATGGCTTTGACATTAACGTTCTGCTGCTGCATAAGCCTTATGACTATCATTGAATCGAGACCGCCCGAAAAAAGAGCGATGGCAGTACGCTGTTGTTGCATAGTCTAACCTTGTCCTATACTCTTTGCGGCTTCCGCTTTTTGCGCCCAATTGTGTTAGCTGCAAAAAGTGTGGAGTGTGAAGAGTGGAGTGTGGAGTTTTAGCCAGCCAGGGCTTGATCTTCATAACCAAATGTCAACGACCTGCGGAAACAAAATAAATATAATATCTGCCTGAAAAGCAGGACTTGATTCGCTGCTCACAGCATGTAGGGCGGGTTAGCGAAGTGTAAAAAGTGGGTTTTAACTCCACTCTTCACACTCCAAACTCCACACTATTTTTTAAACTGTTCTGCCGCTGACCTCGGCGATCTTTTTCAGTTGCTCCATCATCTTCGCAAACGTAGACGGTTTAAGCGATTGCGGCCCATCGCTTGTTGCATGTTCAGGATCGGGATGCACTTCTATTATGAGACCATCAGCGCCACAGGCAACAGCGGCACATGACATCGGGGCAACATAATGATGATTCCCTGTCCCATGTGAAGGGTCAACCACAACAGGGAGATGAGTCTTGCTCTGAAGCACAGGAACGGCTGAAAGATCAAGAGTGTTTCTTGTTGCCGTTTCAAAAGTCCTTATCCCACGCTCGCAGAGAATAACCGATTGGTTCCCCTCTGCAAGGATGTATTCAGCGCTCATAAGAAGTTCCTGGATAGTCATAGCCATACCACGCTTTAGTAGTACCGGTTTCCTAAGTTGTCCTACTTTTTTGAGAAGGGCAAAGTTCTGAGAATTTCTCGCGCCTATCTGAAGAATATCGGAATAATCCGCGACAAGGTCAGCAGTCTCAATATTTATCACCTCAGTAACTACAGGAAGGCCGGTAATCTCTCTGGCTTTGGCAAGAAGCTTAAGCCCTTCCTCTTCAAGCCCCTGGAAAGAATAAGGAGAAGTCCTGGGCTTGAAAGCGCCGCCACGGAGGATATGAGCTCCCGCAGCCTTGACCGCAACAGCGGTCTCAATAATCTGCTCTTCGCTTTCTACTGAACAGGGACCGGCCATAACAATTACCTTATCCCCACCTATTTCAACATTCTCACTTATCTTCACAATATCTCTGGTGGGCTTGACCTCTTTTGATGCAAGTTTATAAGGTTGAAGAATCGGAACAACACTTTCAACACCATGTAAAGACTCAAGAGATTGTAAAACCAGCTTCCCTCTTTCGTCTCCAACCGCCCCAATAACGTCCCTCGTAGTTCCGCTAATCACATGAGGGGTATACCCAAGCTCCATAATACGTTTGAGTACCGCTTCCTTGTCCTGGCTGTCCGCACCTGCTTTCATTACAATAATCATACTTGCCCCCTTTTAATGTTCCGAAAACCCAAAAGAGTTTTAAGACACCGCCGGCTTTGTACATATAAAAAACAAAAAAGCCGGGGGTATCTGACTACCTCCGGCTTTCGTTCTGTTAATTTATTTTCCCTTTGCCCCTATTAACACAAACCTATACCAAGGTAGCCACCCTAAAATAGCTAAACCAAAAATAAAAGCTTGTAAAATAGTTGAAAGAGTTAATTTGCATTTTTTGAATATCACAGCAAAACAGAGATAAAGTCAAGAAGAAATTTTTACAGCTACATCATGGATATAAAAAGCAGAAGCCATAAACTACCTCACCATCTTATCTCAGGCTTACCTAACTCTTTTAAATATGAATTAACAAGACTAAACGGTTTACTCCCAAAAAAACCATTATGCGCAGAGAGAGGGCTTGGATGCGCACCTTTAATAATCTTATGCTGTGGAGCTGTGATAAGAGATAGCTTTTTTTGAGCATCACCACCCCATAGGACAAAAACCACTGGATCTTTCCTTTCATTCAGTTTTGCAATAACCGCATCTGTAAGCTTCTCCCACCCTTTACCGCGGTGTGAACCTGCCTGACCAGCCCGCACTGTCAAAACAGTGTTAAGAAGCAATAACCCCTGATCAGCCCAATCAGTGAGATTCCGCTCTGTTCGGGTAATACCGAGATCAGATTTCAGCTCTTTGAAAATATTCCGTAGAGAAGGAGGAAATTTGGCTTCAGGGTCAGCCACTGAAAAACTAAGGCCATGAGCCTGCTTCTCACCATGATATGGATCCTGCCCCAAGATAACCACTTTAGCTTCTTCATATCCGGTATGTCCCAAAGCATTATATATCTTCTCTTTTGGAGGATAAACTGTTTGAGTTGCGTACTCTTCGTCAACAAACCTTTGCAGTTTCTGGAAATACTCTTTTCCCATTTCGGGAATTAAAAATGTTTCCCAATCTTTTTTCATATCGCTATCCTTGATAACGTATTAAAAGAACAGATAAAAACGGCGCTCCGTAAGATATCCACTGGCATATAATAGATATTTTCCCTGTCCGAAGAATGTACTTAATTATTGCCTAATCCTACAACTAGATAGACAATTAGGCAATCTTTTAAATATGAAAATATGTGGGCAACATTACTCATTAGCTCAGGTATTACCTCAGCTCACCAAAATATAGGCATGCTAAAATCAATTAAAGTACTATTGCCTAATACTATTTTTACAAATATAATTAGGCAATAAATTAGCTTGATCATTTTAGCAAAAGGGACAATGTTTTATACAAAGAAATTGCCCTTCCTTCATCAATGTTTCACTCGCAAAATGTCAATGATAAGCCCATACAAACGTAGTTTCCGTCATTTGTTAAGAAGTATAACCTAAGTAAATGTTTTGCTCGTCGCCAGGCATATAATAAACTTGTACGATATTGCCCGGTGCTGTGGACGATAGTGCGCTTTGCGTGACGTTTTTAATTGTGGTGACGTCGTATTGGCCCCCATTGTTCGGCCTTGTCACGCAGACGGTCAATTCCATTTCCGACATGCCGTTTACGATATTGCCGGTGGGTTTGGACGCAAGGATAACCCCCGTCGTGTGTGTACCATTTTCTCTAATGTTAACCTCTGTCTGCGTTTTTAACCCCATCGCCACGAAATATTTATCCGCGGCTTTTCTCACTTCTTTCGGGTCTGCGTTTTGTTCAATCATAATATTCTGCGGATTATTGGGATCGTATCTAAGCGGGAACACCATATCCGGCTGTTGAAGCTGTGGCAAGCTGTCATCTTGAATAGCTTGCTTTGCCGTACCCGTTATCTTCTGCCCGTCCTCTGTAATAAATTGAATGGAAACCTCATACATCTTCGTTCCGCTAATACTTGTGTCTGTCGGCCTAACCGAGATTACTTTACCGGCAACCAGCGGCCCGTTTTTCACTTGCTCGGTAATCCCGGTAAACTGCTCGACTGCCTTTGTAAAACTGTTGCTGTCGGCATTCACATCAATCATTATATTTTGCGGCTTCTTCGGGTTATATCTGACTGGCAATTCGATACCGGGTTGATATTGCGCCAAGTCAACCATTTGGATAACTCTTATGTCTGAACCTGTTACCTGTTGTCCGTCTTTTGTCGTGAATTGCAATGTCAGTTTGCACATGGGCTGATAGTTCACTAATTGGTCAGTCTGTTCTATGGAAATCAATTCTCCCATAACCAAAATACCGTTTTTGACGCCCTTGCTTTCTCCCAAAAAAACCATCATAAAAATGCCAATCAATATAAGACCAACAGATACAACAAACAACACGCCAAACAAAGTCCAGATGGTCGCATTGCCAGTGAAACCCGCGATGACAGCTGACACTGCCATAAGTACAAATGCAACCCAACCTATGTTCATTACTTTTTGCCCGACTTTTACCATTGCGGTTTACCTCCAAAAAAACAAAACGCCACCCTCACCAGTGGCACAGATCAAAAAGCATACTTATTCATTTTTATGGCGGAGAGGGAGGGATTTGAACCCCCGGTGCGTTTCCGCACACCTGATTTCGAGTCAGGCACCTTCGGCCACTCGGACACCTCTCCGTAAAAACAAAGACACAGTAGGGGCGCACATTGTGCGCCCGATGAGACGGGCGGCAAATTGCCGCCCCTACAAAAACCTTTTTTGGATTGCTAGTAGAGACGGCCATTGGCCATCCGGCTTTTCGGAACATCCAGCGGGCATTCCATAAGTCGAATAGCAAACTTGAGCTTCATTAGGTTACCGCCCCGTCAGGTCTTTTGCATTTTGAATTGATAACCCTATTTGGAGTTCTTTGCAAGGCACTGTAAATATATTTCTTATTTTTTTCACATCAAGTAAATCTTCTTTTGGTATTGCATTAAATCCAAATATACATGTGCTAATTATACCGCCATCGTTGATAAATGCCGTTTGGATTACGTGATCTTCGCTTGTACGATATTCCAAAATATAAGCATAATCATCTCGTAGGACTATATCCCCTAATTTTATAGCCAGTATGAAAACATTGATTAAACTATCCCGATCTTTATGCTTTTCCCTCCATAGGGAAACATTGATTGAATTATCCCAAATTTTATATTTTCTTTGTTTATTACCTTTGAAATGGGAATATATTATTTTGTGTTCATCTGTTTTTATTTCAAAATAAATATCCTTACCAGCCATTTCCATCTTTTGGAAATCAGACAAATGAAATCCATCCATTCTAGTAAATGGATCCATTTTTACAATAATTGAATTATATGGTCGTAGCAAAATGGGAATATCATATTTGCAAATTTTGATTCTATACTTATTATCAAAAACTGCGTGAATTTCGTTGATTGTAAATGCTTGCAGAGTTTTATTCTTTAATACAATAACTATAGAGTCACTCTCCCAATGATGGAACGAAAAACCTACAGAAGGAATCGTTATTCTTTTTGATATAAACGTCAAATAAAATGTATATATAGCTATTAATAACAGTACGGCACTTGTTAATCCTGATATTAAAGTAGCGGCATTCGTAAAATTATTCATCATTTCACCCTTGCCTCCTTTACAGCAGCTTTATCTCAATATATTTATCCCGTAGAATATAGTACGCGACAGTGCCTTATTGTCCTTAAAGGCTGCCGCCGCTTCTTTACTTTGCACCATTTAAGTAAAAGCTCTCCCCCTTACCAGGAAACGAGGGCAGCGTGACAAGCTCCCTACAAAACTCAATGACACAGGATTTGGCTCATAGACCAGGCCTGAGGAGCAGGGCGTGAGGCGTAGCAGCGCTACGTCGAATGTCCTGCGACGATAGCAACGCCGTAGATAACAAAAAGCTGAAGTCACATAAAGTGGCTGACAATCGCTTCCGTCAATCCTTTAACAGTATATTCTTCCGGCTCAACATCAACCTTAAGTCTTAATTCATTGCAGGTTTTAGTTGTAATCGGCCCGATAGACGCCACTACAACACCTTCAAGTAACTGCAACATTCTGTTTTTCCCAAGAATTTTAGCAAGATTTTGCGCAGTTGATGAAGATGTAAATGTAATGCAATCTATTTCTCTGTTTTCAAGGGCTTTCAGCGCAGATGAGGGTATAGAGCCAGGAACAACATTTTTATAAATAACAGGAGCTGTTACCTCTGCACCCAATCCTTCTAAACCTTTTACAATAACATCTCTGGCTTTATCCGCTCTTGGGAAGAGTATATGTTGCCCTGCTATATCTATAGAGGAGAAGGCTTTAACAACTCCTTCAGCTTTATAATCTTCCGGCATCAGATCCGGATTTTTTCCATAAGCTTTAAGCGCTTCAGCACTCTTTGGGCCGACAACACAAACCTTTGTACTTCCCGGAATACGGCTGTCAAAGCCAAGTTCTGAAAGAGATTTAAAGAAAAAATTCACTGCATTTACAGAGGTAAATATAAGCCAGCTATATGAAGAGATATTTTTAAGGGCGCTCTTTATCTCTGCCGTTGAATCTGAAGAAACCAATTTTATTGTAGGGCATTCATAAACATTCGCCCCATAAGATTGAAGAAGAGCGCTAAATTCCCCAGCCTGCTCCGCTGCTCTGGTAACAATAATTTTCTTCCCCGAAAGGGTGCCAGCCCCAGTAGAATGTATAGTGTCTTTCATATCAGCATTTCCATGAAGAAAACGCTGCCAAAAGCAGCGTTTCTTTTATCTGTTATACTTTTATCTCTCTCTGGTAAACTTCTTCCAAAATCTCTTTACCGCCGCTGTTAAGGAGCTTTTCTGCCAACTGTTGCCCAAGCTCTTCGCATGACGCCACAGGGCCGGCTATGCTGTCTTTTATTGTTTGCTTACCATCTACTGAAGCTATAAAACCTGTCAGTTTCATTTGATCTCCGGTAACCTCGCCAAATGCGGCAATAGGTACCTGACAGCCACCTTCACAACGTTTTAGAAGTGCCCGTTCTGCTTTCACTGCGTAGCTTGTTTCAGGATCGTTAAAAAAAGCAATAGTCTCTTTCACCGATTCATTGTCAAGAGCACATTCTATGCCCAAAGCTCCCTGCCCAATCGCGGGAAGAGATATGTCTGTGGGAAGAAGTTCTGTAATCTGCCCTGCGAAACCGAGGCGATTAAGTCCGGCGGCAGCGAGAATCACGGCATCAAGCCCTTCTGTTTCCAACTTCTTCATTCTTGTTTCAACATTGCCACGGATAATTACCATCTGAAGGTCAGGGCGGAATTTAAGAAGCTGGGCTTGACGGCGTAATGCCGATGTCCCTACTTTTGCCCCTTTAGGGAGATCAGCAAATTTAATCCCCTTAGATATCACCGCGTCCCGCGGGTCTTCACGTTTTGTAATGCAATACAAACCAAGGCCTTCAGGAAATTCTGTAGGTACATCTTTCATACTGTGAACAGCTATATCAATATCGCCACGGAGCATAGCCTCTTCAATTTCTTTTACAAAGAGGCCTTTCCCACCAACCTGTGCAAGAGGCACATCAAGTATTTTATCCCCTGTTGTTTTGATTTTGGTGAGGGTAACTTCCATTTCCGGATATTTCTTTTCAAGCTCGGACTTGACCCAATTTGCCTGCCATAATGCCAGTTGGCTCCCTCTGGTGCCGATTCTTAGTTGCTTCAAACCCATTAATTGTCTCCTTACGGATATTATGAAACAGATATTTATCTAATCTTCTTCTAACTCATGCATCTCTTCGTCATCAGGAATATCAACATTAAGCTCAAACAAACCTCTGAGAGCGTCAACATACAGAGCTGTACGCCCACCCTGTCCACTCTGTTTAAGCGTTGAGATGGGGTGATGAAGAAGTTTATTCATCATTGCCATAGTCGCCGCTTCAAGCTTTTTCCCGGCATCAGGAGGAATATCTTTCCAACCTGACAAGGTTTTCTCTATTTCGGCTTTCCTTATTTCATCAAATTTTTTCCTGAGGGCGACAATTGTTGGCGTAACTTCAAGAGAAGAGAGCCATTTAAAAAACTGCCCTATTTCCTGATTTACAATCTCTTCCGCCTTTTCCGCCTCTTTTTTCCGTTGTTCTATATTTGATTCAACAACACCGTTAAGATCATCAACTGTGTAGAGATAAACGTTCTCAACTCCGTTAACGGCAGGATCAATATCCCTGGGAATTGCAATATCAATAAAAAACATCGGTTTATGCTTACGGCGTTTCATAACTTCATTCAGGTCTGACGGCCCTATTATAGTGTATGGAGCGCCTGTAGAGGAGAGTACAATATCTGCCTTGTGGAGCTGGTCAAAAAGGTCCTCAAACCGCACTGCTTTACCGTCAAACTCTTCAGCAAGGCTCTCAGCCCGTTCAAAGGTACGGTTTGTAACAAAAATACCTCTTACTCCGTTGTTAAGGAAATGCTTTGCCGCCAGTTCGCACATTTCACCGGCTCCAATAAGCATTACTGTTTTGTCACTAAGATCGTTAAATATTTTACGAGCGAGTTCTACAGCAGCAAAAGCAACTGATACTGCTGAAGATGCTATTTTTGTTTCAGTACGAACACGTTTCGCAACTGAAAATGCTTTATGAAGAAAACGATTAAGGATAATCCCTGACGACTTATACTCAGCGGCATATCCATATGCCGTTTTTATCTGACCAAGAATCTGCGGCTCCCCTACTACCATAGAGTCAAGGCTTGAGGCAACTCTAAATACGTGCTTAATGGCCTCTTCTCCGTGATATGAGTAAAAATGCTGATCTAACTTCTCTATATCAACTTTATGGTAATCGGCAAAGAAACGTTTGATTCTGGCTGTTCCAGCAGCTATATCCTGAGTGGTAGCATATATTTCAACCCTGTTACAGGTAGAAACAATAACCCCTTCTGTAATATCCTCCAAAGAAACGAGGGTATTAAGGGGCTCTTCCATATGGGTTGGAGCAAAAGCCACCTTTTCCCTGACTTCAACAGGAGCAGTTTTATGTGATAAACCAACTACAACGATATTCATAAACTATACACCCGATCTGTATATCATTTATAACTATGTAACCCTGACATGAAAAGGTTCACGCCAAGGAAAGTAAACAGCACCACCGCAAAGCCTATAATGGAAAGGATAGCGGCTTTCCGTCCTCTCCACCCTGTCGTAAGGCGGCCATGTAAAATAACCGCGTAGAGAAGCCATGTTATAAGAGACCATGTCTCTTTGGGATCCCAGGTCCAATAGCTCCCCCATGCGCTTTCCGCCCAGATAGCGCCTGATATTATCGCAACGGTTAGTAAAGGGAATCCAAACGTAAGGCACTTGTAATTGATCTCATCAAGAACATTCAGAGATGGCAGTTTTTGAAAAAGTCCGTTAAGAACCTTCTTCTTTAAAAAACGTTCCTGAATAAGGTAAATAATTGAAGCGCCAAAAGCCACAGCAAAGCTGGCATAACCAAGAAAGGCAACAATAGTATGTACGGCAAGCCAACCGCTTTTAAGAGCAGGATTAAGCGGGCCTATTGATGTAGGGAACAGTGATGAAACAAGAAGTAGAACAGTTGCGACAGGAACTACAAAAGAACCAAGAACCTGCATTTTAAAACGGGATTCAAAAATTATAAATAGCCCCACAACCGCAAGGCTAAAAAAAGATAACGACTCGTGGAGATTTGTTATAGGTGTATGCCCCGCTTCAATAAAGCGGTCAAAGGTAAAAATAATATGTACAATAAAACCAAAGACAATAAGCCAATGCGCGAATTTTCCAAGATTCTTGGAAGGTTTAAACAGATATATAAGGTATGCTGCAGTTGCACCAAAATAGATTGCCAAGGTTACATAAAAGAGAAAGACGTTCATAAGGAGTCCTCAAAGCTTTTTATAAATTTTTTGGCAACTTCCTCTCCCAAAGTAAGACTTTTATTTTAGAGGGAGAATTTTCAGCAAAAATCGGTAATTTGCAAGTTCTTTCAAAATTTGTTTATTATACGTGGTCAAACCTGCTTCAGTCAATAGCCTTTCAGCTAGAACCCTGAGCAGTCTTATAATCTAAACATATTTTGATTCAAATCTTTGTAAAAGTTCTCTTCCCATAGCCCTGAAAGACGATGGAGCTTTACTATTCCCGAAAAAACTTGATATTTTCAGGCTGGTTTGCTATTTAAATATTTCCCATGCGCTCGTGGCTCAGCTGGATAGAGCAACGGACTACGAATCCGTAGGTCGGGGGTTCGAATCCCTCCGAGCGCGCCATTAAATTTCAGAAAGAGCTGCTGATAAGGCAGCTCTTTTTTTATCTTTCCGAAGTTTAAAATTATCCATTCGTATCTACAAAGCCCCAACTGCAAAACATCTATGGGACAATAGTAGTGAAAAGATAAACCGCAAATATAACCAGCAAAACCACACCATGCAGCACTGTTGTACGTCCGGTTTTTAACACAATCGTCATAATAAACATTGAGAGCATTAACATAACAGTTGACTTGATATCAATTCCAAGGGTAAGGGTTAATCCCGAATATAAGGAAACCACTGCTACCGCAGGTATGGTAAGCCCTATACTGGCAAGGGCAGAGCCTAAAGCCAGATTTAAACTCGTCTGTAACTGATTTCTTTGTGCGGCTTTAACAGCAGCTATTCCTTCCGGCAATAACACTATAGCAGCAATTATAATCCCTACAACCGGTTGAGGCACTCCGCAATCCCTTACAAATTTTTCAATGCTTGGTGAAAGTTTTTTGGAAATTAAAACAACTACCAGTAGAGATAAAATAAGCAGCATAGCGCTCAAAAAAGCGGCTCTTCCGGTAGGAGGATCTGTATGTACATCTTCTGGTTGCAGGAAATAACTACGATGCGTCACAGCTTGCAATAGAACAAAAGTGCTGTAAATAACTAATGAAACTATAGCTACAAAGCTTAACTGAACTAATGAATAATGAGGACCAGCTACTGTTTCTGTATAATTCGGGAAAATCAATGTTAATACAACAATAGCTACTAGAGCAGTTAAAGTAGCGCTTATACCATCAAGGTCAAAAGTCTGTTCTCTATGACGTATCGCTCCTACTAATATACAAAGACCCACCAATCCATTTAAAATAATCATTACCACAGCAAAGACAGTATCCCGCGCCAAAGTGGCTGCCTTATCTCCCTCGGCAATCATAATGGAAACAATTATCGCAACTTCTATCAAAGTAACAGCAGCGGCAAGAAGTAAAGTACCATAGGGCTCTCCTACTTTATGTGCTACAACTTCAGCATGATGAACTGCCGCCATTACCCCAGCCAATAAACCTATAGCTAACAAAATCTTGTATGTGCTATTGGAACCAAATTCCAAAGCTCCTACTAAGACTAACCAGGCAAAAGCCGGAGCTATAATCGGCAAAAAGATAAATGATAACGCCTCAGGTTTTATTCTAACTATTTGTCTTTTTTCGCTCATAATTTCTCTCAAACCATATAGTAATAAAATATCAGGTTCTAAACATGGTAACATCAGCTTCTGCCACTACTTTACCATCCAGCTCCATCCTCCCCTTAACATCTATAATCCTCCTCCTCTCGCCAACCACCTCACCAAATACTTTTACTGTTGAACCTGTAGGTAGAGGAGACCTAAAGCGGATCTTAAGCTCACTGGTAACAATCTGAAGGCCTGACGCCATACATGCCTGAGCGCATATTTCATCTAAAAGGGCAGAAATGATACCGCCATGAGTAATTCCCTGCCATCCCTGGAATACCTCCGGAATCTTAACTGTCGTCTCTGCCTTTCTGAGTTCAGGATCCACAATAAATTCAGCTTTAAGCCCTACAGGGTTCTCTTTACCGCAAACAAAGCAGCGGTTATCATCAATTACCTGCATAATGCTATCTCCGAAAATTCATTTATTTTACTTATCACAACGGAAGAATAGTATATATACTATGTGACAGATTTTGTTTATATAAAAACAATCGGCTTCCTAATATTACAAGAGACATCAGAGTCATGACTAATAAACAAGAAAAAAAGGTAACTGAAAACTTTGTAACCATCGCAACATACAGCGCCCCATACGAAGCTAATCTTGCGAAAGCATCACTTGAATCCGCCGGAATCCCGGTTTTTATAGCAGATGAATATACCATAGGAATAAACTGGCTCTACTCCAACGCATTGGGTGGGGTCAAGGTTCAAGTGCCGGAATCTATGGCTAAACAGGCTTATGAATTATTGTCATACAACATTCCAACTGTAGAAAAAGAGTATAATGGGCTCTCATGCCCAAAGTGCGGCAGTAAAAAATGTATAGATTTTATGGATAAACGCGGGACTTTTATTACGTGGCTGCTATTGGGAATTCCTCTTTTATTTCCTATAGAAAAAAGTAAATGCGAGGATTGCGGGTATTGTTGGAAAAAATGAAGTGCAGGTCACTCAAACAGGTTGATCTATAAACACTTTCTTAAAATTAGCTTTATCATACCTGAGTTTTACAATTTTATTAGGCTGAAACTGTGGGATATAAATGGGGTGAATACGCGTTTCTATATGTACAACCTCTAACTCTCCTGTAGTTAATTCAATTTCCAAAGTTAACTTGGCTAATGGATTTCCTTTACTGCCTGAAGTTAATGCTTCAATATTTAAAACCTTGCCATCTGCAGCAACTCCATCTTCCAAAATAGCTTGCCTTTTAGCAGTTTTATACCATGTTCTCGCTCCTGCAACCGCTACTATGAAAGTTAAACCTGACAACAAAACTATTATTAATTCATCACCAAAATTAATCCCTTTTGCCATAAAAATATTTATAAGTTTGTAATTGACATATATCATTACCAAAAGAAACAGTATTAGAGCCAGAAGCATTGGAAAATTCCGTATTTTCATATAATTACCTTTCTAGATAGCGTAGTAACTTAAAGTAAATATCAAATTTTTAAAATCATCAACAAATTAATATACTTTGTTCCTTATTAATCGCCGGATTTACTAATAAAAGAATTATCTAAATTTACCTCTATAGACTTAACACCTATTATTGAGGGATTATCCGACCAAACGTTGAATTCAGACTCTATATTTCCGGTAATTACCCACTGCTTACCTATTGATTGACAAAATTTTAATACCTTATATATTGCCGTTTTCCAAGAATCATATTCTGCTGTTACAACAAAACAGGCATTTTCTAACTGTTGAACGACATTTTCAGAAAATTTCTCATTTAACAATTCCTGAATATTTTTGGTTATTTTCAGTTTAGAAGCCTCTTTTGAGGTAAGCAAAAAGAAATTTAAATAAATCTCTATATCCATTTTAATACAAATTATCCTTAGAATCTTTATAGATTATATCAGGTCAGGCAAGGTTTACCAGTTTCTATACTCGTCCTTTTTGCCAGAGGTAGTTGTAACTTTAATACTTATATTCCAGCTACCTCTCTACCTGCTTTCAGCAATTTTGCAACAATAGCAGGTTCAGCCGCTTCACTGTAAAGCCTTAAAATTGGCTCAGTACCGGACGGGCGTATAAGCAACCATGATTCATCTTCAAAAATAAATTTGAACCCATCTTTGAAATTTTTGGTTGCTACTTTTAAACCGGCAATAATGTCAGGGGGGCTATTTTTTAACCGCTCTATCAATTCTTCTTTTGTTGATTGGGCTATTTCCAAATCAATACGGTTATAGAAAAAATGACCGATCTCGTCCATCGTTTCATTTAGAAGCTTGCCGAGGGTTTTACCGCTCATAGCCATTGCTTCCATAAGCAACAGCCCCATGAGAATACCGTCACGCTCAGGAATATGCCCTTTTACACCAAGGCCTCCTGATTCTTCGCCGCCCATAAGTATATCGTTTGTCAGCATCAGTTCACAGATATGCTTAAACCCTATAGGCGTTTCAAATAGTGGGAGATCATACTTTTCAGCCAGAAGATCGACCATTCTTGTTGTGGATACGGTTTTTACAATCCCGCCCTTTAATTTTTTCCGCTCATAAAGGTGTCTTATAAGTATTGTAAAAATCATATGGGAAGAGAAAAATTCGCCATTTTCATCAATAGCGCCGATTCTATCCGCATCTCCGTCAAGAGCCAGGCCTGCCTGGTAATTATCTTTTTTAACAAGGGCTGATAACTCCTGTAAATGCTCAAATATCGGCTCAGGAGCCTGCCCGCCAAATAGAGGGTTATGCTCAGTATGAATTTCTGTACAGCCCGGGATAAGGAGAGGAAAAGCGCCGCTTCCGGCTCCAAACATAGGATCAACCACTACTTTAATATCGGCTTGCAAGATCGCTTCAATATCCACATATTTTTTAAGTTGGGTATAGTAGCTTTTATTGGCGTCAAAGAGTGTTATCTGACCATCTTCAACAGCAGTTTTGAAAGGTTTTATCAAAACCTCACGGTTTGACCTCTGGTTTATTATAACCTGCTCTTCTATTTTTTGTGTTGTTGAGGGACGTGCCGAGCCGCCAAAAGACTCTTTTATCTTGAAACCATTATATGAAGGGGGGTTATGGCTTGCTGTTATCATTACACCGAAACAGGCATTAAGAGAGCACACTCCCCATGAAACAGCAGGTGTTGGCGTATAACTACTTGTAAGCCATACTTTTATACCATTTCCGGCGGCTATTTCCGCCGCCCGTTCTGCAAACTCCTGAGAGAGAAAACGCCTGTCATATCCTATTACGGCCCCTTTTTCTCTTGCCCCTTCTTTAATAAAGTAGTCAATTGTCGCCTGCATGACTACTGATAGGTTATCAAATGTGAAATCCAGGGCTATTATACCACGCCAGCCATCTGTACCAAACTTGATTGTCTGCATTTATATGCCTTCTTGATAATAAATTGATTCAAGATTTTCTTTGTTAAACGGTATAATGTCAATAATTTGTTTTTCAACGTTGAGAATGAATTTAGCTTTGCACGATATATTTTATACTATATTGTTTAGGTCTATTTGCACAGCAAGATATTAAACGGAGAGATAATGTTCCAAACAATTTTCGTTGTTGCCGTTCTCCTTCTTCTGGTAAAGCCTCTCGGAAGTTATATGTTCAGAGTCTACCAAGGAGAGAGGACATTTTTATCAATAATCTTAAGACCGTTTGAAGGATTAATCTACCGTATTGCAGGAGTAAACAGTGAAGAAGAGATGGGGTGGAAAAGATACCTACTCTCGTTACTCCTTTTCAATCTGGTACTTATTTTCTCCCTCTTTCTAATATTGATTTTTCAGCAGATATTGCCGTTGAACCCCCGTCATTTTACCGGGTTCAAATGGGATCTCGCTTTTAACACAGCGGCAAGTTTTGTAACAAATACCAACTGGCAGGCGTATGCAGGTGAAGAACAGGCAAGTTACTTTACACAGATGGCCGGTCTTGCAGTACATAATTTTCTCTCTGCCGCTACGGGAATGACTGTTGTTATCGCATTTATTCGTGGGTTTGCAAGACGAAGAACTGATCTTCTCGGAAACTTTTGGGTAGATATGACAAGAAGTACTCTTTACATTCTTATGCCAATTGCTACTCTGGCAGCTCTTCTTCTGGCCTCTCAAGGTGTTATTCAAAATTTCAGCGACTATAAAAAAGTGTCGCTTGTACAGCAGGAAGATTATAACAAACCCAAGGTTGATGCCGGTGGGAAAACAGTTCTTGACAGTGTCGGTAAACCCCTGCTGGATAAAACTACTGTCAAAGATGTAACAATCCCTATGGGACCGGTTGCTTCACAGGAAGCTATTAAAACACTTGGCACAAATGGCGGCGGTTTCTTCAATGCAAACTCTGCTCACCCCTTTGAAAATCCGACACCGCTTACAAACATTGCTGAGATACTTTTGATTTTAATGATTCCTGCGGCTCTGACTTATACATTTGGGCTAATGGTTGGAAACACACGCCAGGGGTGGACTATCCTTGGGATAATGTTATTTATCTTTTTACTTGCTTTTGGCGCTGTACAATATATGGAACAGGGCGGAAACCCTCTTATTACCAAGCTGGGAGTGCATGGTGTGAATATGGAGGGGAAAGAAGTTCGCTTTGGTATGGCAGGAACATCACTTTTCACAGTTGCTACTACAGGAACCTCCTGTGGCGCTGTTGCGTCTATGCATAGCTCTTTTACTCCACTCGGAGGGGCAATCCCTCTTACACTTATGCTTTTGGGAGAAACGGTTTTCGGAGGGGTAGGTTCAGGACTTTATACAATGCTCGCCTTTGCGATTATTGCCGTGTTTGTTTCAGGCCTTATGATCGGAAGGACACCGGAATATCTGGGTAAGAAAATAGAAGTACGTGAAATGTGGCTCTCTCTGGTTACAATTCTCTCCGCAGGTATTGTTGTTCTTATCTTCTCAGGTATTGCTGTAGCTACTTATGCAGGTGTTTCATCTATTTCCAATCCCGGCCCTCACGGAATAAGCGAAATTCTGTACGCGTTTGCGTCTATGGCTAACAATAACGGAAGCGCTTTTGCAGGCCTTAATGCTGATACGACCTTTTATAATATTCTTGGCGGTTTAGCCATGCTTATAGGGCGTTATGTCCCTATAGCTGCGGTTATCGCGATGGCAGGCTCGCTGGCTTCCAAAAAATATGTACCTCCAAGTCTCGGGACGCTCCCTACTGATAAGCTTCCTTTTGCCATATGGCTTACATTGGTATTGTTTATTGTAGGAGCGCTTACATTTTTCCCTTCTATGGCTTTAGGCCCTATTGTTGAACATCTTATGATGCTGGGAGGGGCCTAAAGGGTATGTCAAAACATGAGCAACAAAAACAGTCTGTATTTGACAGAGAGTTGTTAAAATCAGCTCTGTTTGAGTCATTTAAAAAGCTTGATCCAAGAGCGCTGTGGCGTAATCCGGTTATGTTATGTGTTGAAATAGCCAGTGTAATAACCTTATGCACCTTTGTAATCTCTCTGATAAAGCACGGAGGTGAACCTGCATGGTTTACCGGTATGGTTTCATTCTGGCTCTGGCTCACAGTTATTTTTTCAGTTTTTGCCGAAGCCCTTGCTGAAGGGAGAGGAAAAGCAAGAGCCGAAAGTTTACGGCAGACCCGTACCGATATTATGGCAAAGGTTTTGTCAAAGCCGGAATTTGACGCTGAACAGAAAAGTATAAATGCCAGTGATCTTAGAAAAGGGGATACTATACTTGTCGAAGCCAATGATCTCATTGCCGGAGATGGTGATGTTATTGCAGGTGCTGCCCTTGTAAATGAATCAGCAGTCACCGGCGAGTCTGCTCCTGTTGTAAGGGAGTCCGGCGGTGATAGAAGCGCCGTTACCGGTGGGACAACAGTTGTATCCGGCACTGTTATCGTGCGAATCAGTGCGAATCCGGGAGAGACTTTTATCGATAAAATGATATCCCTCATTGAAGGAGCAAAAAGGCGTAAAACACCTAACGAAGTCGCCCTTGAAGTACTTCTCATAGCCCTTACCCTGGTTTTTATTCTTGTCTGCGCAAATATCAGTCCTCTTTCCATATATAGTGTTAAGAGTGGTGGGGAAGGGATTCCTGTATCCCTGACTATCCTTGTTGCTCTTTTTGTATGCCTTGCTCCTACCACTATTGCCGCTCTGCTCCCTGCTATTGGCATAGCAGGCATGGACAGATTGTTTCAGAAAAATGTTATAGCTCTTTCAGGCAGAGCCATTGAAGCAGCCGGAGATGTTAATGTACTGCTCCTTGACAAAACAGGTACAATCACTTACGGGAATAGAGAAGCTGTAGAGTTTGTTCCTGTCGGGAACTATAGCGAGCGGGACGTTGCGGAAGCTGCTGTCATCTCATCTCTGGCTGATGAAACGCCAGAAGGCCGCAGCGTGTTGGTTTTAGCTAAAGATAAATTCAACATTGAAATGGAAAAGCCTTCTGATATGGAGGTCATAGAATTTAGTGCTGATACACGGCTTTCAGGTATAAATAGCGGAGGGAAACAGTACCGTAAAGGAGCTTCGGAATCTGTTATTGCTTTTGTAAAGAGTCTTGGAGAAAGCACAATACCTGAGAAGCTTGGAGAAGTTGTTGACAGAATCGGGAGAGCAGGAGCGACTCCCCTTGTTGTTGCCAGAGATAAAGAGATTATAGGGGTCATAAATCTTAAAGACATCATAAAAACCGGCATTCAGGAAAGATTTTTACAGCTCAGAAGTATGGGTATACGGACTGTTATGATAACAGGAGACAATCCTTTAACGGCAGCCGCAATTGCTGCTGAGGCCAAAGTTGATGACTTCCTGGCGCAGGCAAAACCGGAAGATAAACTTAAGCTGATCCGCGATAATCAGGAAGCCGGTTTTATGGTGGCTATGACAGGAGACGGTACCAATGACGCTCCTGCCCTGGCACAGGCAGATGTTGCTGTGGCAATGAATACAGGTACACAGCCTGCAAGGGAAGCGGCAAATATTATAGATCTGGATTCTGATCCTACAAAGCTACTTGACATTGTTGAAGTTGGCAAACAGATACTGATGACCAGGGGGAACCTGACTACTTTCAGTATTTCCAACGATATTGCCAAGTATTTTGCGATTATACCGGCAGCCCTCTATTCGATTTATCCACAACTTGGGGTTTTGAATGTAATGCGCCTTTCAAGTCCATACACAGCAATACTTTCCGCTGTTATATTTAATGCCCTTGTTATACCTATGCTTGTACCGTTAGCACTGAAAGGAAGCAAGTTCAGGCCTCTCCCTGCAGAAAAGCTCCTTATCCGTAATTTACTTATTTACGGAGTTGGAGGCGTTATCACCCCATTTATCGGAATAAAGCTGATTGATTTATTTGTATCGCTCTTTATACAGAGCAGTACATAAAAGGATATTATGATGAAAGATCTAAAGCCGGCTATACTAATGCTGGTACTTTTTACTCTGATTTGCGGCGGAGTTTATCCCATGCTGGTTACAGGCATTTCGACCGTAATCTTCCCAAAAGAGGCGGCAGGGAGCCTTATTCTGGATAATGTCGGGAAGGTCAGAGGGTCCATGCTTATAGGGCAATCGTTCAGTGATGAAAAATATTTCTGGCCGCGGCCTTCAGCTACCCCTGATTTTAGCTATAATGCAGCTTCTTCCGGCGCTTCCAATAAAGGCCCTACAAATAAAGAGTATCTGAAAGATGTTGCTGATAAAGTAGCTTTTTTGCATAACAATGGAATATCAGGCACAATCCCCTCCGAACTTGTACAAGCGTCAGGCAGTGGCCTTGATCCGGACATTTCTCCGGAGTCAGCCAGGCTGCAGGTTCCACGTGTTGCCAAGACAAGAGGAGTTTCGGAAAATATCCTTCTTGACAAGATCACAAAAGCAACAATAAAACGACAATTCGGCTTTCTAGGCGCTGAAAGAGTAAATGTTCTTGCCCTTAACCTCTGGCTTGACGGAGCATTAAAATGATTCCGACCGGTGAAGAAAAAAGACCGTCTCCTGACGCTCTCCTTAAATTAGCCAAATCAGAAGAATCTCCGGAAAAAGATAACAAGGGACGACTTAAAATTTTTCTCGGTTATGCGGCAGGTGTGGGTAAAACCTATGCCATGCTTGAATCTGCCCAGAAGAGGAAAAGTGAAGGAGCCGATGTTGTTGTAGGATATGTGGAATCCCATGGTCGCTCTGAAACAGATGCTCTTCTTGAAGGTTTAGAAATTCTTCCTCCGCTTGAAATAATTTATCAGGGGGTCACTCTACCTGAGCTTGATATTGATGCCGTGCTTAAAAGAAAACCTCAGATAGTTCTCGTAGACGAGTTAGCTCATACGGATGCCCCAGGATCAAGGCATGAGAAACGGTGGCAGGATATTGAAGAAGTACTGGCAGCAGGTATTGATGTTTATACAACAGTGAATGTTCAGCACTTTGAAAGCCTTAACAGCGTTATTGAGCAGATAACCGGTATAAAAGTCCGTGAAACTATCCCTGACCGCCTTTTAGATGAAGCGACAGAAATCCGGCTGATTGATATAACCCCTGATGACCTGCTACAGCGACTGAAAGAGGGAAAGGTATATATTCCTGAGCAGGCTGCAAGGGCCATGGAAACTTTTTTCCGCCCCGGCAACCTTCTGGCTCTGCGAGAACTCTCCATGAGACGTGCCGCTTCCCGTGTGGATAGTCAGGTACGGGCATATATGGAAGATAAAGCTATCGCAGGCCCGTGGCCAGTTGCAGAACGTCTTCTTGCCTCTATAAGCGGAGGACCTAACAGCGAAGAGCTTATACGCTCCACATGCAACCTTGCCGGTGAATTGAAAGCCCAATGGCATGTTCTTTACGTTGAAACTCCGGCAACAAGCAAACATGCGAGGGAAAACCGTGAAAACATATGGCGTAACCTGAGATTTGCAGAGAGTCTTGGAGCGCAGGTCGGGACTATAGCGGCAGATTCTGTTACCGAAGCAGTAGTTGATTACTCAATAAGACATAATGTTACAAAGATTATTGTTGGAAAACCAACCAGGCGTAGCCTTAAAGAGTTTTTTTATCCTTCAATTGCTGATCAAATCATGCGTAACAGCAATGCTATTGATGTGGTCGCCGTAAGCTTTGAAAGAGAAAAAAAAGCCTCTAAAAATTCCTTAAAAAAACAGAAAAAAATCAGACATAGCTTTAAGAATTACGCCTATAGCGTAATTCTTGTTGCAATAGCCACCTTTCTTTCTGCTCTCTTGAATACCCATATGGCTCGTGCAAATATTATTATAATATATCTCTTTGCTGTTGTGATTGCCGCGGTCCGCCTTGGGACAATAGCAACCATGTTAACGGCTGTTTTAGGAACATTATCCTTTGACTTCTTTTTCGTCCCGCCTGTAATGGATTTTGGAGTGGAAGATACCCAATATTTAGTCTCTTTTGCAGGCTTTCTTGTTGTTGGGTTTGTTATAAACACCCTTGTTGAAAGGGTCAAAGAGAGAGCTGAGGTTATAAAGCTCAACGGACTTCAGATAGGAAGCCTTTATCACCTTAGCCGCGATCTTGCTGCAACTGCTGATCTGAAAAAAATTCTTACTGCCCTTGCACAACATATTGAAGATACCTTTAATGCCGGCACTATTATTTTCCTTGCAGAAGGAGAAATACTTGAAGTGGTTTCAGTAAGCAAGGATATCACCACTGATTCTAAAGAGCAGGCTGTTGCTGATTGGAGTTTTAGAAACAGGCTTCCTGCCGGACAGGGGACAACGACTTTAGTATCCGCAACAATGCTCTACCTTCCGATACAGACTCCCAGCGCTGCTCTTGGAGTTATCGGGATTAAGATGAGTAATGATGAAGATTACCGTTCTACGGAAAGCCGCAGACTGCTGGATGCTTTTACTACCCAAACAGCCATGGCTATTGAACGTGTACAACTTTCAAAACAGGCGCAACAGGCCCAGTTTCTGGAAGCTCGGAGTAATCTTGAACGGGCGCTGCTTAACTCCATATCACATGATCTACGTACCCCTCTTGTAACTATAACAGGAGTTCTATCCACAGTTCAGGACAATAACAATCTGCCTGATTATGCAAAGCGTGATCTGTTAAAGACAGCCAGAGAAGAAGCTGAACGGCTTAACCGTTTCATAGGGAATCTTCTTAATATGACCCGCCTTGAAGCCGGCGTGGCATCCGTTAAAAAAGAGCCTTGTGACATACAGGATCTTATAGGGAGTATCATTGCAGCTATTGAACCTCAAGCGCAGGATAAAAGAATTTCTGTTTCAGTACAGGACAATATTCCGGCTATCAAGCTTGATATAGTGCTTATTATACATGTTATGGTTAATATTTTGGAAAACTCCATTAAATACTCCCCGGCTGGGCCACCTATAGAACTGTCGGCCAGATATGATGACAAGTACCTTTATCTGGAAGTCTCTGACCATGGACCTGGTGTACCAGATAAAGACCTTAAACTGATATTTGACAAGTTTTATAGAATACCTGATACTAAAGGGCATAGTGGCACAGGGCTTGGGCTATCAATAGCAAAGGGGATTGTTGAAGCCCATAGCGGAAGAATAAAGGCAGAAAACCGTGTTGGCGGAGGCCTTAAAATAATAGTTTCAATTCCTTTAAATTAAACGTATAAGACTTAACCTATGTCAGAAAAAGATATTAATCTCCCACGCATTCTTGTAGTTGATGATGAGCTTGCTATTCAGCGGTTTCTGCACAGTGTACTGGAAACTGAATCGTTTTCACTTCACTTTGCTGAAAATGGCCATGCCGCATTAGCAGCAGCGGCAGTACTACGTCCTGACATTATTATTCTTGATCTCTGCCTCCCTGATATGGATGGGGTAGAGGTTATCCGCAGAATAAGGGAGTGGTCCTTTGTTCCTATTATTGTTATGTCAGTACGGGAAAGGGAAGATGATAAAGTTAAAGCCCTTGATGCAGGGGCTGACGACTATATTACCAAACCTTTCGGAGTTGGCGAGCTTTTAGCAAGGATCCGGGCAGCTCTTAGACGGACAGAGCAACAACTTACAGAACCTCTTTTTGA